>ERZ857629.2810-NODE-2810-length-15682-cov-3.919754_pt1 | contig 15682 bp, 18 predicted proteins | sample MGYA00519700_ERZ857629 | MGnify/ENA primary metagenome ERZ857629 (study PRJEB31778, sample SAMEA3449351) | human gut metagenome | biome: human gut; feature: human-associated habitat; material: faeces | place: United Kingdom | collected 2010/2012 ...
TATTGGTGAACGTCAGCTTCACCGCGTCGGCGGCGAGCTTCTGCGCCGTGACCGCGCCGTCCGGAATCCCGCCGCCGGCAGCCTGTTCAATCGCCGTGCGGAGCTCTTCAAGGAGTGCGGAGACCTTTGCCTCCAGCGTCGCGGTCGGGATTCTTGTAACGCCGTCCCGCATCAGCCCACAGAGATCCTCGTTCAGACGCTGGTCTGTCAGATTTGCCGCCGACGCCGTCACTTCACCGTGTGCCACGAGATAATCGCAAAGGACGAGATCGTACAGTTCGTCCGTGGTGGATCGCGTCGGAGCAGACGGCGTACTGCTCAGCTCGCCAAGCAGCAGCTGCGCCGTTGCCGTATTGGTCGTTTTGTTCCAGCGGATGACAAGACGGCAGATGCGGTCCAAAACCGCGTCAGCGACCGGCAGAGTGAAGTTGATGTCCGCCGTATTGACATAGACCTTCCCCCAATACTCTTCCGTCGTGAACCATGCGAGTCCTTTGGACAGCGTCAGTTGGTGAGCGCCGGTAATTGTTACTTTCAGATTATTTTCGCCGGACCACACGCCGGACGTCCGCGTCCCATTGAACGCGCCAGCTTGCGCTGCGGAATAATTCTGTTCCCCGCCGAGCGGGTAAGCAAATTCGCTCATTTGTTACCTCCAATCGTTTGTATGACCGGCGTGCCGATCGTAAGGGAAAGCGTCGTGCGGTTGTCCTCGATCGTCTCTTCAAAGGCGATCACCCGAACAAAAAGCTTCAAACCGTCCTCCGGGAGGATGCAGCTCACAGTATCTCCGAGGTTGTACGCCGAACCGAAGTCCGACGGGTTCACATCGAAGGTCACACTCAGCTTCTGGTTGTGTTCGTTCAGTTTCTGCAACCCGCGTTCTTTGAGAAGAGCTTCATACTCCGCTTGCGTTTGATCGCTTTCTTTACGGAGATCTCTGGCATCAACGAAAAGCTCATGTCTGGAAAGTCCCTCCGCCGTCGTGTCGCCGCACTGAACAAAGATCCGCTCGCTGCCCTCTCCCTCCCCGCCCACATAGGCAACATTCTTGAAGTCTGCGTCGGATTGCTGCAAAACAAGATTCGCCAGATTGCCGAATGCCTCGGAGAACTTAGCGTTCGACCGCTTCTCTCCGGCATAGACATCAAAGCGGAGCTTTTTTGCCGTCCGGTCGTGGACAAATCGAAAACCGTAATCCACGGAACCGCACAGGTCCTTCGCAAGCTCGAATAGCGCGGGATATGTGTGTTCAGAAACGACAGATCCTGTCAACTCACGGTCCGCAGCCAGCGCAACAATACTCGGTGGACGCTTTCCGATGACTGCCGTGCGAAGATCTTCCGCCACGACGTTGGACGTATGGACGCCGTCATAAATCCGATCATCCAACAGCGTGTAGTTTGCTGTAAAGCCGTTAATCCACAACTCTCCATCGCGCTTTTCCTTTGTTTTGATCTGCCACAGCGTAGACTTATCGCCTTTACCGACAAATCGCCCCGGCAGGAGCAGTTTTGACGCTGTCTCGGAGTTTGCTACGACGAGCTGGCATATTCCTTTGTCCGCGAATTTTTCTTCCCAGGTGGACGAGATGACCGTACGGATCTCGCCCACGCGGGTAAGCGATTCGTCGTAGATGTTAAATGCCATAGCGCACCCCCACGACCGTGTCGCAGAACCGGATCACAACGACCAGACGCCCGTCTCCGCTCTCCTTGTCCGCCCGGATCACATTATCGCCGACGTCCATAAAGAAGAGATCCGAATCCTCGTCCAACGTGCTGAATATATCCGTTGTCTGACCAGCCGTCTCTTTTGTCACACGGAGGATATTGTTCTCGCGAAAAATCCGCACGATGTCTGCCGAGGTGACAGTCGTCCGAACGGTGATAAACTTCTGATTCCCGGCATTTGTGAGCGTGATGTTCGTAGCCTGACCAGAGGTACACCGGATCTCTGCGCCATAGTCCACTTTGGTGTTTCCTCGGTTGACGCAGTTTAGAAACAGCGTTTCATTGAATTGCTCGAAGTTGTGTGGTGTGTTGTAGGACACCGGAAAATTGAAGCCGCCGGTCGAGCCGCCGAGACTGTAATAGTGTTCTTTAACGCTTTTCCAGTACGGATAAGGCGCCAGCAGTTGCACAGCGAAAGATACCGTCCGCAGGTTGTAAGAAAAAACCGGCGCCTCTTTGATAACGGCGTCAATCCAGTACTTTTCCTCGAAATACAGTCGAACCGTCGTCATCGGAAGGAATGCAAGATTCAGTGCCTGCAGCTGCTCGCCGGTAAAATTGTCGATCCGCCCGATAAGCCCGATCGGACGCGAACCGACGGACATGCTGTCCACGGACTCCCCAATCTGTTCAAAACCCTGCGACGTGACAACGCTCACCGGGATTCCGTCGATTCCGGTGAGCGCTGTAATCTTATAAGCAGACTGCCGATGCCCCATTTTCAGCGAGTTCCCCCTGCCGACGACGCGCAGATCAAACACCGATTAGCACCGCCCTTTCCTGCAAAAATTTTGCCTCGCGCAGCATCTGCGCCGGAGTCTGTTTCTGCGCGTAAATGTTCTGCACGACCGGCGCAGCAGATGGCGCCGCAGCCGCGCTGCGCACGCCCTTCGTCTCACGAATCGCTGAGGTATTGGTCAGATACGGGGTATCTGTAAAAGCGCTCTGCGACGCCGTAGCGGCGTCCAGCGAGGCGTGCTTCACACCGTCAAGCTCGCTGCGGATACCGTCGGCAAGACCTTCGGAGATAAACGCGCCGTAGGACCGGAACACTTTTGAGGGACTCTGGATCCGCAGTGTGACGGTAAATGTCCGGGTCATTATTGCTGCGAGCGCACGCATCTGCGCTTCGAGCGCTCCACTCTTGGACGCGAGTCCGTTTATAAGCCCCTGTACCGCCTGTGCGCCAATGGTAGTGAAGTTATCCTCCATGGCACTCAACGCAGTGGTTGCCGCCGTGACCTGCTCTGTGACCGCTTCGGTCATACTGGTATCCGCGGCGATCTTCTCAGCGATTGCCGTAACGGGATTGTCTTCCTCTTCGCTCATAGCGCCGAGAGACTGGAGCCATGCCTGCGCCGCGGCGTCGCCGCCATCGGAAAAAGCCTGCGACAGCGCCGAGAGCTGCTCCGGCGTTGACTTTGCCAGCTCGGCCATAACGCCCGCCATTTTCTCCGGTCCCTGGTCGATCAGCGGCTGAAGAAGATCTGAAGGCAGCTGGCCGCCGAGTTGGGCAATGTTATTGCCCCAGTCCTCCATCGCCTGCGTGTTGTGCTGCAGGTTCTTTATCATATCCTTCACGGAAATGTCGGACTTCGTGTTGATCTTCTCGAACATGTTGGTCGCGGCATCTGTAAAAGTATCGAGCCGTTCGGATGCTTCATCCGCGCTCATGCCGATAGATTCCAGCACATCCGTCACATCATACCCGCCAAGAACAACCCGCTCAGCGGCTTCCGCACTGGCGTCCAGGGCATCCGCAGTGTCCTCGATGGCGGCTGCCGTACTCTGCGCCGTAATGCCGGCATCAGCCATGTATCCCTCGTAATCGGCTACCGCGGCCGCAGCGTCGTCCGCCGCCAGCTTTGCCTGGCTCCACGCCTCGTTTGCCTTCAGAGCCGTACCCCAGGTACCGACATCGTTTTCGGAGTAGACCGCCTGCGCAGCGGTGCGGTTTCTCTCCGCAATATACAGGTTATACTCCGCCTCGGCCTGTTCCTTGAGCAGCTGCGTGTACCGTTCCATGGAGGCCGTTACGCGCGCGGATTCCTTCATTTTGGCGATGTGGTCGCTCATGGCGTCCGTGGACATGTTGAGTGCGCCGGTCTGCGCGTCGAAGGACACATTCAGTCCGTCCACCGAGCCGTTCAGCTCATCACAGATCGTCTGCATGAGCCGCTGCTCGTTGACCGTGCCGGTGTATCCGCCGGAGAGCTCCTTCAGCTTTCCGACGAGCTTCTCCGCCGCAAGAGCATTGCTCTCAATGTCGTCGATGCTGCTTTGATAGGCAGCCGCAGAATCCTTCTGTGTCTGCGCCAGTTCCTCCATGGAGCGATTAAGCGCAAGCGTGTTTTTCTGCGCCTCGCGCAGCGCAGGGTTCGCCTTCACATAGGCCTTCTGCAGCGCTACAGCGCCGGCGACAAGCGCGCCGATAGCCGCGGCGGCTGCCACATAGGGATTGGCAAGAATCGTCCGGTTCAGCAGCTGCTGCGCCGCCGCCGCGACGGTCAATTTCCCCGTAAGTGCCGCGGTAATGAGTTCCAGAACCGTCATAGCCGTTGCTTCCGCCGCAAGACCGGTTGTGCTTGATGCCGCCGCGAGTGCCACCTGAAGCTGCGCCGTCTGAAACGCCTTGAGCATCGGCACCACAGTGTTTACGATTGCAAACGATCCATACGCTGCGGCAAGCCCGCTTACAACCGCCGTCGCCGCGGGGTATTCGGTCTTGATATACTCGATCCCGCCACGGATACCGCCGGCGTCCATAGCCTCCGCCAGATCTGCCGCGAAGCCGCCGACCGCCTTCTGTGCGCGGGTCGCCGCGGGGATCAGTTCCTTACCGATGGCGGCGCCGATATTCTGGATGTTCAACTCCGTGATGCGCGAGGCGTTCGCAAAGCTCGTGCTGGCGGTGCGGGCAAAGTCGCCCTGCGCATCCGCCGACACGCTGAGCAGGTAGTTATAGCGCAGCGTCGCCTGCTCCGCCTGCGTCATGGAGGAATACGCCTTGTCGATGCCCTGAGCCATGGCGTAGGCTTCCATATTGGCGACGCTCATGTTGATGCCGAGCTGTTTGAGCGGCTCGGTCTCGCCGGAAATGCCGGAGCGGATCTTGGCGAATGCCTCGTCGCTCGTGATGTTGAAAAATGAGGCGAAGTCCCCGGCAAGCCCTGTAAGATCGGTGGACATCTGCCGCACCGCGTCGCCGGAAAGTCCCATGCTCTTGAGCATGGCGCCCATGGTGCCGGTGTACTGCAAAGCCGAAAGCTCTGTGATACCGAATGCCGTTGAAGCACCCTTTGCCCACTTGTTGATCGTATCAGCGCCGTCGCCGAAGGTGACATCGACCACGTTCTGCACTTCCTGCAGATCGGACGCGAGTTCAATGGACTGTTTGCTGACGTTAATGATCGTTTTGGCGATTGCCGTACCGGAGATTGCAATGCCGATTCCCGCGACAGCTTTAGTTGCCAGACTTTTGAGCTCGCTTGCGCCCTGGCTGAATCCGCTGCTGTCGATTTTTGTGTCAAAAGAAAGTGTCCCGTCGCTCATAATGCATCTCCTTCGGAACGGATAAGATCCTCGATGGATTCCCCGCGCAGCAGCCGCTCACGCACCTGCTCGGTGAGCAGCCGTTCGTCGATTCCGACGGCGTCAGGGATCGCCGCGGTATCCTTCGCCCGCTGCGCCGCCGCTTTGTCCTCGCACTTGGAAACGTCCAGATGCCGCAGCCGGATCTTCTCCGACAGCGCGCAGCGGCAGAGAAAGCAGCCGCCGAGCAGCGCGCGGAACTGCCACCAGTGCAGCTCCGCGTCCATGAGATCGATGCCGTACAGCTGCCGGAACGAAGCATAGATCTCCGGCGCGTCAAACTCATAATCGAAGTCCCGCTCACCGGCAGGCAGCTCCGGCTCGTCGCCGGCACGGACGAAATGCCCGAACGCTTCCGCCCACGCTTCCGGCGCTTCGCCGTCAAAAAACCATCGGCGAAGCAACTCTGCCTTGTGTCCGTCCAGCACATCCGGATCGTTCTGCAGCCGGAGGATCTTGAGGATATTCCGGAATCCCGGCCGGATATCGTAGACGCTGCCGTCCACCTCCACGGTATCGGGCAGCGCCTTTTTCTTCGTGCGGGACAAAGAAAAATCAATCATCGTACTTTGCGCGGATGCTCTCCGCGTAAGCCGCGCCCGCGAGCCGGGCGATCTGCGCTGTCAGCTCGCCGATGCCGGCAAGACCGAGATCAAACCCATCCATGCCCTTGACGCTGGCGAGGATTCTCTCCACCGCGCCGGTGCCGAGCAGCCGGTCGATGTACGCGAGCATCGCCTCGTTCTTTTCCAGAACGCTGCCCGGGTCGTTCATATCCGCGCCCTCGAATCGCCGGTCAAGTTCCAGAAGATCCCGGATAATGGCGGCATCCGAACGCGAAACGTCGAAAATCTCACCGTTGATGGAGATCTGCGGCTTTTTGAATGTCAGAGAGATCTTCTTCATCCCGCGCTCTCCTTACTCGCTCTTGGCGGTGAATGTCTTCGTCGAGGGGTTGAACGTACCCTCCACAAAGTTGCCGACCTGGTGCAGATTGCCCGCCACCTTCACGATCTCCGTGCCGGCGCCGGTGATACCGGTGACCTCGACGCACACGCGGAATTTCCGCGCCGGATATGCGCCGGAGGCTTCGTCCTTGTAGAGATCAACGCGGATGTAGTCCGTCTCCGCGTCGCTGCCGGTCTTCTGATTGCGGGCAATGTCGTAAAGGAACGAGATTGCCGCGTCATCCGAGATCATCTGCGTATCGAACGCAAACGAGTTCTCGTACCCGGTGATCGTGCCGGACGCGCTCTTATCGTTGATGTAGGGCGTTTTCTCCACCTTGGCGGCGGGGTTCTCGTCCAGCGTCGTGAAGCCTGTGCCCATGAGCGAGTAGGTATCGCTCGGCGTAGAGCCCGTTTTGAGATAGTCCGCGATCATGTACCGCATGACTTTTGCCATAATTCATACCTCCGTATAGTTGATAGATACTGTGATCTGATATTCCGATGTGCCGCTCTCGGCAGCGCCGGACATATATGCGCTGACGGACACGCCGACGGCGTGGCAGCTTCTCCCGCCGTCCAGCTGCGGCAGATTCCCGGAGCGGCTCTTCTGCCGCACCCAGCTTTCCAGTGATTCCATCCACGCCTGGTTGTCCACGCGGGACGCCTCGGCCTTCGAGGACTGCCGCGCGAGCAGGTAATAATACTCCGTAACGTCGCGGCTGCCGTCAACGAACGGCACAACGTCCTTCGTCGGCTGCTTATAAAGCCCGTAGCTGCCCGCCTCGCCGTCGAGCTGGTCGGTCTCGATGCGGTCTCCGGCCTCGATATCGCCGAATCCGTACAGCCAGCGGATGATGCTCTCGCTTACCGTCATTTGGTCTTTCCTCCTGTGAGTTTGGCGAGACCGCGCAGAATGGCGTCCTTCCCGCCGTTCTGCTTCATCCGCTCAAACCAGTAGTTCCCGCGCATCGGCGCGCCGGTGAAGTTCGCAGGCCGGTAATACCAGCGCCGGGCGTAGGGTGTGGCGTAGCGCACCTCACCCGAGCCGAGGCGGGTGTTGGTCGTGCCGCTTCGGTTCAGCGCGCCGCTGTCGAACGGCACCATCGGCGCACAGCGGCGCAGCACCTCGCCGTCTACGAACTTCTGGGCGGTATCCCCCGCCATCAGCCCGCGCGCCTTCAGCAGCTCTCTTGTGGACTTCATGGTGAATTCTACCGCCATCAGACGCACACCACCTTCCAGCTGCGCAGCCGAGGCCGCAGCGTGTTGTCCGCTACGCTCTGCACGATCACGGCACCATGCTCGCGGATAAGATCATCCTCGGTATAACCTCCGGCGATCTCTGCGGCGCAGACACCGAACACCAGCACATCCTCCGGTGCAAGCGTCAGACCATCCGGCGCCGCCGGCACGGGGATCGTGACGCTCGTTTCCGTTGCGTACACGATCTTGCCGGCATCATTGGCAAGCGACGTGTGGACTGTTTTTTGCCGCCACTGGACGCCGTGCAGCACGCGCCGCGTCCAGACGTCCGTTCTCCCCTGCCGCGTGCGGTGATAGGCTGTGACGGTGTCCGTAAACAAAGGTCCCATCAGAACGCCCCCATCAGCCCCGTGCCGGAAAGCCAGGCAAACGCCACAGCACGAAGATTCCCCTCCAGCAGCTCCGGCGTTGACGCCTGATAGCTTTCGGAGTACCCGTCGTTTGATACGCTCGTAATGCCCTGCCCCTGCGCCGTAGCTTCCGCTGCTTGCAGATAGTCGATGAGCTGGCACTCGCATTCCTGCACGGCATCCGCCTTATACCCGGTGGCAGCGGCGGCACGCTGCCCGGTAAAGATGTCGATCTTCCGGGCAGCAATGCTGCTCAGCCGGGTAAACTCCTGCTCCGTCTGCACGGCGGTGTGACTGCCGCGATAATACTCCCACGTCGCGTAGCTCATGCGCCGCCTCCGTCTTCTTACGCCTTGATCTCGGAGGCTTCCAGCGTGATGTAGCCGACGCTCTTGACCTTGGAGGAGACGATCTCCGCGACCTCGATCACGTCGCCGGCGACACAGTCGGCGATCTCGGTCGTGCCGCTCGTGAGCGCCGTGCCGCCGTAGGCTGCGCCGAACACCGCACGGGACGCCGGGTTCTTCGTGTACTTCAGCGTGCCGGACGCTCCGGTCACCGTGAGTTTCGTGCCGCCGGCAGTCGCGCCCTGCGCCGCGGTGATCGCAAGAGCGCCGGGCGAATACACCGCACGGATCGCCACACTGCGCAGCACCTTGTGCGCATAGACCAGACGGCCCTGCACGGCGGAGGCGCCGATGTACTTGCCGCTGCCGGAGAGGTCCTGCAGATGCACAGGCACGGCAAACTCCTGGCAGCGGGTGGCAAAGCGGGGATGACCGGCGATCATGGCAAGGTTTGCCGTGGTGTCGTTCCACTCGAACACCAGGAAGCCCGCGATCTTGCCGAGTGCGCCGGTCTGCAGCACTGCGTCGCCGAGATCGGACGCATGGGTGAACTCCGGACACTTGAGAACGAGCGCGTAGGTATCCGGCGTGACGAGCAGATAGCGCTTGCCGTCGTTGGGAATGTTCGCCTTGCTCATGGTAGTGCGGATGTCAACGATCGTCCCCCAGATGTTGTCCTTGCTGAGCTGGGCAACGTTGAGCGCCGTCGAGCCGGCGATCAGAACCGTGGCGCCGTCGGTGTCCATCTGACTTGCCAGCGAGTAGCCGGCGCTGTCGAGACGGTCGGCGACAAGATTGTCGGGAACACCGGCGGCGTCATAGCCGTCGATGATCTCGTTGACGCCCTTGTCCTTGTCGATGGTCATCGTCTCATAGGCGGTGCCGCCGGTGCCGGCAGTGATGCCGTTGGCTTTATCGTAGTCGGAGACGGCAACCTCCGTGTCGCGCACGGGGATCTTGACGGCGCCCGCCTTGGGGCTGCCCTCATAGTCGTTGTTGAAGATAACGCCGTCCTTGAGCACGAGTTCCTGGCGGATCTTCGCCAGCACAAGAGAAGAATAGCGTTCCTGAAGAGTGTGAGCCATAATTGATCCTCCTTAAATTTTCAGACCGGGATTCCGGCGCAGGAAAGCGGCGGTAACGCCATCGGATGCACCGCCCGGGTCGGGATTGTCGATCTTTCCGCCGACGCTGCCCTTCTGACCCGTGGGCTGCGCGGTGAAAAGATATGCCTTGGACGCCTGCAGGGCTTTCAGGGCATCTTCTGTACCTGTCACGACGCCCTTGTCGTCCACTTTGATCTTGCTCTTGTCTATCAGCAGCAGCGCTGTGTCGGCGTCCACAAGCCCGAGCGCCGCGCCCTTGGCGCGTACGTCCGCGGCAATGAGCAGACCGTTGGCACGTTCGAGCTGCTTCGTGATCTCCGCCTGGGCAGCCTCCGGGATTTTGGCGTCCTTCTCCGCCTTGGCCTTGGCGAGAATGTCGGAGATCTCCGTTTCGGAAAGCCCGTACTGTTCCGAAAAACTCTTGGCGACGCTGCGCTCGGTCCGCTGCTGGCGGGTCTCCAGCGCGGCAAGAAGCGCTGCGGCAATGTCCTCCGCTTTCGGCGCAGCCGCCGGCGCGGGAGTGGGCGCGTTGTTCGGCGCCGGATTCTGCACCGGCGCGGGAGTGGGTTCTGCCATACTGTTTATCCTCCGTTTTCAGCCCGTCGGCTTGTATTCCGTTTACCGCCCGTCGGCGCAAATAAAAAGACGGCACGTCTCCGTGTCGTCTCCGATTTGTGAAATTGGGTACGAAAAAACCACCGATCCGAAGATGGGTGGCTCTTAAACGCCGGGAACGATTTCCTTTATTCCCTTAGCGGCTTTATAAATCCTCTGCATAATGCTGTTTTCCTGCAGATACTCAAGTCCTTTCAGCGTTATGCGGATGTTCTGTGCGTCAACCATCATATCGCCGGAAATACTCCGCGACAGGGAAACGCCCTTAATGTATCCGACATCAGCCATCATTTCGATGTACCGGCACCAACGCTCCTCGGAAACGCCGAGCGCATGAGCGCCGATCTGCTCGATGTCAAACGCCGGGCAATCCATGGCCTTTTCCAACGCCGACAAAATCCGGTACACTGCTTTGAAATTATCCATCGGTCAAAGTCCTCGAATCAAAGGAATTGGGTCATTTATGCGCCGCGAAGTCCGCTTTTTTGAGGCAAAGCACCTCGTAGCGGTCACCATAATACTTTTGGATACCAAGACGATCAAGGGCCGCCGTTGCGAGGTCCTTCACAAGAAATGTATTCCAGAAACTCGTCTCGTCTTCTGCGGCTTTCATCAGCCCGCTTTCTATCTCGGCATTCGTTTCGCCGCGTTCAACGATTTCCATGATTGCCGAAGTTCTGACAAGAAAGTTTTCATGGCTCAGCAAAGGCACCAGCTCATCCGTTTGCATTTGCTGGATTCTTTCTGTCAAATAGCCGTCGTTTTTCACGTCTTTTCACCTCTAATCATGGCGATTTCTTCATCTCTCAGGCGAATAAGCTCTTCGACAATGTCGTCGCGCCCAAGCTGTTTTGCCAAATCGATCTCAACTGCATACGCACGATATTCCATCCGTGCACGTCTTCTCGTATCGACGATTCCTCGGAAACCGGCAAATCCATCCTTGGCATCGTCCAACATATGGCGCTCCTCGTGCAGCCATGCTCCATAGCTGTTTTCTTCGCTGATAAAAAGCTGCCCAGGCATACCGCTCATAAGTCCCGGTGCGTATGCCATAGCATTTGAGCGTGATTTGACCAAAACGCCGAGTTGCTCCGCCTCCTGCCGAATCCGCAGTACCTCCTCCGGGTGCGACTTTGAAATCGGACCCAAAACGTCATAAAGAGGATCACCGCCGCTTCGGTAACGGTCATTTATAGAAATCAGTCTTTTGATTTCTTCTCTGACGGCTGCACGTCCTTTCGCCGCCGCACCTCTATCATACCCGAAAACCTGCGTCCTTTCAAGCCTCGGACGCATATTTACCTGCGCGGAAAAGCGCTTGTACGCCGCCATTTTCTCGTCGAGCCGGATCTTTGCCGCCGCCAGAGCGCCCCTGTCCCCCATCGCGTCCTGCGCGAGCGCGTCGCGCTTCATCGCCCGGATGCTGCGCTCCATTGCCCGCTGCCGCTGCGTCGCCTGGTAATAGGTGTACTTCTTCCCATCCCCCTCGAACGGTCCCGGCTCCGGCGGATACTCGACCGGCTCAGAGATCCCCGGCCAGTACGGATAATGCGTGTGTCGGCAGTTGTAGGAGTAGATGTGGTCGGGGTTGGACGGCTCGCCGTATCCGCACACGCTGCGGAACTCGGCAAGGGAATATACTTTTCCCTGCCAGACCTCGTGACTCTCCCGTGCGCCCCAGTGCGCCGACACCTGCACATACTCCACGCCGCTCTCCTCGATGTTTGCCTGCATGATCTCGCCGGAGAGCTGCGCCGAGGCGGTGAGAACGGCGTTGCGCACGGCGGTGTCGATCTGCCGGGCGACGTTGTTTTTATAATCTATGTGCCGCAGACCGCTCTGTGTGAGCAGCCGCACGGCGTTGGCACACGCCTGCTGATAGGAGACCGTTCCGCTCACAACCTGCGCCAGAGCGCTGTTCAATACGGCGGTGAACGCCTTCCGAGCCGGCACGCTGCCGGTCGGAAAGGAAAATCCCAACGTCCGCGTGAGATTCAGTATCTCGCCGGTCGCGTGCTTCCGCATGGCTGACACTGCCGCGTCTACGGCGCCGCCGCGGGTGAGCTTCTGCCCCGCCTGTTTCCAGACGGAAAGATCGTTGTGGAACGCCATGTTTCCCACAGTCTCAAAAAGCTCCGGCGCCTGCTCGCGCAGCGCCTCCCGGGCTTCATCAATGGCAGCCTGCTGCGCGGCTTTAGCCTCCAGCGTGTTGCGCTCGACCATAGCGGCGTACTCCTTGCTCGCCTGCAGCCGCCGCAGCACCTCGATCCGGATGCGGTACGGCGACCAGCCGAGCTTTCGCAGTTCCTCCGCCTGCAACTCCGCCGTCTCCGTCCAGCGTTCCTCCTTCCGGACGCGGCGGGCAATGTCGGCAATGACGTCCTGCTCAAGTTGCTGGAAAACCGGTACGAGTACGTCGCCGTAGATCTCGAACTGTTCCTCCGTCAGCATGGATCAGCGCCTCCGCAGGATATTCTGCACCGTCGGGAAATCGTTCTCCGAACCTTCGGTGTAGTCCTCGTCCACGGTCTGCGCCCATTCGAGCGCCTCGCTGTCCTCCAGATTATACTTCTCCGCCAGATACTTTGCCCGGACGTGGACGCCGCCGAGACCGGCAAGCGCGTCCTGCCGCATTCCTTCCAGCCGTTCGGTCTTGCCCTCGATGTATGAGTCGTCAAACTCGATCCGGATCTCTTCGTCGAGATCATAGTCCGTGCCGCAGAACGCATTGGAAAACCACAGTGCCGCACGGACGATTCCGCAGATATACTGCCTCGCCTGGAAGCGCTGCCGGTTAAGCTCCTGCATCATATCCTGCCGCTCGCCGATGTACTGCGTCGCGGTCTGCACGACGCCCGAGGCGTCGAACGAATATTTCTTCGTGCCGTAGCCGAACTTGAGACTCATAAGCGAGAGCAAAAACTCGATCGTCGGTCGGAACATATCAATGCGGATCTGCGGGGACGTCTCGTGAATCAGATCGTCCGCCTGCGGCAGCTTATCGCCGAGGAACACAAAGCGTTTTTTCATCGCTTCATTCGGCGCAATCGGCTGCCCCTTCTCGTCAAAGCCGCAGATCCGCTCGTTGATGAGTGTGATCTTCTCGGCGGTGTCCACATCGTCCAGCAGCGCGGAAAACGCCGCGTCCAGCCCGAGGAACACCGGTATCGCGCCGTACACCTTCGGGTATCCGTAGCCCTGCATACCGTCGATGCTGTTCACCTCGGCGGTGCGCATCACGGCAAACGGGCGCACATTGCCGAGCTGCACCGTCTGCTCGCTGCCGGCCTCGCCGTCCTCGGTGAAGATCACGGTCTTGTACCGGTAATTCCCCTCCGGATCGAGCGTGCATATCACGAGCGTGTCCACGCTCTGCGCGCCGCGGAGAGCTTCGCCGCAGAACGCCGCCTCGACGACCTCGCCGTTTTGCACCGTGAGCGGCAGGAAGCCGGTCGCGCCGATGTAATTGAGACAGATCCGCCCGCCGGAGAGCGTACCGTCGCTCATCACGTCGGCGTCCTCAAGCCGCACATAGCAGGCTGCCGTCCCCTCCGCGCTCGTAAGCTCCAGCTGCTCGCGGTACTGCGTGCCGAACCGGTTGGCTGCAAGAATCGCCTGTACCGCCTCGTCGTTGCTCCCCGCGTTGATCTCCACGACCTCGCAGAGATTCGCGTCATCCGCCGCGGCGCGTTTGGCAAAGCCCATCCGGACGAGGGTGTAAAGTTCGCCGCTCACGGTCACGCGCCGGTGGTCGTCCGTTTTCCGGATACGATACCAGTCGTCCGCCTGCCGGATAATGTCCGCAGCCACCGGGTTGACGGCGTACCCCGCGCTTTCCAAATAGGCTTTTACATACTCCTTCATCTTGCCCTCCGGTCAAAGTATTCCGTCCAGGCGCTCCATGCATAGTTGAAGCTGTCCCAGTAGTCGTTGATGTTCCCGAGATTCTTGTCCTCGGGGATGCTCGGCTTGTCCGCGTCCCAGCGCAGCTGCGAGAGCGCCGTAATAAGTCCCGTACACCGCCGGTCAATGCGGAGCCGGTCGGCACAGAGAAGCCCGTCCACGCTCACGGGGCGGCTCTCCAGCGGCGTCTTGATGCACTCGCCGACGCACCGCCACGGCAGCCCCCGCTCGCGCAGAATCGCCGCCACGCGGTTTATGAGTGCGGGGTCGGCAGCGTCGCCGAACACATAGTCATACCGTCCGAACCGGTCGCGCACGCTCGCGCAGAAGTCTGCGCACGCGGCGGCGATGCCCTCGGTGTCGATCCGCTCGCCGCGGGGCAGAGCGTTCTCCGCAAGTACGACCATCCGCTCGTACCCGTTCACGAACCCGACGGCGCACATCGTATTGAGCGAACCCGTGCCGCCGAAGTCGAGCCCGACGCAGATCTTCGAGTAGCCGTCCCGCGGCGCGTCGGTGAGCCAGCGCTCGCGCTCCGCGGAAAAGTACGGGAACACGAGCCCCTCGGCCACGCACCATTCTCCGAGGATGTAACGGTCATAAAAAACGCCGCTGTGCTCCCGCTTCATCGCGGCCCGCACGTCGGCGTCGAGAAACGGATTGTCGTCGATGCAGTACTGCTGCGCGAAGACATCCGCGTCGCTGTCAATGAATTTCTTAAACCAGTGATCCGGTTCCTTGGGGTTGCACGTGCCGTCAAACCGGCTGTACGGCTTGTCGAGACGGCTCTTAAGCATCTCGAAGACCTCCGGCTCCCAGGTAACGACCTCGTCGCCGTAGCAGTACTTGATGCTCACGCCGCGCAGCCGGTCCACGTGCTTCCTGTTGTCCGCGCCGAGACAATGCACCCGCTCGCCGAAGAGCGTCGCGGTGTTGTCGCTGCGGATGCTGGACACGAGCGCCGCGCCGAAAATGTTCTGCATCGGCTCGATCACGTTGCGCTGCAGCGTCCCCTTCGTGTTGCCCATAAGGACGATCAGCCCGTCGAGCCCTTTCCGCTCGCGGATGGAGCGGGCGATAACGAAAAAGTCGAGATACGTCTTGCCGGAGCGCGTCGCCCCGTGCTTTATGTTCCACCGGTGATACGGTTCGCGCCAGAACGCCTTCTGCTTCTCACTCAGCTGCAGCATCGCCGATCCCCTCCAGCAGCCGGTCGAGCTTTTCGAGCGCGTCCGCCTCCTCGCGTCCGCTCTTCGCGTCAAACATGCCCAGATGCTTGCCGAGCAGCTCCAGCGCCCGCAGCTTGTCGTAGGTCTTGATCTCCATGCCGTCGCGCCCCTTCTTCACCGAGGCGACCGCCGCCCGCTTCTCCGGCGGCAGCTCCTCCGTCGGCGTGAGCCGGACGCGGTTCCCTTTGCCCACGCTGGCAAAGTCCGTGCCATTCGCCGTTGCGATCTTCATAAGCTCCCCGAGCACGAAGTCCTGCGTGATCTGCGTCCGCTTGCTGCGCGCCTCGCGCCGCTCGTTGAGATATTCCTGCACGAGCGGGTTCTGCATATTCCGCACCGCCATGCGCTGCGCCCCCTTCGGGCTGTACCCGGCGCGGAGCGCGGCCTGCGTCGCGTTGAGATCAATGAGATATTCGTCGCAGAAAGCCTTCTGCCGGTCTGTCAGACGTCCGCAGCACCCCACAACCACCACCTGCCTGAAGATTTATCCGGGACGCCTCGCCGCCCCCTGCGTAAAGGCTCCCTTGTGCAAAGGGAGCTGTCAGCCGCAAGGCTGACTGAGGGATTGTGCCTCCCTCTCTGAGGGAGGCGG
>ERZ857629.2811-NODE-2811-length-15672-cov-5.936544_pt1 | contig 15672 bp, 15 predicted proteins | sample MGYA00519700_ERZ857629 | MGnify/ENA primary metagenome ERZ857629 (study PRJEB31778, sample SAMEA3449351) | human gut metagenome | biome: human gut; feature: human-associated habitat; material: faeces | place: United Kingdom | collected 2010/2012 ...
ACACTAACTGGATAAGATAAATGTTTTACATATTTAAACATATTTTGTACCTCCAGTATTTTCCCAAGGCCATGGGTTATTTATCCATTCAAATTTGGATGATGATTCACTATCCATTACTTCGAGTGGACCATAGCATTTTACATATTCCATTTCTTTAGAATAAGCTTTTTCAGTTAAATCTTTGAATTTTCTTAACATACTTTCATCAGTTGGATGTAAATCTAAATAAAGATTTAAATCATTTATTGCAAAAGATAATGCCATAATTTCTAGTAATAATTCTTCTTGTTTATTGTTTGCAATAACTTCTTGATATCGATAATTTTTGTATGGATCATATAAATCATTAAACATATTTCCTTTAGCAAAACCATCTTTAACACTAGCTAAATTTGAATTTGTTTCATGTTTCATATTACTAGGTATAGCAAATCCGAAAAATCCTAGATTGTCATCAAATAACATATTTTTTTCCTCCCTAATTTATAGTATGTTTTGCCTAAAATGTGGGATAGGTAAAAGACTTAGATTTTGAAAATTGATTGTAAATATTTTGTGATAATAATTATATAAGTATAAATTGTTTATTTTTCTAAATAATAATAGTATATTTTTATTATTTTGATATTTATATTTGAAAAATTTGTATATAAAATATTTATAAACTAATTGACTTTATTATGATTTTATTTTAAAATATAAATTAGGATAGGTAAGAGGCATATGGATAGATTACGCGTAAAATTGAAAAAAATCCTAAATAAGGACGTAACGTCTCTTTTAAATAAATATAAGATTCCACTAGTTAGTATTGCAGTAGTGGTAATTTTGGCATGTATTGGATTAATTGTGACATATGCTTTTTATCAAGTGGTAGATACTAAACCAATTATTGGAGGAGCTACAACAGAAATATCAGACTTAGATATAAGAATAATGGCTGAAGAACGTGATGTAAATGGTAATGGTTTAGGTAGTTATGGACTTTATCCATATATTCCTAAGGCTGGTTATAAATATAATTCTACAAAAAGTTATTGTACAAATGGTTCAGTAATAAATTATGATGCAAATAATTATGATGCAGATATAACAGCATATGGACATGATGTATGTTATTTATATTTTGATTCTACTGCTCAACTTGATATAACATTAAATGTTTATGCAGAAAATGTAGATTCCGATGGTAATGGAAATGGAGAATATACAAAACTAGAAACAACAGCATTACCAACGATTGGATATGAATTAAATACAACAAGGAGTTCATGTAAAAATGGTTCAACAGTATCATATATAGCTAGTGAAAATTTATTTTCAGTAGAATCAAGTGAAAAAGATGTTTGTGATATATATATGGATGCGATGGATGTAGATATAGCATTAAAGATATATGTACAAGCAAAGAAAAATTCAACATTATATTATGAAGCAAAGAGTATACCAACAAATAATTTCTATGCATTAGGAACAAAATCAGCATGTACAGGAACATCAACAATGTCAATGAAAAATCAAAAAGTAGTGGTATCAGCAACAGGAAGAACAAATTGTGTAGCATATTTAGATGTGTCAAGTGGACCAATACCTGAAAGTATGCAAAATACTGTTGGTGGAGCAACTGGTCAAGATGTAACAATAACTTTTGGAAATAGCAATTTAGGAACAACACCAACAACATATTATTATTCAAGTGACAATGGTGCAACATATGTATCAAGTACATCAAATACTTATACTTTTACAGGGTTAACTCCATTGACAGCATTTACATTTAAAGCATATTCTGTAGATGCAGCGGGAAATGCTTCAAGAATTTTAACTACAACTACTGAAACTTCTTATATTTTAGAAAAGCCATTTGATTATTCTAGTGTTGCTCAATCTTTCAATGTAATTGTAACAGGATATTATAAATTAGAAGTTTGGGGAGCACAAGGTGGAAGTTATAATGAATCTTATGCTGCCGGTGGTTTAGGTGGTTATTCAACTGGAATAGTACATTTGAAAGCTAATGATGTTATTTATGTTACAACTGGTGGAAAAGGTTCAGCTTATACAACCACAACTTATACTTCTCATGGTGGAGGAGGAACTAATGGTGGTGGTGGTGCCGGATACCGTGGGGGCGGTGGAGGCGGAGCTACTGATATTAGAATAAATGATTCAACCAGTCTTTATGCTAGAGTTATTGTCGCTGGTGGTGGCGGTGGTGCTTATTCATATAATTCAACTTATAAAGCTGCTGGTGGTGCTGGTGGTGGAACAAGTGGTGTAGCTGGCTCATATTATAGTTCTTCTTACTCTGCATGGGTAGGTGGTCGTGGTACTGCAACTGCTGGAGGTACTGCTGGTACTGGTTCATCAACTAATTACAATGGTAAAGCTGGAACATTTGGTGTTGGTGGTAACACAGGTTATAAGTATAATAATACATCATATTACTCTAGTGGTGCTGGTGGCGGTGGCTGGTACGGCGGCGGTGGTGCTGGTAATTATAGTTCATCTAGTAGAACACGTGCAACTGGCGGCGGTGGTGGTTCCGGATTTGTTTACACAAGCGGAGTAACACTTCCAACTGGATATTTGCTTGGTGCAGATTATCAATTAACTAGTGCTCAAACTATTGCTGGTAACACAGCATTTACATCACCAACTGGTGGTACGGAAACTGGTCATGCAGGTAATGGATATGCTAAAGTTACTTTTGTTGGTCAAACATTGGAGTAAATTATGACATGTAGAAATTGTGGGAAACCATTACCTAGTGATGGGATAGTTTGTAAATTTTGTGGGGCTTTAATGAACCAAAGTGAAATAAACTATCAAAACCAAATGAACGATAAAAATAATAAAAGAATTACTTTATTAAGTGAAAAGTATGGACATGAAAATAAAATTGAATATCGTGAGACTAAAGAAAATAAAGCTTTAGGTCTTGCGATAATAATAATTGTACTTGTATTTTTAATAGTTTTAACCATACTAATAAATAGATAGGTGATTATTATGTTGTTATTATGTATTAAAATATTTTTTGCAAGAATTATTGATGTAACTTTGGGAACAATGAGAACTGTTTTGGTTGTTCGCGGAAAGAAGTTTACACCAGCAATTATAGCATTTTTTGAAGTTCTTATTTGGTTTTTAGTAGCTAGAGAGGCATTAACAACTGATATAAAGTCAATATTAATTCCAATTTGTTATGCTGCTGGATATGCAACAGGAACATTTATTGGAGGTTATATTTCAAATAACTTTGTAGAAGGTTTAATTGGTGTTCAAGTAACTACAAAAACGAGAGGAGTAACCAAGATGATTGATGAAATAAGGGATGCTGGTTTCGGTGTATCTGTTATTGATTTGAAAAATCCTCAAGATAATGAAGATAAAACATTGTTAATGATACAATTAAATAAATCTAAATTAAAAACATTAACTCATATAATAAGAACTAATGATAAAGATGCGTTTGTTGTTATAAATGATACTAAATATACCCAAAATGGGATTATTAAATAAAAATAATATGTCAAAACGTATTATTTTTTCTTTTATTTGAAATAATAATGTGATAGAATATTGTTAAGGTGATATAATTTGAAGAAGATTAATTGGGAAAAAGTAAATAAGTTTATTAAAAATAGAAATTTTATAATTGCACTTTGTGTATTTGGTTTAACTATGGCATCAATTGGGTTTAGTTATGCATCATTCTTCTCAGTTAAAACTAATACCACTAATCAAAGTATAACAACAGGAACTCTACAAGTTTCTTATGGGAGTAATTCATCTTCAATACAAAGAACTGGAATGGGTTCAATGTCTGATGAAATGGGACTTGCTCAAAGTGAAGCTAGCGTAATATATGTTCAAAATACAGGAACATTAAATTCAACATATGTTATGAATATTGGTTATGATATGACTAATTTTAAAGCAAGAAATGGTTATAAAACCACTGATGAATTAACACCTTTAGATTATGTTATGGTTGCTGTTTATGAATATAATGGTGCTGGTAGTACTGATACTTTAGTGGCTGGACCAATAAGTGTTGCTGAACTTCCAATATACAAATTAGATAGTAGTGATGCTAGAAATAATAGATATTCAATTTTATTTAATACTGTTGGTAGTACTTCAAGTTCTACATCAACTAAAACATATAAGATTAAAACTTGGTTAAGTGATAAAGCTATTCCTGCTGCTAGTTATACATATTTTTATATAAATACGGAGATTATAGCAGAAGTTGTAAATGCTAAGATGTCTTATAATTTAAGTGGTACTATTACTGATGGAACTAATAATTTAAGTGGTGCTGTAATAAGCTTACAAAATGGTTCTTTAACTAGTACAACTTCTTCAAGTGGAGCTTTTAGTTTATCAGGTATTTATCCTGGGGTTTATAATGTAGATATAACATATAATAATGTTACTTATAAAGGTAATTTAACAGTAGTTGAAGGTATGAGTGTAGCATTATCTAGTATGGGTTCTACTTTTAGTGGTTCAAATATTTATACTGTTGCAAATAATTATGGTACTACTTTAGCTAAGATTATATCTAAAAATAATATTGATACTTATAGTAGTGCTGCAAGTATTTCAAGTGGAAGTTTATATCCAACTTATAAATTAACTGGGGCTGCTTCAGCTTCAATTAGTGGGATTAAAATAGCTTTAAATACAACAAATAATACATATACAATGAGTAAGTAAACCTTAATTTTACTTACTCATTTTGATAATAAAATAGTATGTGAAAAAAGGTGAAAAAATTTTTTGAAATTATCAATTTAGGGTTGATTTTTGTTCTATAAAATGTTAATATTAAAATAGAGAGGAGATAAGAAAAGCATGGAAAATAAAAAAAATACTATTCTTTTAACAGTTATCGCAGTTGCAACATTATTAGTTGCTGTAGTAGGTGCAACATTCGCATATTTCACAGCATCAGGAGCACAAGGTACAACTGGTAATGTTACAGTTAGTACAGGTACTGCAGCTAGTTCAGAATTTGGTGTTATTAAAGCTCTTAATCTTTATGCTGATGCAACAACTTTTGCTCAAGGTGGAGATGATGTTACTGGAGAAACTACTGGTACAGTAAAATGGACTGCTCCAGGAGCTACTCAAGGACACACTCCAGATGAAGCTGAAAGAAGTTTCTGCTATACTGCTGCATTAAATATTACAGCAAATACATTTACAGTATCAGCTGCTAATACTGAAAAATTAAATGAATTAGAATTTACTGCTAAAAAAGGAGAAAAAGTTTTACTTGACAAAGTATCTCTAGTTGATTTTGATACTAAAGCTGGAAAAACTGGCTCAATTAATATTCCTACAACTGCTGGTGGAAGTGAATACACTCATAAATTAATTGCTGATGCTGGTGCTAGTCTTACTGATAATTGGACTATTACTGTTACATTAAAGAATTTAGACATGAACCAAAATGAAAATACTGGTAAACAACTTACTGGTCAAATCGCTTTCACTAAGGTTAATTGTGCTTAATTTTAATTAAAAATAAAATTGGACTTCGGTCCTTTTTTTTGTTAAAAATTATTTAAAAAAATATCAATTTAGGGTTGATTTTTAATCTATAAAATGTTACTATTAGAATAGAGGAGGAAACGAGAAGATGGAAAATAAAAAAAATACCATTCTTTTAACAGTAATTGCAGTTGCAACATTATTAGTTGCTGTAGTTGGTGCAACATTCGCATACTTTTCTGCTGCAGGTGGAACTGGAACAACTGGTAATGTTACAGTTAGTACAGGTACTGCTGCTAGTTCAGAATTTGGAACAATGAACGCTATTAATCTTTATGCTGATGCTTCAACATTCGCTGAAGGTGGAAATGATGTTACTGGCTCATCAACTGGTACAGTAAAATGGACAGCTCCAGGTGCTGCTGGAACTGCTACACCAAGTCTAGCCGATAGAACATTCTGTTATACAGCTGCATTAGAAATTACAGCTAATACATTTGTTAAATCTGCTGCTAATACTACTAATGTAAATGAACTTGAATTTACTGCAGTAAAAGGTACAGAAACTATAATTGACAAACAAAGTTTGGTTACTTTAACTACTGGCAAAGCTGTTACTGGTACTATTAATATTCCAACTACTAAGGGTGGAACTGATATGAAACACACATTAGTAGCTGATGCTGGTGCTAGTGTTAGTGATTCTTGGACTATTACTGTTACTTTAAAGAATCAAGCATTTAACCAAAATGATAATGCTGGTAAACAATTTACTGGTGTAATCAAATTTAATAAAACAACTTGTTAGTTTATAGGACTTCGGTCCTTTTTTATTTTATCTAATTTTTTTATAAAGAATTGGTATATTGTGAAACTTTTGTGAAAGTTAGCACTTATACTTGACAAGTGCTAATTATAGTAATATAATGATAGTGTTAATTGAAGAATTAACAAATAAAAAACATTTTCAAGTAATAATAAAGATTTGAAAATATGAAAGGAAGATGATATTTATGTTACCAAGCAGAATGTTTTTTGATGATATGTTGAATGATTTAGAAAAAGAAAATAAGATGAAATGCGATATCTTTGAAAAAGATAATAAAGTGTTTATTGAAATGGATGTTCCAGGATATGACAAAAAAGATATTAAAGTTGAATGTAATAAAGGAAATATAGTTGTTAAAGCTGAACATCATGAAAAACATGAAGATAATAAAAAATACTTACATAGAGAAAGAAAAATGTATGGCAGACTTGAAAGAAGTTTCCATCTAGAAGATATTGATGAAAAAACTATGGAAGCTGAATTTAAAGATGGTATCTTAACTATTAGTGTTTCTAAAGTTGATGAAGATAAAAATAAGAGATATATTGAAGTTAAATAGTAAGTGATTTTAATTTATTTCTTTATTAAAAAATATATTAATGTAGAATTATAAGTTTACACTTATAATTCTTTTTTTTTGTAATTTGTTTACAAATAACTAAATAAAAAGCTCACAAATAACCGAATGAAAAATCTACAAATAACCGAATGAAAAATCTACAAATAACCGAAAATGGTTGATTTTGTAATATATTTATGATAAAATTGATACAGAAAAGGAGTTGGTTATATGAAAGAGTATAGACCAAGAATTGCTGATGAAATACTTCGTGATAAATTGTTAAGTAAGGGTGCTATTTTAATTGAAGGACCTAAATGGTGTGGAAAAACTACTACTGCAGAACAAGTAGCTAAAAGCATTCTATATATGACAAAACCAGAAGATGTGAAGCAAAATATATCTTTAGCTGAAATTAATCCGAGTTTATTACTTTCTGGTGAAGTTCCAAGATTAATTGATGAATGGCAAGTTGCTCCAAAATTATGGGATGCAATAAGATTTGAAGTTGACCATAGAAATGCTGAAGGACAATTTATATTAACTGGTTCTTCTGTTCCTGCTAAAATGGATGAAGTAAAACATACTGGAACTGGTAGATATTCTAAAATGTTAATGAGACCTATGACATTATTTGAGTCATATGAGTCAAATGGTTCGGTTAGTCTTAAAGATTTATTTGATGGTAAGTATATTAATGGAGTAAATGAGTTATCTTTAGAAGATGTTTCTTATTTGTGTTGTAGAGGTGGATGGCCTAGAGCAACATTGATGAATAAAAATGTTGCTTTGGAACAAGCATTTGATTATTTAGATGCTGTAGTAAATTCTGATATCTCTAATGTTGATGGCGTTTCTAGAAATCCAAGTAGAGCTCGAAATTTAATGAGAAGTTATGCTCGTAATTTAGGTGGACAAGCATCGAACGAAACAATTAAATCTGACATGATAAGTAATGACTCAATTTCTTTGGATACAGATACAATATTATCTTATATTAATGCTTTAAAAAAGATTTTTGTTATAGAAGATTCTTTAGCTTGGAACCCAAATTTAAGAAGTAAGACTGCCATTAGAACAACTGAAACAAGATATTTTGTGGACCCATCAATTGCTGTTGCTGCTTTGGGAATTGGTCCTAATGATTTGATGAATGATTTAAATACTTTTGGTTTAATATTTGAAAATTTGTGTATTAGAGATTTAAGAGTGTATGCTGATAGTTTAAAGGGTTGTGTATATCATTACAGAGATGCATCTGACCTTGAATGTGATACTGTTATTCATTTAAGAAATGGTTCTTATGGATTAATAGAAATTAAACTTGGTGGAGATGCTTTAATTGAAGAAGGTGTAAACAATTTATTAAAATTACAAAATAAAATTGATACAAGTAAGATGAAAAATCCTTCATTTATGATGGTGTTAACTGCTTTTGGAAAATATGCTTATAAACGTGAAGATGGTATATATGTTGTTCCTATTGGTTGTTTAAAAAACTAATATAGATATTTACAAAAACTAATTTAGATGTTAAAATACTTCTTACCAAATGGGGGTTATTATGGAGAAAATATATTCATTTACAAATGAGTTTGTTAGAGCTTATCCAGAAATGTATGATTTTAATGATGCAAGAGTATTATCTGTGTTAGGTAGTGGTGACCAATATTTTACAGCAATTTTAAGTGGCGCTAAGGAAGTTGAAGTAATTGATGTAAATATAGTTAGTTGGTATCATTTTGTTTTAAAATATACAGCGATAAGATTGTTAAGCTATGAAGAATTTTGTAATTATTTTATAACTAATAGATTAAATGATACCAAGATATATGCTCATATAAGGAATTATTTACCCGACGATGTGAGAAAATTCTTTGATAATTTAATCAGGTTAAGGATTAAATTTTCTAATATAAGACTTAGAAGTAATATATTTAGTTTGTTTACATTAAGTGATTATGTAAGATATATTCCTTATTTAGAGAAAGAAAATTATTATAAATTACAAAGTATGTTAAATAAAAGAGAGTTACCAACGTTTTATCTTAAAAGTTTTGTTGATTTAGAAAAGTCTAGTTATGATGTTATGCTTTTATCAAATATATATCATTGGATAGATATAACACCAGAAGAGTTTAAAAATTTAATTGGTGGCTTTGATGCAAGTGAAGTTCAAGCATTATATACTTGGAAGATTAGTTATGATTTTGAAAAATTTAGAAATTTAGGTTTTGATATAACTTGTGTGCCTCCAGTTAATAGAAGTGAATTTAGTCAAGAAAATTATGTATTAACATATAAAAGAAGCAAGTAATATTGCTTTTTTTTTGCGTTTTTAATATAATTAAGTAGGTGAGATAAAATATGTATGAAAATAAAAAAATATTAATTTTAGGTGCTGCTAAAAGTGGTATTGCAGTAGCAAAGTTATTAGCTAATAAAAATAATGATATAATACTAACTGATTTAAATGAGTTAAATAAAGATATAGAAAAAGAATTAAATGATTTAGGAGTAAAAATAGTTGTTACTAAAAATCAAATTGATTTAATTGATAGTAGCTTGGATTTAGTTATTAAAAATCCAGCTATTATGTCAACAAGTCCTTTGATTAAACGTTGCGAAGAATTAAATTTAAGGGTAGAAAATGAAATAGAGGTTGCATATCATTTTTTACCAGATAATATAAAAATAATTGGTGTAACTGGTTCTAATGGTAAAACTACAACTACAACAATTATTTATAATATGTTAAAATGCCTAGGTAAAAGTGTTGTTATGGGAGGAAATATTGGAACACCATTAACAGATTTATTACCAAATATTAAAAGTGGAGATATTTTACTTTTAGAAATTAGTGACCATCAACTTTGTGATATTCATGATTTTAAAACAGATATTAGTGTTCTTACTAATATTTGTCCAACGCATTTGGATTATCATGGTACTTATGAACATTATAAAATGACTAAAAAGAAGATATTTAATAAACATACTTATAGTGATTTAGCTATTATTAATTATGAAAATAGTGATGCTATTGATGTAAGTGGAGATATTTTATCTAAGAAAGTGTATTTTAGTTCAAATGGTAATACAAGTTGTAAGGCATATTTGTTGGACGATGGTATTTATTTAAATAATGAGTTAGTATTACAAAAAAAAGATATTAAATTACAAGGTGTTCATAATTATGAAAATATTATGGCTGCTTTATTGGTTGTAGAAAACTTTGGTTTAGATATTGATAAAATAAAGATGTTTTTGAAAACTTTTGGAGGTGTTGAACATCGTTTGGAATTTGTAAGAAATTATAATGGAGTTGATTTTTATAATGACTCTAAGTCTACAAATCCCACTGCAACAATAACTGCTTTAAAAACATTTGATAAACCAATTCATCTTATTTTAGGGGGCTTAAATCGTAATCAAGATTTTCATGAATTAGATGAATTTATGAAAAATGTTAAATATATATATGCAATTGGGGAAGTTACAGATATCGTTTATGACTATGCTTGTAGTATGAATATTCCTTGTTTTAAAGGTAAAACTTTAGAAAATGCTATGGAATTTTTAAAGAAAAATATTAGTGATGGTGAAGTTGTATTATTATCTCCAGCATCATCAAGTCAAGACCAATACCCACATTTTGAAGATCGTGGTAATGAATTTAAAAATATAGTTGAAAAATTCTAAATAAAAATGTATAATAGTATTATAGTATAAAAGGGGCTGATAAAATGAATGGACAAAATCCAAACAATTTAAATAATAGCGAAAATAATTTTGGAGCAATGACTTTAGGAAATACCGGAGGTAATACAACTTCTGGGCAACCTAATGAAGTTGAAACTTTAAATCCTACACCAATGCCAAATGTTGGTGGGGAAAATGTTACACCATCACAATTACCTAATGATGCTGGAGTTGTAACACCACAACCTACAGCAATTGATAATTTAATGGATGATGTAGGTCCTGCTACACCGGTAGAAAATGCTGTACCAACTGAACCAGTTGCAAGACCAATTCCAGGTACTGAAGGACTTCCAAATGCTGATATGAATAATTTAATGGGAGGAACTGTTGGTGTTGGAACTACTAATTTTGGTACTCCAAATATGGTAAATCCAACTAAAGTGGAAAATATTGGCGTTGTACCACCAGCAAATGAAAAGAAAAAGAAACCAATGAATAAATTCTTATTTATTTTACTTATTGTTGTTTTAATTGCTGGAGTTGCTTTTGGTGTATATTATTTTCTTAATATTAGTAAAAATAATGTCAAGTTAACAACTAAAGAAATTACAATTGGTATTGGTGAGGCTGTTCCTGATGATGTTAAAAGTTATACTACAAGTATAAGTGGAAATACTAATCTTTGTAGTGTAAATATCAGAAATGTTAATCCTCTTGTAATTGGAGAATATCCAGTTACAATTACATGTAATAATAAAACTTATGAAACAAAAGTAATTGTTGGAGATAAAACAGCACCAAAAGTTGAATTAAATACCGTATTTAAAACAGTAGGTACTTCAGTAAAAGTTGAAGATTTTGTAAAAAGTTGTACAGACCCATCAAATTGTAAAACTAGTTTCTTAAATACTGAAGAAGTAAATAATTATTTACAAACAGCAGGTGGACCAAAAAAAGTAGAAATAGTTGCTGAAGATGATAATGGAAATAAAGAAACTTATGCAACTGAACTTTATGTAACTAGTGATGATATTTTCTTATTCTTAGGTTGTACAAGTAATGAAGAAGAAGTTTTAAATTATAATGCTAAAAAGGTTACATCAGATATTTTTGCAATAAGTCGAAATGAATTTGCTTTCTTAAATGTAGCAAGAAGAGATTATATCTATACATTTAGTGATGAAGCTGAGTATAAGCAAGTAATTGGTAATAAAAATGTTACAATAACATTTGATAATGTAACTGGTAATGCGTTATATGATGATGAAAATAAACAATTAACTATTGCAACTGACTTATCAATGGATACTTTAAATAGTGAAAATAATAATGCTTTTCCAACTAATTATTCTGATATTCAAGAATTATACAAGAATAAAGGTTATCCAGGAATACAAATATTAAATAATTATCATGAAACTGAAAAAGTATCAAATACAGAAACTGAAAAAAGTGAGTAAAACTCATTTTTTTCTTTTATACTGAAGAAATTTATGATACAATTAATGTAACGGTGATAGTATGAAAAATGAAAAGGAAAATAAATTCTTGTTTTTTATCGCAGTAGTGTTACTAGCGGTATTAGTTTTAATGATTATGGTAAAGATATTTATCTTTGATAAAAATAAAGAAAAATTACCTGAGGTACCTGATAGTGTAATAAATGAGTTAAATTCTTATTTAGATATTAAAAATGTTAATAATGATGTAACATTTTATATGGACCAATATATTGATAGTAAGAATTTAGGTTATGTGGCAATTGGTAATGTTGCATATAATTATATAAAAAGGTATGATAATTTAAAAATTGAAGTTGTTAATGAAGATGATAAAAAGGTATTTAATAAAGAAGGGGTGTTGGATACTAAAATAAAGCTAGAAGATTTTAAGAAAGTAATTGCTTATTTATTTAATGAAACATTTGATTATGATTATACAGAATTTAGTATTGATGAAGAAACTAGTGCGTGTTTAAATGGGGATTATATATTCATTTATAAATTAAATGAACCAAAAGTAAGTAATAATGCTTATTATCATGGAATGCTTAGTTATACTATGATGGATAATAATAATACAATTAAAATTACGGAGTATTATCTTGGTTGTGATAAAAAAACAAAGTATTGTTATAATAATCAAAGTTATGATAAAAATATGTTAAAGAAAAATAATTATGTTCTTTATGATGATATGTTAGATGTATCTACAATTACAGAAGAGTTAAAAAAATATGTTCATACATTTAAAAAGGTTGATGAACATTATAAATGGTTTAGTGTAGAACCAGTTGAATAATTAATTTTGGGGGATATTATGGAAAATTATAGGGATATTTATGCTTATGCATATGATGCATTTAATATATTTTTAGAAAATTTAACAATGTTTCATGTGGGTAAGAGAGAAAAAGTAATTGATGATGTATTAGATTTTTTAACTAATAAAACTAGAGTATATGATAATGATTTTAGAAATATTACAACAACAGATTTTAATGATTTAGATACTGTTAAAAGAGTAATTATGCTTATTATTGTGAGTAAAGCATATATGAGTAATTATTACGATTTTATTCATGATATTAATGCTTTTGAGAATAATTTAGTGTTAGTTGAATTAGAAAATATGTCTATAGAAGATATTGTAAGTGGTTTTTATAATAGAGATGATTTTATAAAAGATATGATAGAAGATTATTTTTCTTATATAAATAGACCTTATATATTTCAAAGTAAGTGTAAGTCTTTAATAATAAAAAATAAAAAGATACCAGTGTTATTAAAATTAAATCCATTTGAAGTATTAGATTTATATGAGTTTATTGAAGATGATAAATATACTAGTTCTGAAGAAGTTATTCAGACATTTATGGATATATATGAACAAAGTTTAGTTTGTTTATATAATGATGAATTTGGAGAAAGTGATAATTATTCTTGTAAAGATGAATTTTTAGTAAGTATTATATTTTCTAAATTAATGGAAAAATATGGTAATAAAGAAAAGTTTATTGAAGTAATTAAGTATATTTTATCTAATGTTTATGAAACTGTTGTTACAGAATTAAATGGACATAATAATGATTATAGAGTGTATATTAATATAGTTCGTCTTATAGAAAGTTCTAGTATAGAAGAAGTAATAGAAAGATTTGTTAATAATTATGAATTTACTATTGAAGTAATTGATGCTTTTTTAGAAGGTAATGATTATTTAGTTGAAGGAGATTTAATTGGTAAGAGAGATGTATTTAAAAGAGTAGGTAATGTTAAATTACTTAGAAAACTTAATCCATATTATCAAGAAGAAGAAATTGTTTATAAGAAAATAAAAGAGACTAGTGAAATCTAGTCTTTTATTAATACTGCATGAACTACATATTTGTTATATTCATCTGCACAGGTTGATAAAGTAAGTATTTTGTCATCTTCATTTAAATCAATATTAAAATTATAAATACTTCTATCTTTAACTATGTTAAACATTTTCATTTTAGTATCCTTGTCTGGAAATATTACTTGTAAATAATCTAGAGTTGTTTCAATTTTATATAAAGAAAATATTTTATAATGTAATTCTTCATATAATGTTTTTAAGGTAATTATTTGATTGTCTGGATTACTATACCAATTATATCTCATCATATTTTGAAGGTGACCAAACATAATACCATTATAATATCTATTGTGGGCATAAAGAATGATGTTATCACTTAGGTTTAGGGCATCACTACGAAAATCCATGAATACCCAGCCATTTTTATCACTTTTGCGATATATGTTATGATTTAAGTAATACTCATTATCAACACCTTGAACAACAGGATAATCTATATTAGTATTTGGAACATTTATCCATCCAATAGTTTCTGGATTTATTAAATAAACGCTAGCAACATCCTTATTAATAACTAACTTATCATTATTGCCTTTATTTTCATTTAATTTATCAATAATGGTTTCTGTTTCATTTAAAGATATCTTTTCTTTTAATTCTTCATTTATTTTGTTAACTTTTGTCATTGATGTATAATTATCATAGAAGATGTAACCAAAAGTAAAAGCTATAATACTAATAATTATATAACCACATGTTTTTAAAATACTGTTGTTAGTTTGTTTTAAGATATTATTTTTTAAATAATCATTGCTGTAAACTAACCTAAAATATATTTTATATCTTTTACTTTTCTTTTTATTAAAGTTTTTTAAGTAATTAATTGTTTCTTCATTATCAATATTGTCATGAATGTAAATTTTAATGTTTTTCTTATTATTCTTTCTTAATATTTTAACAATGTATTCTAAGTCATTTTTGTTTACATAGTTTACATTTATGGTTTTTAAATATTTGTTGATAGAACAAAATGCTTCGAAGTCTTCTTCATCTTGTTCTTTTAGAGGTAAATCCATTTGTAAAGTCATTTTATAAAACATACTAGAAAATATACTTAAATTGTTTTGTAACATAAAATTAGATAAATAAAGAGTTTCATTTCGTGACTCAACAATTATTTTGTATTTATCTAAATATTCTATCATAAATGGTTGTAAGTTATAGCAATTTATGTTTTTTATATTAGTTTTAACAACTATTTCACATAGTTTAAAAGTTATTTGAGTATCATCTTTTAATATTAAATTAACTATATTTTTGTTATTTGTTAGTAAATTTAGTATAAGTTGGGCATAGTCATTTTTTTCTATTACTAAAGTATTTATATTGTAGTTGTTTGTTAATTCATTTAAAAAGTTAGAAACTATTTTGGCGTTTTCTATTAAATATTCATCAGAAAACATTAGTTCATCAGAACTAATTACATTGGTATTTAATAAATTCTTGTAACTTGTAGATAGTTTTACCTTTTCTTTAACTATAAGAGTGCTATCTTTAATTTTAAATAATAATTTTTTCATATACTCAAATCCTTATATTACTATATTATAATAACACAAATTTACACTTTTTAGTAGTTTTTTGTAAAAAATATGTTGTTTTTTGTATTTTTATGATATAATTTAGACATAATAAAGATAGGAGAGATGATAGTGGTGAAAAAATT
>ERZ857629.2815-NODE-2815-length-15650-cov-2.837063_pt1 | contig 15650 bp, 9 predicted proteins | sample MGYA00519700_ERZ857629 | MGnify/ENA primary metagenome ERZ857629 (study PRJEB31778, sample SAMEA3449351) | human gut metagenome | biome: human gut; feature: human-associated habitat; material: faeces | place: United Kingdom | collected 2010/2012 ...
CAGATGAGAAATGTCCCGCCGGGCTTCAGCACCCGGTAAACCTCCCGGAAGCATCTGGGCAGATCGGGCCAGAAATATACCGTTTCAAATGCCGTAACTGCATCGAACCATTCAGATGCGAATATCATATCCGCAACGTTCCCTTGCAGCACAACGCAGCGGTGGATACTTACCGCTCCCCTGTTGACCTTGTTGGCCTTGGCTACGCTTACGGGCGAATAGTCTATTCCCTTCACAAAGCCGTTTGGGCAAAGCTTGAGCAGCTTCTTTATGTTTGCTCCGCCGCCGCAGCCGCAGTCAAGCACATTGGCATCGTTATTCAGTTTCAGGTATTTAAGCCCCCAGTCCGCCAAAGAGCGGTGGCCAATGTTCATCATGGAGACCATTATTCTTCCACCAAGTCCCGTAGGCTTGCGCGTATTATCAAAGAATGCCATAGCTTTATCTCCTTACACCTTTTTAGCGTAATTATTTTGTTAGATATGTTCCTGATGGCTGGAATCCTATCAAGCACCTTATAAATAGGCACGAACTGAGCCATGCCTTCGGTCAAGCTGTGTTCTTCAACAAAGCGGAAGTTCGGCATCAACGCGGCCAATGCTTTACCGTCCTTTATGCCCCATGTGAACTTGGCATTGCTGCCTTCGATTGATTTTTCATTAAAGCGCTTTACTATCATGGGGTTCATTATTTCAACCAGCACCGTGGCATCATTGAATCGGTTGGCTATAACGGCAAATATCCGCTGTATGTCAGCTTCAGAAAGATACATGGTAAGCCCCTCAATGATTATAAGGACAGGAGTTCGACTCTCCTCGACCATTTTGCCCCCAGTCATCCATTTCGGACATGGCAATCTGGGTGATATTGCCGCTTTCCGGTAAAAGCTTTTCGCGCACGGCAATGGTTTCCGGCATATTGGGATTATACCAATGCTTAAAGCCGGCCATGCGGTAGCAGCGTGTATCAAGCCCGCAGGCAATATTTACAGCTGTTGCTCCGGGATTCTTGGCTAGATATTCACTTACGAGTTTATCCAGCACTATGGTCTTTGCTATGACGCCGCTGTGCATGGGTGCGTCTTTATCAGCAAGGGAGAAATCATAGTTAAGCTTGCCTATTATCTCCTCCGCCTTTTTGTCGTGGATAGCGCCGCGATCTTTGCTTTCCTTTGCACGGGCGTATATGGTTTGCAGCATTGTTTCCGGCACACCGGAAAGGGTTATCTTCTCATCCACACCGGTTACTCCCTAAAATTGACCAAATAGCTACAGTTAATTTACTCTAACCCAACGGCCTTTGAAAAGCCACCATGCGGCAGCCTTTCTGGTTGTGATTATAGTTACTGGGGGCTTGGTTGTCAAGGGAATACTATGAGTCAAAAACGGTAGCGAGTTAAATTGTGCTACCGTCTTTGACTCCCCTCCGCAAGCGGAGCATATTTAATATTTTAGTTGTTATGCTTTTTCTTTGAAACAATAATCCATGTTATACCGCCAAGCAGTATAAGCACTATTGCAGCCATTGTAATGTCAGTGTTACCTGTCTGCGGCATATCGGCTGTCGGGGGTACGGGGGTTGTCGGAATGAGATGTGTCGGATAATCACGGCCGGTGGCAGGTATGCTCTCGGTTTTTACTTCCGTACATCCAGCGTTGGTACACTTATATGTTTTTTCGCCGTTCTTGGTTGTTGTAGGCTCAATGGTTACAGTACCGTTATCCCATTTATGCCCAAGTGCATTGACCGGCTCAGTCTTTGTTTCGTCACAGTTCTTGTTGGTGCACTTAAATGACTTCAATCCCGCAACAGTGCATGTGGGTTCTGTAATTACAGTTCCCTCATCCCACTTATGGCCAAGTGCGTTAATCGGTTCCGTTTTTGTCTCAGTGCATCCCTCGTTCGTGCATTTAAATGTCTTTATACCGTCGATTGTGCAAGTGGGTTCCGTTGTTACCGTACCATTGTCAAAAGTGTGGCCGGTAGCTGCAACAATCTCCGTCTTGGTAGCTCCGCAGCCAGATACCGTACAGGTGAAAAGCTTTATGCCAGTGTTCTTGCAACTTGGCCGCTGCGCAATCACACCTTCGTTCCACGAATGCGGAGCAACATCCATCTTTTCACTACAGTCCTCACCTACGCACTCATGCCAATGAGAAGATTTGTCCTTCTTCCACTCTGTTCCCGCCTTATGGGTATGCTGCAGCATGGGTATTTCCTTTTCTTTAGTTGCATTGCATACTTTGCATGTGTATCGCACTAAACCTTTGCTGCTTTCCGTTGCTTCTGTTATGACAATGCCATTATCCCATGAATGCTGCGCAACATCCATCTTTTCACCACAGCCTTCGCCGGTACACTCATGCCAATGAGAAGATTTGTCCTTCTTCCACTCTGTTCCCGCTTTATGCGTGTGGGGCTTAGTAATAGTTGCATTGACTATAGACTTAATGGGAATCAAATTAAAGAACTCGTCCGTAACATCGTTTTCTCTGCACTCAATTGTTACTTCGGTTCTTTCCCACTCGCCGGCTATCAGTTCAAATGTAACAGACATAAGCGTACCGGTAATGGTATGATTATTATTTGCGTCATATGAGTTATAGCCAATTTCACCAGGGGTACCCTCCCATGATGTAGCGCTGGGGAATTCGCTTCCACGTTTTACGTTTAAGGCCTTCATTTTGCTCGTATCATATTTTACAGCGAGCTTAATTCCGGCTATTCCTGTGTTTTCTGTCAACATAATGTCAACAGTAACCTGATTGCTCTCTATATTGCCCGCTACGGCGACTAACTTTACTCCGCTGCTGTTATCGGCCAATGCAACTGCAGAGGTAAACACCATAATCAGTGCCGTTAATACGGCAATCATTCTTTTCATACAACAAGTTCTCCTTAATTTTTATTTTGTTCCAAGCACAAGCGGCCTTCCAGCCACATATTGCGCCAGTTTAACAAGATCGCGTATGTCCAAAGTATCGTCCCTGTATACATCCATAGCCATAATTTGCTGACTGGTAGGATTAAGTTTACGGCCGGCCATATACTGTGCGAAGTAAACTAAATCCCTTATGTCTATCACACCGTCTACAAATATATCTCCGTATACAAAGGCGGCAATCTCAATAGAACCGTCAACAGTATCGAATGGAACTAAAGCCAAGTCATTATTACATACGTCGCTTTCCTTTATTTTAAGACCGACAGCATATTCTCCTGGTTCTGCGTTTTCCCGAACTTTAAGCTTGATCCCAAACAATTCGCCATTATCTGTGAAATCACCGTTAGCGCTAAAGTATGTAGCTGTTACGGTGCACACGTTATCTTTCACAATGACGTTATCTGTTATGCTTGAAATAATATCAGAGTTTACAGCTATTGAATCAAACTCAAAGGCGCTATTGCTAAATGCAACAGATATAGTAAATCCCGATATTCCGGGGTTGTTAGATACGTTGACAGCTATAGTCGCATATTCTCCAGCTTGAGCCGATATATTAGATATATAGAAGTTTGCGGCATCCGCACTGACAACCTTCTTTTTGAATGTAGCGGTATACGTTTTATCCGCATTTACGGTAACGGTGCGAGATGCACTCGTATCGCCATCATTCCATTTTACGAACTCATAACCTTCCTTGGGCGTCGCTGTTATGGTCGCTATCGCTCCAGCATTGTATTTGCCGCCTCCGGTAACAGTGCCCATGCTTGTGTCTGCCGATATTACCGTCAACATGTAATCAAATGCAGATTTAATGTTTATAGTTTTTTCGCCATATATATCAGATTCGTCCATAGAGTAAGCGCGAATAACTATTTCACCTTCAATATTCCCAGTTGTAAGGACGCCCGTATGTTCATCGATTTCGGCGAGTGATTCACCGGATACTATTGACCACATGGCCCAGTCGATCCATACATCATCCGGGGCAAGAACATATGCATACTCATTCTCGCTGTTGATTAGTACCGTATCTGGACCCAAAATATCAATGCTTTCAACCAGAACACCTTCTGTGCAATGCGGTATTGTATCAGGTATCAATATGCCCCCCTCATATATGTCAACCTTGTTTCCGCTATGGTTGCCTTGCACATTTAGAGTTCCTACTACTTCTACAAAAGCGTTGTTCTCAAGTTCCGCTCCTTCCTCTATTAATAAGGTGCTTCCGTTAAGGATACCAATCCCACCGTTGTTGATAAGAGCTTTTCCCTGCGGAACTCTAAGCACCATCTGATCTTCAAGATCAAGCGTGCAACCTTGGGGAATCTCCAGGTCTGATGATAGTGTGATGGACTCATTTATTTGCACATATACCCTAACATATCCGTCCGCCCGCTTTGCGAAAGCGGCATGAATTTCGTCCTCGGTCTCAACAAAAAACTCTATCATTACAAGTTCCTTGGGGATGCCTACAAGCAGTTGGTTTTCGTCTTCTTTTATGTCTGAAAAAACGAACACAACCGCTTCATCACCATGAATGTATGTACCATTCACATATGTAGGGCTATCTATAGATATACTCCGGTTGTTCTCAAGAACCCCCCCTCGTCAATTACAATCACACTTCCGTCATAAGCGCGAATATGACGGTTATTGACTATTTTCCCCCCTGACTCAACGGTAACACTGCCAAACACACCAATAAAGCTATTGTTTGTTAAAGTAACTCCATTGGGAATGGTGAGACTGCCGCTATCTTCAATATAGAGAGTAAGATAATCGGGTATAACTATATCAGCCGACAGAGTAACATCTCCCGAAATGTAATACGCTTCATCTTTATTGGCAATGGCGGCGCGAAGCCCTTCTTCAATCGATGCACCCGATAACTTGACTGTAACCGTCATAGTATTATACGTTATGCCATCAGCAGAATGTGCCTCCAAAGTAACCGTGCCGGCAGAGCGTCCGATAAAATAGCCATTAGAAATCTCGCCTGAACCAGTGCCGTTCTTTACAACCCAATTTACGCCCTGCACTGTTGCATTGGTTGGAAGAACATGTGCCTCGAGTTTCACGGGTACGCCAATCTCTACTTCGGAAAACACACTGTCAATTATGACTTGCGTTGTTAATATAGAAGATACCGTAACTGTGCATGAGGCGGTAGCAGAAGCATTATCTATGCTTGTAACCTTAATAACAGCAGTGCCGGGCGATACTGCCGTAACTACACCAGACTGAGTTACTGTTGCAACGGAAGTGCTGTTGCTGCTCCATGTTACGCTTTTTTCGGTTGCTCCGGACGGCAATATAGTTGCCGCAAGACTTAATGTATCACCCGGAACAAGCGAAGCTGAGCTATGACTCAGCGTAATGCCTGTGACAGGCGTAAAGATAGTTGCTGAGTCAGCCTTTATGTAGCCTGTCTGTCCATTGTATGAAACCTGATACCATAAGATACCGCTGCAATTCTTTACGGTTGCCTGAGCCTGAATACGCGCTGTCGAGCCAATACTGGTGGCAGCATCATATGGCGTACTGCGGACAGTCATATTACCTTTCAGCCATGAGGAATTTGTGCTCCTTGTGCTACTCCAGTCATAATTTGTTCCGCACGCGGTGCAAACACCGAGTGAATTATAACTGTGTGAAGAACATTCCAGTGTATCGAAATCCCTTATTTCACTTACCACAGGAGCAGCGTTTGCGCTTTCAACCGTAAAGCGGTAATAGTAACGCGTACCCGGTTTTAGATTGGGTTCTTCCACTCCGAAGGTTACGGAGATTGGTACCGGATTGTATGCATTCAGCACATTATCGGTAAATTTTTCTGTGTGCGTTTTTGCATTGCTAAGATCTTCTGTTGTACCATACTCCAATGTCCATGAAGTGGGCTTATTGCTGCTTGAGTGTCCAACCTCCGCTTTGATTACAGCCGAAGTTTGAGTTATGCTACCTTTATCAATATTGATGATCGTTGGGGCTGAGGATATATTGATATCGCCCGAATAAACAAACTTGCCACTATCAATCTGATACCATGTATTTCCGGCATGGTTAACTACCTTCTTAGTAAGTTTAACGGAGCCGGTGGTAGTAGTGTAACCGACAGTATTGCTGAGCGTGGTCGGCAAATTATACATCTTTAGTGTACCGTTTTTCGGCGTGGCAGTACCCGTAAATGTGGTCACACTCTGCGCATAGTATGTCAGATAATCATTTGCAGACATGTTGGCAGTCATGTCGGGTTTTGATGTAGAATAACTTGGTCTGACATATGAGGTAGTCGATTTTGTAGCAACACTAGGATTCCAATTAAGAAAATCGCTGACGGTACAAACATATACTTTATCATCCATATTTCCTGAAATCAGAGTCGTAGAATTAATCATTATCCCCACATGATTACCATTAAAATTGACTATATCTCCTGCACGTGGGGTCTCGTTGCTTTCGATATAACGTCCACCGCAATAATTAACAGTTACCTGAGCTAAACCATAGGCATAGGTGATTCCATACCCATTAGCCGTCTTAGTATTTCCCGGGTTAGGAATAATGCTATCAGGAATTCCCGCTTCTTGCGCACACTTAGATATGAACCATGCGCACCAAGCTCCGGATAAATTTGAAGGAACAGACAATTGACTTCCGCTTTTTCCTTCTTGTGCTTTTGCACAGCTTACAAGGTTTGAAGCCATGTCTTGTGATTTTGTCCAATCGTTCCAGTCGTTAGCAAGCAATACGGTTGCGTTTGATTCAGTTACATCCATACTTGAAGATGACGTGTATTCATAATCTTGCAAGTATTTTATGAAACTAAACACTGCCATCCCCGAAATCTCACCATCGGAAACCTCGCAGGCATAGATTGCTTTTACACCAAACTCATCCTCTGATACAGTTATCTCCAGAGTGTTTTCAGTCTCGTTAGGCAGTTCGACGTAGATGTTCTGCTCTGCATCAAAGCGCATCCAACGATACGACAACTCACCATCGCCGTTATAATCCGGCTCTGGTGCAAGCGTGATGGTCTCTCCTATCGTAGCCTCAACTCGATAATGATATACAAGTGCCTCATCGCAACTATCGGCGTTAAGGAAACCGATAGACGTCGGACTTTCCGGTTCATCCACGCCATTTTCTGCCAATGATGCTTCCGGTATTACCGTGAAAATCATCAATAAAGCAAGGAAAAGCGAAAGATGCTTTCTCAACATAAAGAACCTCCCTTTCGTTGATTTATTTTATAGTAGTATTAAAGCATTCTTAATCTCCGCTGTCAAGTATAAGTATCATATTGATAATGCAAAATATCTTAACGTAAAATAACATAGAAATATTACGTGCTTCTACATGGCTGTGTGAAGCGTTTTTAAGAGGTGATAATGATTTACGATAGGATCAAGCAACTCCGTGAACAGAAAGGCCTGACACAGGCAGCGCTTGCCAGGATGCTTAATGTAACGCGTTCAAGCGTAAATGCTTGGGAAATGGGTATCTCTGTTCCGTCTACACAGTCGCTTGTCCAACTCGCCGAAATTTTTGATATATCTACGGATTATCTGCTTGGTATTGATACATCCTCAGCAATCCGTACAGACGGTCTTTCGGATGAGGACATAATGCTTGTTCATTCGATCGTCCAAAGATTAAAGGCAAGTTGTACTCAGGAGTCTCGTTAGCACTTTAGTTATGCTATCTGTAATATATTAGCTTCTTCGTCTGTATCTACTACTTATGTCTAAAAATACACATCGAATTTATTTCATCTGATATGAAACAAAAAGCCACCATGCGGCAGCATTTCTGGTTGTGATTATAGTTATTGGGGGCTTGGTTGTCAAGGAAACATCAGGATAAATTGGTATCCTTAAAAACTCTGCACGCCGTATAGCACAAGCGTATCCGTAATGCCGTTAGCCTTGGCATATTCGGCTATATCGTCACGGAAAAATCGCAAGTCTATAACATGAACTTCGGCATAATCCTCAACTGGCAACTGAGCAAATGTGTTGCCGTATGAATCCTTTATGAGCAGTAGCTTGCCTTCCTTTCCACTTCCCTGTATCACGGTCTGCGCTTGATTGGAATTGAGAAACGCGGCGTATTGATCGCTGCCGTCAAGGTATTTGCGTTCATATATGCTGTCCGTCTCATATTCCCCGTTGTTATAAGAAACGCGCCTGTTCATGTGCTTGTACCACGCCGTTATCTCCTCTGCCGGAACTGTAGGCAGTGGAACTTTGTTCCATGTTGTGCCGCGGAAGTTATTGCAAAGCGCTTCCTTTGTCCATTCATCTGCCGCAGGTTCGATGCCGCGCCATGTGCAGTATGCGTAATACGCGCCAAGGCTCGTCCAATGATGGTCGGTGCGATAATAGATTGCTTCATCGCTGTGCGCCGCAAGTATGCTCATAATGTCGGTTACGTTCACGCCTGCATCACTAAGCACTTTAAGTATGGCAGCATAGCCTGCAACAGGCGCGCACGCGGGCAGTTTATCGCTTAGCACCTGCGCCGCAACGGGAACGAGCATTGTACTCACGGATATGCCCTCCTCCGCCAGCTTCTTTTGCAGTTCTGCAAGCGCTTCGGCATTGGCTGTAAGCTGCTTTTTGCTGTAAGACGTAAACTTATCCATCAGGTAATTGTCCTTGCAAATATAAACGCCGCCGCTTTCATGCTTGCCTATGCCAAGTTCAAGATAGGTTTTCAGCGTTATCCATTTGTCGCGGAGCGGTACCTGATCGGCAAGGTAGGTTTCCAGCTTATCGCCAAACTTGCCGGAGAAAAAGTTTGCTATGCTAAATTTAGGCATTTGTGCAAGGGTTCGCTTTTCGCGTTCCGAATAGTATTTATCCGGAATGAACAGCCCTGCAAGCGCACATACCGCCAGCAGTATGCAAAAGAATGAAATTATCAGCTTATTTCGCATAAAGCCACCTCAAAACCTGAAATACAGGAACGGATTATAGCTGCCGCTCACAAGATACGCTGCCGCTGCGGTAAGCACGCATAACATCCCGCCACAATCGGCAACGGTAAGCACCCCCTGCTTCAAATGGCCGTTCAGCCAATCGTATATGCGTTTGCCGATAGGCGTTGCTGCGAACGCGCACATACGAATTGTCGGGCGTGATGTCAAGCAAAATAAATCATCCGCCCCAATGTGTCCATCAGAGCGGATGTTAGTGTTAGCTGTTAGTTTGATTCAGAATCTTACCGTTGCCTTTTCCTTCTGCCGTAAATAACGGTTCCGGCGGTCGTGGATGCGCATATGAGCAGCAGCGCTATCCAAATGAATGAGGTATTGTCGTCGCCGGTAGCGGGCAGGTTGGGGTTAGGCGTCCAGCCGGACGGGTTGCTCGGTTCTATATCGCCGCCCTTTGCCGGTATGAAGCCAACCGCCGTAACATAATGGCAAACCGTGCATTCCTTGTGCTGCGTTCCGTTCTTAAAGTAAGTGGGCGCGGTGTCTATTATCCAGCCGCTTTCAGTATGCGCCGCCTTACTGCCTTCTATAATCGTGCCGCAGCCTGCGTTGGTGCAGTCCTTCCAATGGTCTGCCTTATCAAACTTCCAGCTTTCGGAAGGCGCGTGGCCGGTAGCAGGGATTATGACAGTTGTTTTGTCGGTTATCTCTATGCTGCCATTAGAATCCTCGAACCACATATCGCAGCCGTCGCAGGCATAGTAGGCCTTATTGCCGTCCTTGGTACAGGTAGCCTTGTTTGCAGAAACAAGCGTCAGGTTATGCGTATGCGGCACGGTACTATCGTATTCGCAGATATCGCATATGTTATCGTCGCCGTATTCATGCTTTCCAGCGTCCTCTTTGCTGTGACAGCGTTTGCATTCATGCCAATGCTCGTTTTCGTCCTTACTCCAAGCGTTAGGCAGGTCGTGGCCCAGCGGATTACCATCGGTCGCGCCGCAGCCTTCACGCCGGCAGGTCTTTGGTTCGGTGCAAGTCGCTTCGGCCCAGTCGTGGTTAAGCGCCGTGCCCGGCACTTCAAATGTTTCGGTTGCGCTTACCGCGCCGCAGGAGCAGGTCTTATAGTAAACATCATTGTGCGTGCAGTCCGCGGAGGATTTCTTATATTGTTCCTCTACGTGCTCTTCCGTAAAGCTATGCGCCTCAAATACGGGTTTCACGGTCACATTGCCGGCCGGCATGATAAACGTATTGTTGGATACTTCGGCATTGCCGCTTACGACCTGCCACTCTTTGAAGTGATAGCCGTTATTGGGCGTTACGGTAAGCTGTATCGTCGTGCCTGCCGTTGCCGAAGAAGCGCTTACTGTTGCGGTGCCGTTGTCATCCGTAATGATATACACATTGTACTTCTTTGCTCCCGCCGCAAGTTCAAGCTCAGTATTTGAATTATAGTTCACGTGGGCGTCGGCGGCATCGGCAAAGAAGTAATCCGAATAGTCCTGACTGTACTTGCCGGAGAAAACCACGGGATAGTTCTTGCTTTCGGTAGTGATGCCGATGGATGCGCCGCTGCTCATGGCAGCGCTTATGCTCAGCTTTTTGCCGGAAGGCAGATACACGTTGTTTGCATCGCCGGAAGCGGTATTGCCCTTTACAACGGGATTGCCGCTTATTTTAAGCTGCCCGTTGTTGCCGGGGTTGATGTATATTCCGCCGCCGACATTTGCGGTATTCTTTTCAATCGTACCGCCGGAGAGATTGCAGACCGAGCCGGTGCGGAAAATATAGACGCCGCCGCCGTTGCCCGTTGCGGTATTTCCGCTGATGACGCCGCCGGACATATTCAGTACGGACGGTTCGCGGTTAAGGTAGATTGCACCGCCATCCACAGACGAGTTCCCGGTAATTTTGCCGCCGGAGAGGTTAAACGTGGACGTGCCGTACACATGCACCGCGCCGCCCTCTTTGCCAGCATGATTGTTGCTTATCTCGCCGCCGGTCATGGTCGCCGTTACGCCATTGTAAAGATAGACCGCACCGCCGTACTGGCTGGTAGAGTTTCCGGTGAGCTTTGCGCCGGAGATGGTGACCGTACCGCCTGCCATATTGATGACGCCGCCGTCACCGTTCGTGGCCTTATTGCCGGATATGGTGCCGCCAACCAAATTGACCGTACCGCCGCATGACGAATAGATAACGCCGCCGTTTTGAGCTTTATTGTTGGCGATAAGGCCGCCGTAAATATTCACGGTGCCGCCCTTTTTGTCCGCGCTGTTTAGGAATATAGCACCACCGGACTTGTTGCCGTTGTTGCCGGAGATCTCGCCGCCGTAGATGTTCAGCACACACTTGCTGTCATCCAGCGCGATCGCGCCGCCGCCGCCGTTTCCGGAAACCTTACCGCCGGTGATCTTGCCGCCGAAAATGTCCAGCGTGCTCTGGTAGAGATACACACAGCTGCCGCCCCAGCCTTTGGTTGCGCCCCTGATCGTTCCGCCTCCGGCGCAGTCGCAGAGGACGAGCCGTCCGCCGTTGTTGACCGTGATCTTATTCGTGCCGTTGCTGGCGAAGGTTTTTCCGTTCAGGCAGAGGTAGAGCGTTGTGCCGTCCACCACCAGATTGCTGTTGAAGGTGACATTCTGCGACAGATACACATAGGCAGTCTTATTGGTGTACGAAATGGCATCTTTGCCGTTCCAGTTTTGGTAGCTTACAGGTGTATGTCCTGTATGGTCGCCTGCGCTTATGCTGCCGCCGCAGATGCAATGCTCATGCGCCGTCCAATGCGCGTAAAGCGTATGCGGTTCAGCGGCAGTTACAACGGTGCTCGCTTCAACCTTAGTGCCGCCGTACTTTTCGGTAAACCAGCCGTCAAAATCGTACCCTGCGCGATTGGGTGTGGGCAGAGTGCCGTAAGGACTGTTATAAGTCACTTCCTTGGTGGCATTCGCAAGATTACCGCCGTTGGGGTCAAGGGTTATATTGTATTTGGCTTCCGACCAGCGGGCGTAGAGCGTATGCGCTTCTTTTGTCGCAACGGAGGTGTTTGCGTCCACCTTAGTGCCGCCGTCCTTTTCGGTATACCAACCGTCAAAATGATAGCCGGAACGAATTGGCGTGGGCATTTCGCCGTAGGTACCATTATGCTGTACAGCCTTTGTCTCGTCGCCAGCATTCAGTGTACCGCCGTTGGGATCAAACGTAATCGTGACTTCATCACTGGTATTGATAAGATAGAGATTATAATAATTCTCATCTTTTCTGATCTCAAGCCTACCGAAGTCCGGGTTGTCGCAGAAGATGCGGTCGAGGTAAAGCTTTGCCGAAGACTCCGTATTAACTTGCAGAGAATTCAAAAGAACAGACGCGCCGTTTTGGGTGATGCCGGTAAAGTAGACGCCTATCTTTGCGTTTCCGCCTGTGTTTATGCGGGCAGTAAATACAATCTGCGTGTCCGGATCGCTGAGATAGAGGTTGTTCTGGGCAGAATTGACCGTGTTGTCATAGATATACGGAGCAATCGTGCCTCTGTCTCCATATACGTTGCCCATGTATATTATCTTTGCAGACGCAAACGGCTCCAGATAGAGGCCGCCGCCCGCTTCGGTGGCGGTATTGCCGGTGATGCGGCAGTTCCGGTAACCGATGAAGCAGACGCGGACATACGCGCCGCCGCCCCGTTGGGCCGTGTTACCGGATATGGTGCTGCCGTTAAACTCGCAGCGTCCGTCTGCGTTGCTATAAAGGCCGCTGCAGTAAACTCCGCCGCCATCCCCTGTGGCGGTGTTGTTGATAATCTCGCCGCCGTTGAGATGAAAATGTGTTCTGCTTGCGGCATAGATACCGCCGCCGTTGGTAGCGCGGTTATTGGAAATGACACCGCCGTTGATATTGACCGTGCCGGCATTCCAAGAGTCGTAAGAAGAAATACCGCCGCCGTTGCCGGTGGCTGTGTTGCCGGTAATCGCACCGCCATACATCGTAAAGCTGCAATTGCCTCCCGTGACTGACACCGCGCCGCCGTCTCCGGATACGTTGTTGCCGGTCAGCGTGCCGCTGTAGAGCGTGGCGTTTGCATATGCGCCGATACGGATACTGCCGCCGCTGGCATTGGAGCCGCCAAGCGTACCTGTGCCAACACAGTCGCACAGATCCAGCTCCACAGGCTTGCCATCCTCGCCCGTCAGAGTGATGGCCTGCTGAGACGGATCGGCGCAGGTGAAACTGTAGCCGTTCAGGCACAGATACAGGATGTGCTTCGGCGCAACTGTCAGATTGGCTGACACATTGCCGGTCAGATAGACATAAGCAACATAACGGCCCTGTTTAGTGTATTCGCTGACCTGAACCCATTTCTGTTCATATTTAATCTCGCTCTTGCCGTCCCACGCCTGCCATTCCACGTTTTCGTGGGTATGATTGAACATACCGCCGCAGATGCAGTGGTCGGCGTGGGGCGTGACGGTGATGGCAACAGGAGAAGAGGCCGTCGCCGCATAGTTGTCGGTTTCCGCGGTATAGGCGTAGATTTTATATTCGCCTGTCTCCGCGAAAGCAAAGTCCGCACCGATCGCGGTGTCGGTCTCCGGAGCGGGCGTCTCGCCAAGCATCTGATAATATGTCACGGCCGCCCCTTCCTGCACGCCCTCGACAGAGAGAATCGGCAGGACCTTCTCGCGGATTCCCACAGCAGCCTTGGCAATCTTCAGCGTAAAGCTCTGAGCATCTTTCTCCCCTGTTACCGTAATCACAAGCTTGGCGGATATGCCGTAATCATCGGTAGTCGCCATACAGACTACGGTTCGATTTCCGGCCTTGATATTCTCAATGGTCAATTCTGCTTTTTCAGAAAGAATAGTGCCATCCTGACCGTCATAGTACCATTTATAGGCAACGTTGGCGCTGTCCTCACCATCCGCGGTTTTTGCTGTCGCGGTAAGTGCTACAGTATTGCCGGAATAGGTAGTGAAAGCATAGCTGCCTTCGCTTCCTGTAACGCCGTCGCCTGCGATTTCAATATAAGCCATAGGCGCATAGCTGACCTTCACGTTGCTTAGCGTGTTTGCCGTAGCCTCGGCCGGGAGAATCCATTTGCCATTGGAAAGATTCTTGTAATAGCAGAACTTGTTAGCATCTTCCGGATCGCCGTAAAGGAAGCTGCCGACATTGCCGCCGCTGGTTTGGTTGATTATACTGCCGTATGTACCTTCGGCGCTCATCAGCACAACTTTGCCGGTATAGCCGCTCAGATTGCTGATGGTGCCGTTGTTGACAATGGTGACAACGCAGTTTTCCGCGTTTTCAATCCGGATGTCGGCAGCCGTTACGCCCGCCTTGACTTCTACTGTGCAGGTATGATTGAGCGTGATGGTATCCGCATAATCCGCATTGATTGATAGCTGTGCGCCATACGTCAGCGCGGTCAGCGCTTCGCCCATGGTATCGTACCACACCATGCCCGCGTTTGCTTGGACGCCCGCAACAGCCTTCCTGTTGCAAACCTTGCAGACGCCGTCGGCATCATACCGATGCGCTGCAAGCGGCGCGTTGGTTTCAATCGTCGTAAGTTCGGATGTTCCCTGCTCATCGCCGAAGTTCCGAGTGCAGCGTTCGCAGTGCCAGTGTTCCACTGTGCCCTTGGCAACACAGGTGGGGTCTTTTGCGGGGACATGCTTCAGATTATGTCCAACCGGAGGAAAATACACTTTATCCTTTGTAAATTTATTGCCGGACATATCCGCATCCTGGAAGAAATACCCGCAGCCGGTGCATTCCCAGCAGCTCACACTATAATAGTTCTCGGTACAGAGATTAACATTTTGCTCATGAGGTACCGACTCATAAATCCCCTTATCCGATGTCAGCGTAAAGGAGACAGAGAAATTCTTGGTGACGCCGGACGGAAGGTCTGTCGGAATTGTCGCCGTAAAGGATTCGCTGATTTTCTTGTGACAGAACTCTCCATTTGTATCCGTGAAGGTATGTTCTCCGCTGTAGGAAAAGAACGAATCGTCGCTGTCGTATAACTCGCACGAAGAATCGGTGCAGCGATACTGCACATCATACTGGATCGTGATCCTTTTGTCCGATTTCCACTTTGAAATGTCAACATTGGTTACTTGTATGCTTCCAAGTTCGCCGATGTGTCCGTCCGCGCAGGAGGCGCTTGACGCGCTGAGCGTGAACGTAGCATCGCCGGCCTTGGACGTGCCAACTCCGGCCGATAATACCGTTGCCGGCAGGAGCGTAAGCACCATGCAGAGTGAGAGCAGAATACTGATCAGTCTTTTCTTCATTTAATTCCCTCCGTTTTTGTTATATTTGCCTTTTCTATTCCCTGCAGCGAAAACTCAAAGTGCATTGCCAACACATTGAATAATTGCTGCATTACCTGTTCTGAAATCGTTCTGATATCCAGTCCCTCAACAAAATGAATAGCCTTGTCTATCTCCTGATTAGGGACGTTATATACCCTGAGGCTCATGGTAATGAACAGCCGCAGCTTTTTCTCGAGCGTCAGCTCATCGTCGCATGGGTGCGCCATATAGCCGCGCATTATGCTCGCTGAACCTATCTCCATCTCATAAAAGTCGCGCAAAGTAAGCCCCGGCAGATATGGGCCGAAGATTTGGTGCAGCTCCTTTGTTGTTTCCCTGAATATGTATTCGGATGCTTCTTTTTGAGTGTAGGCTTCAATGTAGATTTCCCGCAGGTTTTCGTTCAGCTCCGTCAGCGTCATCTGGATCGCCGTTTCGACCG
>ERZ857629.2818-NODE-2818-length-15637-cov-13.078424_pt1 | contig 15637 bp, 7 predicted proteins | sample MGYA00519700_ERZ857629 | MGnify/ENA primary metagenome ERZ857629 (study PRJEB31778, sample SAMEA3449351) | human gut metagenome | biome: human gut; feature: human-associated habitat; material: faeces | place: United Kingdom | collected 2010/2012 ...
AGCGGTGGCTCATCTCCATGACGCACATACCGCTGCCGCGGTAGTTCATCATCTCATCGCGGATCTCCTCCAGCACGGGCTCCGGCATCATGGCGGGGCCGGCGGAGAAATTGAAAGTACGACCGTATTTCATTTGGTTTTCCTCCTGTTCATAATAGTCATCTGGCACATATTTGTGCACGCTGACAATCGGTACTTATAGTATACGGCAAAGAGACGGCAGAATCAACAGCAAAAATGAAAAAAAGTCAGATAAACTCAAAGATTTTTAGCCTGCGGGAGCTTCTGCGGACGGTCATTTGACAGGGAAGCCCATAGATGGTAGAATAGCCGCTGCAAAGAAACTGCAAAAGAAAACAGCCGCCGTCCCTTGGGACGGCGCGTAAGTGAGGGCGATGGCATGAGGGACAAGGTGAGAGCGCGAGTGCAGCATATGAGCCTGTACGTGACCGCGCTGCTGAAATGGCTGGCGGTGGGCGCGCTGGTGGGTGGCGTAGGCGGCTTTGTGGGCGCGGCGTTCCATCTGGGCGTCAACTACGCCACCAACGTGCGTATGACACACCCGTGGGTGCTGTACCTGCTGCCCTTGGGCGGCGTGGTCATCGCCGCGCTGTACCGGCTCTGCCGCCTGGAGGGGGCGGGCACCAACGCCGTGATCGAGTCCGTCCACTTCGGGAAGAAGGTGCCCACGCTGCTGGTGCCCCTGATCTTCGTCGCCACCGTCATCACCCACCTGTGCGGCGGCAGTGCCGGACGAGAGGGCGCGGCACTGCAGATCGGCGGCGGCATCGGCTACCGTACCGGCACGCTGCTGCATCTGGGGGAGAAGGATCTGCCTCTGGCGACCCTGTGCGGCATGAGCGGCGTGTTCGCCGCCCTGTTCGGTACGCCCCTGACCGCCACCATCTTCGCGCTGGAAGTCATCAGTGTGGGCGTGCTGTACTACGCGGGGCTGCTGCCCTGCCTCACCGCCTCCCTTACGGGCTACTATATCGCCCTCCTTATGGGCGTGGAGCCCACCCGCTTCACCGTGGCTATGCCAGAGCTGCACTGGTCGACGCTGGGGCTGGTGGCGGTGCTCGCCATAGGCTGCGCCATGGTGAGCATCGTGTTCTGCAAGGGGCTGCATCTTGTGGAGCACGCCGCCGTCCGGTGTCTGAAGGACCCCTTCCTCCGCGCCGCCGTGGGCGGAGGGATCATCGTGGCTGCCACGCTGCTGCTGGGCACCACGGACTACAACGGCGCGGGCATGGACGTGATCCAGCGCGCGCTGGAGGGCGAGGCGGCAGCGTGGGCATGGCTTTTGAAGCTGGCGTTCACCGCCGTAACCATCGGCTGCGGCTTCAAGGGCGGCGAGGTGGTGCCCTCCTTCTTCGTGGGAGCCGCCTTCGGCTGCGTGTTCGGCGGACTGCTGGGGCTGCCGCCGGCGTTCGCCGCCGCCATCGGGCTTGTGGCGGTGTTCTGCGGCGCGGTGAACTGCCCCGTGGCGTCCGTTATCCTCAGCATCGAGCTGTTCGGCTCCGCCGGTATCGTCTATTTTGCCGCCGCCTGCGCCCTGAGCTACGTGCTCTCCGGGTACTGCGGGCTGTACAGCAGCCAGACGATCCTCTACTCCAAGCTGCGGGCGGAGTTCATCAACGTCCACACCAAGGAGTGACCTCTGCGGGAGCGTCCCGCCGACGCTGTATTATTTCCCCGAAGACCTCGGTGCCGCCGAGGTTTTCGCGTTTTGTAAGAAAAGATTAATCGTTCGTTCACATGATTCCCGTAAAATCGTGGTATCCTGCTGGTAGTACGAAGGAAGGGAGTGTTCCCGTGAAGCGGACTCTCACCGACAAGCAGAAAAAAACGTTGTCCATACTGGCGATCGTCATATTCGTCCTGCTGTCGGCTGCACTGGCGTGGTTCGTGGGTCGTCCCATTATCCGCTTTGCCCGGCAGCCGGAGCAGTTTCGCGCATGGGTGGACAGCCACGGCGCGTGGGGGCCGCTGGCTTACGCCGCCATGGTGTTTTTGCAGGTGGTGGTGGCGGTCATCCCCGGGGAGCCGCTGGAGATCGCCGGCGGCTACGCCTTCGGCGCGTGGATGGGTACGCTGCTGTGTCTCGCCGGCGCGGTGCTGGGCAGCGCGGCGGTGTTCGCTCTGGTGCGCCGCTGGGGACGGGGCATCGTGGAGGTGTTCTTCCCGGCGGACAAGCTGGAAAAGCTCCACTTTCTCCTGCATACCTCTCCCAAGCGCACGGCACTTTTCTGGCTGATCTTCACCGTCCCCGGCACGCCCAAGGATCTCCTCTGTTACTTCGCGGGGCTGACCGACCTGCCGTGGGGCACGTGGCTGCTCATTGCCACCGTGGGGCGGCTGCCCTCCATCGTCACGTCTACCGTGGGCGGCAGCGCACTGGGGGAGCAGAACTACCGCGCCGCCGTGATCGCCTTTGCCATCGCGCTGGCGGTGGCGGCGATGGGATACGTGATCTACCGCGCCGTGTGCAGACGCCACGGCGATACCGGCGAGGGATCGGACAGCTGAGCTGCGGTGCTTTTCGGTGAAAAACAAAAGGGACGCTTGCCATTTTCCCTGGACTGTGGTATGCTTGCCCCGCAAGCACATGATTCTGTAAGGAGTGTTCACATGGATCCTATTTTCAACATTGAGCTGGGGGATTGCCCCATCTGCCGCGGCAGCGGCGTTATGCACGACGAGCAGGGCTGGTGCCTCTCCGTGGGCTGCATGGACTGCGGCGCGGAGACCGCCAACGCCGAGTACCACACGCCGGAGCAGCGTCTGGAGGCGGCGCGGCAGGTGGCACTGCTGTGGAACATGGGTAAGGTCATCCACACGGGTGCCAGCGACTGATCCGCCGCCGCGGAAAACCATGAAAAAACACCGCTCTCCCGGTGACGCCGGGGGAGTGGTGCTTTATTATGGGGGCGAATACGGGGAATGGCTTGACAGGGGGCGGATTCGTGGGTACAATGGGCAAAAATGCTGTCCGCCGCAGGCGCGGCGGGCTAAGGAGGTACGCTTGTATGAATATCGGATTGCTGGGCTTTGGCGTAGTGGGCGGCGGCGTGTGGGAGCTGTGCGCCGGGCGGGAGGACATCCGCGTGGCGCGTGTGCTGCTGCGTAGTGCCAAGGCGGGTTTGCCGGAGGACGTGTGCACCTTCGATGTGAACGACATTCTCAACGACGACGCCATCGATACGGTGGTGGAGGTCATGGGCGGGCTGCACCCGGCGTATGAGTACGTCACCGCCGCCATGGAGCGGGGCAAGCACGTGGTCACCGCGAACAAGGCGTTGGTCGCCGCCTATTACGGCGAGCTGACCGCTCTGGCGGCGAAGCAGGGCGTGGCTCTGCGGTGTACGGCGGCGGTGGGCGGCGGTATCCCGTGGCTGACGAATCTGGAGCGCGTAAAGCGGCTGGACACGGTGTGCGCCGTGGGCGGCATTATAAACGGTACCACCAACTTCATCATGGACGCCATGCACCGCGCCCCGGTGGATTTCCCCGCCATCCTCAAGGAAGCGCAGGAGCTGGGCTACGCCGAGGCGGATCCCTCCGCCGACATTGACGGCGACGACATCCGGCGCAAGCTGTGTATCTCCGCCAACGTCGCCTTTGACGTGCTGCTGGACGAGGCCGCCATCCCCACCTTCGGCATCCGGACGGTGACAGCGTCGGATATTGCGGCGTTCCAGCATCACGGCTTCGTCTGCAAGCTGCTGGCAAGAGCCGAGCGGGCGGAGGACGGCGTGTGCGCCTACGTGGAGCCGACGCTGGTGGCGGCGAACGATCTGGAGGCGGCGGTGCCCGCCAACTATAACCTCATCACCTATGAGGCGGAAAGGCTGGGACGGCAGAGCTTCTACGGGCAGGGTGCGGGGCGGTTCCCCACCGCCAGCAACGTGGTGCAGGACTGCCTGACGGTACTGGGCGGCAAGCGCGGGTTCTATACGGACAGGGCGGAGGCGGTGTTCTCCGCCAGCGCGGAGGCGCATCCCTACTATGTGCGTACCGCCGCGCCGGACGACTTCCTCCGGGAGCACACGGCGGAAACGTGGGAGAACGGCGCGGTCATCACCGGCGCGGTGGATACCTACGAAATGCTGTCGTGGGCGGCGGCGCAGCGGCAGCGCGACCCCGCCGCATTTGTCGCCGGCATCCGATAAATCGCGAATACCAACGGTGGGCGGGGAATTTTGGCGAAAAACCATTGACAGACACCGGCAGCGCGGTGTATACTCAGTGCGTTGCCTGTAAGGCAGCATAAAGTGAATAAGATCCGGAGAAGTCGTGCGGCTGTCCGCTGTAAAGACCGAGAATGATCGGTCAGGCGGCAGTTTAGAAGGAAATGGGACATAACCCACCGCGAACGGCACTGTGAGCGCAAGGATGCACCGAAACAGCGAAAGCTGTGTGACGAAAGTCAGCCATTGGGCGTAAGCCTGAGAAGGTAGGCGGCAGACGGGGAGCGAAGGCTCCGCGGCGCGAGGCAGGAGAATTGCACGTCGGAGGATCAGGTACAGCGGGCGTTTTCTCCGTATGGGACTGTTATAAAGGAACCACGCTGTTTTTGCATTGCAAAAGCAGCGTTTTTTCTCAGTAAAAACGCACGCCTATCCCTTGTGGGATAGGCGATGCCTTTTGTCAAGCCGGGACGGCATACGCCGTCCGGGTTCCATCGGGCGGGAGGAGATCGTCAGGCTCCTCCGCCCGCTTTTTGTATAGAAGACCAATACAAATATAAAAAAAGGAGAAGGAGAAATGAAAAAACGAGTGGTATCTCTCCTGCTGGCTCTGGTCATGCTGACCAGCCTGCTTCCCACAGCGGTGTGGGCGGAGGACGCATATTCCGTTGCGCCCGACAGCGAAACGCAGGATGTCCGGCAGGAGCAGGACAAGCAGGACGAACAGGAGAAGCAGGAGCAGGAAAAATCGGAGGAGCAGGACGATCCCGCCCTTGCGCAGCAGCCTATGCTGGCCGCCGCCATGCCTGCTGCGGTGACACTGGAAGGCAAGGGTACGGCGACTGAGCCGTACCTCATCAGAACGGCAGAGGAGCTGTGTGCCTTCCGGGATGAGGTCAACAGCGGTGCGAACAAAAGCACATCGACCCTTTGCGCCAAGCTCGTGAAGAATATCACCTTGGTCGAGGATTGGACACCTATCGGCAAAGCAACGAATACATACAGCAGCTATGTGGCATATGGCGGCACCTTTGACGGCGGCGGTTATACCATTAGCGGCTTGAAAATCAACAGCACCGACCAATACCAAGCGTTGTTCGGCTATGTGAGGGGCGGCACCGTTAAGAACCTGAAGGTGGCGGGCAGCGTGACGAGCAGCAACCAGTATACCGCCGGTATCGTTGCCTATGGCAATCCGGTGACTGTGACGAACTGCACCAACAACGTATCCGTTACGGCAACGGCAAAAGGATATGCTGCCGGCGTGGTGGCGTATGCATACGCTAACAGTGAAGTTATGGACTGCACCAATAACGGCACTATCATCGGCCGCGGAGGCTATGTGGGCGGCATCGTGGGAACAGGCGGTGCCATAAAGACGATTTCGAATTGCTTCAACAGAGGCAGCGTTACCAATGAAGGTACACCTAACAGCTATACCTATTGCACCGGCGGAATTGCGGGCGGCGTCGGCAAAAGCTCCACCGTGACCCGCTGCGGCAACACCGGAGACGTTACCAGCACCATAAAACGCACCGGCGGCGTGGTAGGCGGGGCGGCGGGAACCATTTCCGCCTGCTTCAACACCGGCACAGTGACCGGCATTTACAGCGTCGGCGGTGTGGCAGGCAGTGCCAGCGAAGAGAACGCCAAGATCACGGATTGCTATAACACGGGAGCGGTAATCTGCAAGACGCCTTCAGCGACCTTTAATGATTCAAACGCCAAGGGCGTGGGCGGTATCATCGGAGACCCGTCCTCCGCCAGAACCACGGGTATCGTGCTGACCAACTGCTACAACGCAGGCACGGTGACAAATAATTACACCACCGCTGACGTCGTTGTGGGCGGTGTTATCGGCAGCAGCGCGGCAAAGAATTACAGCGGTGTCGCAACGCCGAACCTTATCACCGCCCAAAATTGCTATTATCTCGCCATCGCCGGTCTTTCCGGTGACGGCGCAAATACGTCTGCCACAGGCATGACCGGTAAGACGGCAGAGTGGCTGAAATCCGCGGAACTGGTCGAGGCTCTGGGCGGCTCCTATATTGCCAAGGACGGCGATTACCCGATTTTGGGCTGGCAGGATCCCGACGCGGCGTACACAGTGAAGTTTACCCTTTCTCCCGCCACCGCCTCGGTGACGGTGAAGCAAGGCGATGAAACGGTCACCCCTGCAAGTGACGGCAGCTATCAGCTGAAAAACGGTGCGTACACGTATGAGGTCTCCGCCGTTGAGTGCCAGACAGAGACTGGCTCTTTTACCGTGGCGTATGCGGGACAGACCATCAGCATTACACTGAAAGAGAAGCTGTATGACGTCAAGTTCACCACTACGCCGGACGATGCGGTGCTGGCGGTGGACGGTCGTACCCCGGAGGCGGACGGACGTACCTACCGGCTGCCTAAATCCGGCAGCCCCTATGCCTATACGCTCAAGGCGTTCGGCTACGAGGACAAGAGCGGCACCTTCACCGTCACGGATGGGGACAACGCACAGACGGTCACCATGATTAAGCTCCCCACCCAAAAGGTGACGTTCGGTGCGGTGACGGCGGCGGACGGCAAGGACATCACCCCTAAGATTTCCGTCACCTGCGCGGCGTGGCCGGAGCAAACGCTGACCGCCGCTGCGGACGGCAGCTATGACCTGCCCGCCGGGGAGTACAGCTATGCGGTCTCCTGCACCGGATATAAGACGGTAAGGGGTACCTTCACCGTGACGAACACGGCGGTGACTCTCCCGGCGGCACGGCTGGAGGTGCAGACCGCATGGGACGGCACGACCTACACCGAGCCGCAGAAGGATGCGGACGGCGTGTACCTGATCGGTGCACCGGACGAGCTGATGTGGTTCAACAAGAATGCAAAAATGACCGATTCAGCCAAGCTGACGGCGGACATCTGCATCAACGAGGACATAAACGCCGAAGTATCCACGCTCTACAAGTGGACGCCGATCGGGAAGTACGACAGTGCTAAACGATATGCAGGCACCTTTGACGGCGGCGGGCATACCGTCAGCGGTTTGTACATTGCCACAAGCGGTATTAAAAATACCGGCATGTTTGGTTATGCCAACAAAGACAGCAAAATCAGCAACTTAACGCTGTCGGACAGCAAGATCAGCGGAACAGGAAATTACACCGGAGGTATCGCCGGCGAGGCTTACGACATGGAGAACTGCCATGTGACGGACACGGTTACAGTCAGCGGTGCAGCGTATGTCGGCGGCGTGAGCGGCTATCAGGACGGCACCATCACACGGTGCTCCAACGCTGCGGTGGTCGTGGCGACGGGAAACAATGTCGGCGGCGTGACGGGTTATGTGCAGTCCAACGCCTCTGCCGCCATGACGGAATGCTTCAACACCGGCTCCGTTAAAGGCAATAGCGCGGTGGGCGGTCTGACCGGCAATCTCTACAATGGAGGCACGATCAGTGCCTGCTACAACACAGGAACTGTGGCAGCCGCTGGCACGGCAGGCGGACTTGTGGGCAGCTTCCGCTATGGAACGATCAAGAACACTTATCATAGCGGTACGATCACGGCGGCAAATGTTGGAAGCGTAGCTGGTAAGCTGGAATGGTCCGGCGGTCAAAAAACGCTGGAGAAAGTTTACGTTTTGAGCGGCTCCATGGAGACTGTGGGCAGCCCCGGCGACTGCACCATCCAAAACGGCACAGCGGTCTCTAAAACGGCAGAGGAGCTAAAGGCGTTGACCCCCGCGGAGCTTGGGGAAAAATTCACGGCGGGCACCGGAGCCGTCAACGGCGGCTATCCCATCCTGAAATGGCAGACCGGCGGCGCAGCGGAGACTGATCCCGACCAGCCTACCATCGAGGAAACCGGCTGGGACGGCAAAGCTGCCGAACCCAAGCAGACCGGCGGTGTGTATCAGATCACCACGGCGGCGGAGCTGAAGTGGTTTGCCGATGCGGCAAAAACCACCCCGGAGATCAAGGGTAAGCTGACCGCCGATATTGACCTGAACCACCGGAACTGGACACCCATCGCGGCTTTCTCCGGAGAGCTGGACGGCGGCGGTCATACCGTCAGCAGCTTCTATTGCAAGGCGACCGGCACTGCCGCATTGGTCGCCAAGAACTCCGGCATCGTCAAAAATCTTACCGTCAGCGGTAAGGTCGTCGGCGATGACAATACCGCCGCCATCGCGGCAGAAAACACGGGCACCATCGAAAACTGCACCGCGCTGGTGCAGATCACCGGCGGTAAGTACACGGCGGGTATTGCCGCTGTGAACAGCGGCACGGTGCGCCGCTGCACCAACGGCGGCGCAGTCAGCGGCGCACAGTACGTGGGCGGCGTCTGCGGGCAGAACAAGGGCTCCAAGACAGCGGCCGCGCTGGTGGAGGACTGCGTCAACACCGGCATGATCCGCGCCACAGGCTATATGCTGGGCGGTATCGTGGGCGATAACGATGGTTACAGCGACGATTTTGCCAAGGCCACCGTGCGCCACTGCGCCAACAGCGGTCACATCATCGGCACTGCCGCCATTCTTCGCGCCTATGTGGGCGGCGCGGTGGGCCGCAACAACGGCACGGTGAACGGCCTGTATAACACCGGCTGTGTGGAGAGTCTCGGCGGCTGCGTGGGCGGTGCGCTGGGTCTGAACCTTACGAAAGCGGTGAAGGCTGACATTTACAACGTGGCGGACGTCATGGGCGGCGACTATGAGGACGACGGTTATCCCACGGACAACGCCGTCAGCACGGAAGCGGAGCTGGCACAGGCGAAGAAGACCATGGGCGCGGTCATTGACCGGCTGGGCAGCAAGCCCGCCATCAGCGGCACCGTTACCCTCACCGGAAAAACGGAGGTGGGCGCGGACATCACCGCCGCCTATACCGGCTCTGCCGAAAGCCTCCTCTACGTCTGGTATTACAGCTACGACGAAAACGACCATGTGGTGCTGGCGATCACCGATACGGGGAAGTACACCATCCCCAACGACAACATGGCGGGACGCCGGCTTCGTGTCAAGGCTCTTTCCGCCGGGTGCAGCGGCGTTTTGACGGCGGAGACCGGAGCTATCGAGGGCATGACCGGCTCTCTGGAAATCGAGGGAGCCGCCGTGGTGGGACGCACGCTCAAGGCGGTGTTCAAGTCCTCCGCGGCGTACAGCGACCTGCACTATCAGTGGTACCGCGGTGCGGAGGCCATCTCCGGCGCGACGAAGGCGGAGTACACGGCCACGGACGCTGACTTGGGCAAGGCTCTGAAGCTGGTCATCACGAGTGGCGGTGTGGCAGGCAGCGTAATGGCAAAGACGACTCCCGTGAAGTCTGCGGCAGATGCGGATATGTGGGAGCTCGACCAGTGCAGCGAGCCTGCCAACGTGGGCGGCGTGTACCAGATCAGCACGGAGAAGGAGCTGCACTGGTTCGCCAGCGAAGTCAACGGCGGCAACACGGCAATTTCCGCCAAGCTGCTCAATGATATTGCACTGACCACCAATAATTGGTATCCCATTGGACGCCAGGGTCACGGCTTTGCCGGTACCTTTGACGGCAACGGCAAGTCTATCACCAATCTGAAGCTCACCTCTGACAAGGACGAAACGGGATTCTTTGGACTGCTGACCAACGGCGGAAAGGTGAAGTCCCTCTCCGTCAGCGGCAGCGTGATCGCCACGGGCGAGGTGTCTCAGACCGGCGGTATTGCAGGTGCGATGGGCGAAGTGGGCAGCAAGTCCTCCATTACGGACTGCACCTTTAGCGGCACCGTCACCGGCAATATCCAAGTGGGCGGTATCATTGGCTGTGTGGGACAGTACAATCAGGTGGAACGCTGCGCCAATCACGCTGCTGTCAGCGGTAAGGAGGACGTAGGCGGTGTTGCCGGTGCCAATTCCTACGGTGTGATGCGCTATTGCTACAACACCGGCGCGGTAGGCTCTGACGCCGCCAAGCAAGTGGGCGGTATCGTGGGCACCCAGCAAAACTACGCCGAAATGGTGGCTTGCTACAACACCGGTGCCGTCACCGGCGCAGACTATGTGGGCGGCGTCGTGGGCAATGTCTATGTGGCTGCCATGCCCAGCGGCTGCTATAACGTGGGCGAGGTCAGCACCGCCCTGCGCTGCGGCGGCGCGGTGGGCAGCTTCGGCGGCGATGACTACATCATGGTGAAAAACGGCAGCTTCTTCAAGGAGATCAACAACGCCGCATTCAAGGCGAATGGTGCGGCGAGCCGCACGGAAGCGCAGATGAAGGCGTCCTCTTTCGTCCGTGAGCTGAACGGTGAGGCCTATGGCACATACTTCACCGCCGACAGCAAGAGCGTCAACAACGGCTACCCCATCCTGCTGTGGCAGGCGGGCGGCTTCCAAGTGACCTTCGATGCGCGGGGCGGTACCTGCGAGACAAAAACGGTCACCGTCCTTGAGGGCGGAAGCCTTGTCGAGATCCCTGCGGCGTATCGCTGGAACTACCATTTTGAGGGCTGGTTTACGGAGATGAACGGCGCGGGTGAACGCGTCACCACCGCCAGCACCTTCACGCAGGACACCACGCTCTACGCCCATTGGACATTCAACGCCAACGAGGAGGCGGCAAAGGTCAACGAAGCCCTCTCCCGGCTGGAAGCACTGCGAAACAGCTTGGGTAATGCTTCTGAGGAAGCCTACCAAAACGGTGTGGCTTCCATCACGTCGGCAACTTCCCTTGCTGCAGTGGAGCAGGCATATCAAGCTGCCGTTGTTGCCATGCGTAAGGCGGCGAGCGACTACGGCAAGGTGCAGGTCATCGTGGCGAACAACACCTTTGCCAAAGGTAACGGCGCGGCGTGGGACGGCGAGCTGGTGAACAGGGAGATCAGGCTCACTGCCGACAGCACGGCTTTCTCCTGCGTGGAGGAGGCACTTGCCGGAAAAGACCTCAAGAACAGCAAGGACTATATCCTCGCCATCGCCGGTCTCAAGGAACGGGATGGCGGCGAGACCTCCGGCTGGATGATCACGCTGAATGACTGGTTCACCAATGAGGGGGTCGCCGCGTTCACTGTTGCCAATGGTAAGCTGACCGATGGCGACGTGATCCGCGTGCTGTATACCTGCAACTACGGTGTCGATCTTGGCGGTACATGGAGCAACTGTAACACCACCCTCGCTTCGCTGCTTGTTGCGGGTGGAACCCTGACGCCTGCCTTTGCTTCCGGCACGGAGGGCGATCAGTATGACTATACGCTGGTCATCAACGGGGAATCCTCCTCTGTTCGGTTGACGCCCACCGCCGCAAACAAGAACTTCCAGGTCAAGACGTTCCTTAACGAGAAGGTGACGGACAGAACCGAAGGCAGCAGCTACTATAAGAGCGGCGAGGCGATCTCTGTACGCATGGGCGACACCATTTACGTGGGCTGCGGCGAAAAGAACTGGCTGAGCATGAACAACCAGTACGGCAGCGTCCAAACGAGCGGCGGAACATGGTATGTGCTGCACGTTGTCAGCGACACCGTCAGTGCCCGGCAGGTCATGGATATGATCTCCGCCCTCCCCAGCACCGACTATGCCAACTATAAGGCGGCAGCAACGGACGCCGCGGCAGCCCGTGCCGCTTACAACATCCTGTCCGACGGGGATAAGGCGGCGGTAAAAGCGTATCTGCCCAAGCTGGAGGGCGTTGAGCAGAAGATCAAGGAGTTCGCTGCGGTGGACGCTTTCAAGGCGGAACACCTTACACCGCTGCCGGATGCCGCAGATTTGACACTGGCGGAGCGCGACGCGGTGAACGCCGCCAAGGATGCCTTTGACGCACTGAACGACACGCAAAAGAGCTGCTTGACCGCCGCCGAAAAAGCAAAGCTGACAGCGGCAGTAACACGTATGGCGGCACTGGAAAAGGCACCGGTGCAGGAGGTTGAAAAGCTCATTGATGCCATCGGCGCGGTGACATTGGAGCGCGAGACCGCCGTTCTCACGGCAAAGCACGCCTATGACGCGCTGACCGATGCACAGAAAGCGGCAGTCAGCGAGGAAAAGCTGCGGACGCTGGAAGCGGCGATTGCAAAGCTGGCACTGCTCAAAAACAACGACCTGCGCGGCAAGCTGGAAGCCCTCTACAAGTCCACGGGCGACTATCTCACGAAGGCAGACACTCCTGCCGTCGGCTCTATCGGCGGAGAGTGGATGGTTCTCGGACTGTCGCGCAGCGGGCGTGATGTCCCCGGCGCAGACGTTTACTACAATGGGGTGGTCAGTTACGCGCAGAGCATGGATCGCTATGGACGTATCCCCGGCGAGACGGTCAGCACGAACGCCCGTATCGCATTGGCACTGGCTGCCATCGGTAAGGACCCCACCAACGTGGGCGGCAAGAGCTTCTTGCAGGCGTGCGACAGCATGAGCTACATTAAGAGGCAGGGTACCAGCGGTCCAGTCTGGACGCTTATCGCACTGGACAGCATGGACTATCCTACCTTCGGCGATGTGACGCGGGATAAGCTGATGGAAGCGATCCTTGACCGCCGCATGGAGAGCGGCGCGTGGTACATCTCCATCACCAATAAGGAGGACAACGTGGACATGACCGCCATGGCAATTCAAGCGTTGGCACCTTATTATGCTGCCAACGCGGATGTCAAGGCGGCGGTGGACAAGGCGGTATCCTGGCTTGCCGCCGCGCAGCAGGCGGACGGCTCCTTTGCCGAGACGGCAGCGGCTGCCGCCAGCAGCGAGTCCTGCGCCCAGGTCATCGTGGCACTGACGGCACTGGGCATCGACCCGGTCACCGACAGCCGCTTCACGAAGAACGGAAAAACTGTTTTGGACGCCCTGTGCACCTTCGCAGTGGAGGGTGGCGGCTTCCGGCACACCGCCTCCGGCGAGCGTAACGGCATGGCTACGGAGCAGGCGTACTACGCACTGGCAGCATACTACCGCTTTGTCAACGGTCAAACCCGCCTGTACGACATGACCGACACGAAGAACAGCACGATGACGGGACAGAGGGTCGAGTGTACGGAGAAAATCACGGTTCCCGATACTCTGACCGGCAACGACAACCTGAACACGCCGGAGAAGATCAAAGCCGAGCTGCAGATCCAACTCGGTAAGCAGAGTGGCAAGAGCAACGCCGGCAACACGGTGTTCATGGACGTGACGCTGACGATCCTCATGTCCGACGGCAGCAGCAGAGTGGCTACCGCCGCCGACCTGACGGACGGCAAGATCACGATACTGCTGCCCTATCCGGACGCGGTCAAGGCGAACTATGATAAGTACGACTTCGTGGTGGCGCACATGGTGACCATGGCGGGCTGCGGCAAGGCAGTCGGCACGGTGGAGTTCCCCGCCGTCACCAAAACCGCCGACGGTTTGCGGGTGACGCTGACCGGACTTTCTCCGGTGGCAATCAGCTGGGCGGAAAAGACCTCCTCCACCCGCCACTACACCGGAGGCACGACCACCGGCAAGGTGAACTCCTCCAACACAGGAGACGACAGCCAGATGACCATTTGGCTGGGCAGCACAGTTATGGCGGCGGCAGCCGTCGTGGTGCTGACCTATAAGAAAAAGCGCGCATCCAAGTAACAACAGAAAAGCCAACGCAGGGGCGCATTTGCGCCTCTGCGTATGGCACTTTTGAGAGGTATTGCCCATGAAAAAGAAACAGAGATTCTGGCTGCTGGCGTTGGCATTGTCCCTGCTGCTGACCTGCGCCGCCTGCGGCAAAAAGACCGTATCGGACGACCCCGGCAATACTCCCGCGGCAACGCAGGAGCAGACCACCTCCGGTAATAAGGACACCGCCGATAAGACGGACGCACCCAAGGCGGAAGATAAGACGGCGGACGACAAAAAAACGGACGAAGAAAAGCCTGCTGAGGACAAGAAGAATTCCGAGGACGACAAGAAGACCGAGGAGCAGAAGAGGGCGGAAGAGCAGAAAAAGGCGGAGGATGCCGTCAAAAAGGAAGAGCAGCCCAAGCAGGAGATCGACCCGACCACCGGCAAGGACAAGTATCAGACCGATCCTGTGCCGGAGGGGAAGCCCATTCCCGTGGAACCGGGAACATCCTCCGCGGGCGGCAGTGCCACCTGCACCTTTTCCATCTCCTGTGCCACCATCCTAAACAACTGGGATGAGTGTGACGAGAGCAAAAAGCCCCTTGTGCCTGCTGACGGCGTGATCCTGCCCACCACCACGGTGACATTCACGGAGGGCGAGAGCGTGTTCGATGTGCTCCAACGGCTCTGCCGCAGCAACGGTATCTCCGTGGATGCCTCGTGGACGGCGATCTACAACAGTGCCTACGTAAAGGGCATCAATAACCTGTATCAGTTCGACGTGGGCGAGGGCTCCGGCTGGATGTATAAGGTCAACGGGAGCTTTCCCAACTACGGCTGTTCCAGCTATTCTCTAAAAAACGGCGACACAGTGAGTTGGGTCTATACCTGCGACTTGGGCGCGGACGTAGGCGGCGGCAACGCACTTGGCAGCTGATCCCTCAAAATCTCCAAGAGCCATCCCCAATCGGGGATGGCTCTTTTGGCAAAGCCCCCTGCCCATGGGCGTTTCAACCACACAGGAGAGCCATGCCGGCGTGCCCCAAAGCAGCTGCCATTACGAACGGCCGGGCAAAATCCGCACCAAAGAGCAGGATAAATCGCACGTTCAATGCGAAATGCCGCTTTTTCCCGCTGGATTTTTCCTTATGCCGCGCACGCTGCCGCGGTGCATATTCCGCGCACGTCGGGTGAACACTACCCATGTAAATTTTGCTTTGAATGGAGGAATTTCATATATGAAGGCAACAGGCATCGTCCGGCGCATCGACGACCTCGGACGCGTGGTCATCCCCAAGGAGATCCGCCGTACCATGCGTATCCGCGAGGGTGACCCCTTGGAGATCTACACCACCCGCGACGGCGAGGTCATCTTCAAAAAATACTCCCTCATCGGCGGGCTGGAGGAGTTCGCCGCCCAGTTTTGCGATACCCTCAGCCGCAGCACCGATTTCTCCGCCGCCATCACCGACCGGGACGCGGTCATCGCCATTTCCGGCGCCGGGAAAAAAGAGCTGCTGGGCAAGTCCGTCTCACCGGAGCTGGAGCAGGTGATGACCCGCCGCAGCCTTTACTGCGGTGACGGTGTGCCCGTCGCCGAGGGCAACGGTGCCTTCCGCGCCGCCGTAGCCGCGCCGATCCTCTGCGAAGGTGACGTGCTGGGCGCGGTGCTGTTCCTGTCGCCGGACGACCACCCGGCGGGGGAGACGGAGTGCAAGCTGGCGCAGACTGTGGCGACCTTCCTCGGCAAGAACATGGAGTCCTAAGCGCGGAAAAATACCCTGCGGGCTGTGCCCGCAGGGTATTTTCTTATCTGCGTTTTCCGCCGCCGAAGCCACCGCCGCCGAACCCGCCGCCACGGCTTCCGCCGCTGCGGGAGCCACCGCCGAAGCCGCCGCCGCTGAACCCGCTGCCG
>ERZ857629.2821-NODE-2821-length-15633-cov-2.846514_pt1 | contig 15633 bp, 13 predicted proteins | sample MGYA00519700_ERZ857629 | MGnify/ENA primary metagenome ERZ857629 (study PRJEB31778, sample SAMEA3449351) | human gut metagenome | biome: human gut; feature: human-associated habitat; material: faeces | place: United Kingdom | collected 2010/2012 ...
CAAACTTTTCTATGATTTCTTTGGGGAAGCCGTTTGGATAGGTGGGGAAAGGGGTCTTTGAAACGATTCCCGCAATTTCAAAATGGCCGGTGGTTGTATCCTTTCCGACCGACAGCTCGCGAAGCTTCATATGCGCGGCAGAAGGATCATTCACGGGATTCCCCGCATCTATTCCGTCAATATTGAAAAGCCCCATTTTGCCCATCTCGGTCAGATGAAACATTTCCGAAGCTGCGGCCGCCTTAATTGTCGACGCTCCCTTATCTCCGAATTTTTCGGCATCGGGAGCCTGCCCTGCGCCAAAGCTGTCCAGCACGATTAAAAACACTCTTTTCAAGATACCTTTCCCCTTTCAAAAAATATTGTATGCAAACAAAAATCCGGTAAACAAATAAAAAACGAATCGATAAACCGATCGATCGGACAGTCGGTTGATTGATTTTCCGTCCGACAAACCGATCGGTCCGACAACCGCAGTATCCGTAAAACTCGGTCTTAACAACAGCAATTATCATAACGGAAAATTTATACGGATATACAGCACAAGAAAAAGCGACATCGGGAAAATTCCCAAAGCCGCTTTTTATAATCTGCTTTAATTAGTTTTCAAGAGCCTTTGCAGCTTTGACAACGCGGCTGGTTCCCAGTCTCGAAGCGCCAAGCTCGATAAACTTTTCTGCGTCCTCAACGCTTTTGATTCCGGCAGAAGCCTTGATCTTGAGAGCATCAGACTTGTTCTCGTTGAAGATCTTGATGTCTTCCTCGCTTGCGCCGCGGGAAGAATAACCGGTGGAGGTCTTTATGTAATCTGCGCCCGATTCGGAAACAATCTTGGTGATTTTTGCTCTTTCATCAGCGTCAAGCTCACTGGTCTCAACAATGACCTTTAAAAGCTTGCCGTGGCAGGCAGCCTTAATGGCCTTAATCTCGCCGAGAACATCATCGTATTTCTTGTCCTTCATCCAGCTGATGTTGATGACCATATCGATCTCGTCGGCACCGTTTTTAACAGCATCCTCGGTCTCGAAAACCTTGGTGGCGGTAGTGTTGGAACCGTGGGGGAATCCGATAACGGTGCAGATGGGGAGCTTGTCTCCTACATATTCCTTGGCCTGCTTAACATAGATGGGGGGAATGCAGCAGGAAGCGCAGCCGTATTTGATACCGTCGTCGAGCACGCCCTTGATCTGTTCCCAGGTGCAGCCGGGAGCAAGCAGGGTGTGGTCAACCTTTGCAAGAATGTCTTTAAGTTCCATTTTTATTATCTCCTTTGGATTAACTTCTCACATTAGTATATCATATATTTTATTTTTTTCAAGATAATTTTACCTAAAAAAAGCGGCAGAACAAAAATTTTGTCCCGCCGACATTTTGACTTTAAAATTCCATTTATGAAATGGCATCATATCGGCACAAAACACTGCCGATAAAACCTTGTATGGCAGTTTGTCGTACCGAAAAAACACCATTTATAAAACCTTTGAAAGGAAATCCTTGAGCCTCGGATTTTTCGGATTTTTGAAAAACTCTTCCGGCTCGGCTTCCTCCTGGATTATGCCTTCGTCGATAAAGAGCACCCTCGAGGCCACCTCTCTTGCAAAGCCCATTTCGTGGGTAACAACCGCCATGGTCATTCCCTGAGCTGCAAGATCCTTCATAACCTCAAGCACCTCGCCCACCATTTCAGGATCAAGAGCCGAGGTGGGTTCGTCGAAAAGCATAACATCGGGATCCATTGCAAGTGCGCGGACGATTGCTACACGCTGCTTTTGTCCGCCCGAAAGCTGGGAAGGATAATCTCCCGCCCTGTCCTCAAGGCCTACCCTTGAGAGCAGCTCAAGAGCCTTTTTATCAGCCTCATCCTTAGTCAGCTTTTTAAGCTTGACGGGAGCGAGGGTAATGTTCTGCAAAATGGTAAGATGGGGGAAAAGGTTAAAATGCTGAAAAACCATACCCATCTTCTGACGGTGAAGGTTAATATCGGTTTTAGGATCGGTTATGTCGGTTCCCTCAAAATATATCTTGCCCGAAGTAGGCTGTTCAAGAAGATTGAGGGTGCGCAAAAAGGTGGATTTTCCAGATCCTGACGGTCCGATTATAACCACAACGTCGCCCTGTTCGATATTAAGATCAATGCCTCTTAAAACATTATTGTCGCCGAAACTTTTGTGTAAATTTTCAACCTTGATAATTTCCATATCTTTGCCCTCCTTACCGCGCTTCGGATTTTCTCAGCCGTCTTTCGATAACGCCGAGTCCCAGTGTGAGCAGCTTTATGATAACAAAGTATATGACCGCCGTTCCGATAAGAGGCATAAAGGCCTCGAAGGTTGCGCTCTTGATAAAGTCGCCGGCCTTTTGTATGTCCACAAGTCCCACATATCCCACAATGGCCGTTTCCTTAATAAGCACGATGAATTCGTTGCAAAGGGCGGGAAATATGTTTTTGACTGCCTGGGGAATGACGATGCTGAGCATTGTCTGACGGCCGTTAAGTCCGAGAGACCGGCCGGCCTCGGTTTGTCCCTTGTCGATGGACAGAATTCCCGCGCGGATTATTTCCGAAACATACGCACCGGAGTTTATTCCGAAAGCGATGGCGGCTATTATCCATTTTTCCCACTGAACGGTGGCAAAAATGACAAAGTAAATTATCATCAGCTGTGTGACCGAAGGGGTTCCGCGGATAACATCGGTATAGACCTTTCCGATTCCGCGGAGAAGTCTTCTGTGCGAAAGATTGCAAAGGGCTATGAGAAGTCCGATGAGTATGCCTAAAGCAACGGCAAGCAGCGACACCTTAATGGTGACACCGATACCGTTTAAAAGAAGCATATAGCGATCGTCGCGGATAAAACATCTGTAAAAGGTGTTGCTTATATCAGCAAACCATTCTGAAAACCATTCCATAAAAAATTCCTTTCCTCAAAGTCGGGTAAGGGTCGAATTTTTTTGCACGACATTCGGCCGCTGTCGGCCTTACGCCGACGATTGCCAACCTAAAAGGGAGAGTTTGTCGTATCTAAAGCAAAAGATGTGGGTTTATCAAAGCCAAGCCGTATTAAAAGCTTAAAAAGGGACCATCGCTGACAAGTGACAGTCCCTTAATTGTTTTTAAAGGATTATTCCTCGGTTACCTCGGCATATTTTGCGGCATACTCGTTGACCTTTCCGTCGGCGAGAAGCTTATCGATAGCCTTGTTGATTTTTTCAAGAAGCTCGGTGTTGTCCTTGTTTACGGCAACTGCATATTCCTCGGTTTCGAATGCCTCAGAGTCCTCAACGATTTTGAGGCCGGGGTTATCTTTAACATACTTGGAGGCGGTGGCCGAGTCGATAACAACAACATCGCACTTGCCGTTTACAAGCTCCATAACGGCCTCGGTGCCCTTCTTAAAGGACTCGTAGTTATAGCCCATATCCTTAACACAGGTCTCACCGGTATATCCCTGGATAACAACAATCTTCTTGTCGGCCATGTCGGCTGCCTTTGCGATGGTGGAATCTTCTTTAACGATCATAACCTGGGTTGCCTTGTAGTAAGGGGTGGAGAAGTTGACCGATTCTTTACGCTCGTCGGTAGCGGTCATTCCGGCAATAACGGCGTCGATCTGCTTGTTCTGAAGAGCAACGAGAAGGGAGTCGAATTCCATATTCTCGATTTTTGCGGTTGCGCCGTTCTGCTCGGCGATCTCCTTTGCGATGCATATGTCGATTCCGTCGAACTCGTCGATGACGCCGTTGGCGGCAACAAACTCAAAGGGAGGAAATTCGGCGTTGGTTCCGAATTTTATAACTTCGGCTGTTTTCTGAGCTTCGCTTGCGTCGGAAGCGGTTTTGTCATCGTTTTTTCCGCAGCCTGCGAAAAGGCAGGCTGTAAGGCACACTGCAAGTACCAGACAAATAATTTTTTTCATAATAATTTCTCCTTGATTTTTTCTCCTGAATTAAATTCTGACGGTATAATAACACACTGTTTTTGAAAAATCAAGTGCTTTTTGAAATTTTTTTCACTTTTTATGAATTTTATTTCAGTCCTCGTCGAAATAATCCTTTTCGTTAAGTCTGAGCGTGCGCCCGTTTTTAAGATGAATAAGTATTTTATCGTCGTTTACATCACGGCTTGCCTCTACCGATTCGATGTTATATTCTCCGTCGGGAGAGGGCTCAAAAACCGTCACAAACCGCATGTTTTCGCCATTTATCTCACATTCAGCCGTGGGGAGCGGCCAAAAAACTCCCGGCACCTCGTTACATCTGAAGCCCTGAAAATGCCTCTCGTCGGCGCGATAAACGGCAGTGCTTTCAAGGGTGTGTATCATCTTTATTCCCACGCCGCTTTTTGTTTTAACCCTAAAGCTTTTGTCGGAAAATTCATATTCCCCGTCGGCAAAATGCCATATGGCGGTGTATTTATGCATATTTTTATCGTCATTATACATTCTGTCGATAACCGCCACAAGGGGATTTGTCCCCTCGGGATTTTTTATCCAGATGACCCTGCGAAAATGCCGCACGGCCACATCCTCTTTACCGTAATGCTCGTCATACCACCCGGAAGCGCAGTCGAAATAATCGTCCGATTTAAAATACACGTCGGCCTTGGCGGTAAGAACGGCGGGGTTCCATTTGTGGTTATCCCTGCACCGCTGTGAAAGCCCGTCCACCGTAACGGTGTTGTGTCCCGGGGTGAGCAGCGAATAGTTAAAAAGCTCGGAGCCGTCGTAGGCTGCCCTGCCGGCCTCGGGCAAAAGATATTCTCCGTAGGCGTGTATAAGCACCTCCAGCTTGTCCTCGTGCTGGTGGCCGAAGCCGAAGCGCGCCGCATTAAAGAAGCACCAAAATGCCTTTTCGCTCCAGTCGCTTCTGAAGGTCACATATCCCGAATAGGGCAATATATTTGAAAGAACTTCAGGCTCCTCCCCTTCTCTTCTGTTTGTTTTAAGATAGAGAAAATCCTTTCTTTCGGGGAAGAAATCGGCGGAACGGGCAAGGGTAAAGCTTGTATTGAAATCCGCTCCGTCGTTTAAATTAGGAACATTAAGGTCGGGCTTGACAATGCAGGGGTATACATCATACATCTTTTCAAGAGCCGCCAGCATCTCTTTCGGAGGCTGTTTGCCCGCCTTTTTAAAGACAAGCATGACCTCCTCGTAATTGTTGACCACCACCTGATGATAATTGGTGGTAAGCTCCTGCTGAAATCCGTCGGCAAAAAGCTGAGCGGTCAGCTGCTCCAAAAGCTTTGCTGTGGCAAAATGTTCCCACTCCCCGGCCTTCTTGAAAAACGGGAAAAGCACGGCAATATGGGTAAGGCCGTTCATTTCCATAATGAGCCAGTTGGAGGTGGTAAACCACTTGGTTATTCTCAGGGCGTGTTCATAAACGCATTTGAAGATGTTGACGAAATCCCGTCCGTTAAGAGAGGGGGAACGGGAAAATGTGCATATAGCCACAGGCCAGCTTCCCAGCATTCTTATGCCGCATTCTATGGTGCGCCAGAAGTCGGTCTCCCCGCCCGCAACATCGAGAGGTGCCGGGGAGGCCTGCATTATCCAGCTCATAATAAGCTCGCGGAATCCCACGGCATATTTTTCGTCTCCCGTTTCACGGTAGGCATTCATAAGATAGAAAAACTCGTGATGCCGCTGAAACTGCCAGGTGAATTCGCGATATCCGTCGGGAGTGGGATTGTAAAGCCAGTCGACCACATCTTTGTCGAACTGATGCTCCACCCCGCAGGAAACAAAATCGTGGCGAAGCACCCTGTCGGCCGCTTCAAGGGGTGTATCGGTATTAACGCAGTCCACCCGCCATACTGACCCCCACATCGTCGAACATATGAGGGTCCAAAAAGCCTTTTATAAACTTTTCAAACTTGTCAAGGGCGCCGTCGATGTCTCCGCTTTGAGCCATTTTGTCGGCACCGCGAAGGGCGTCGTATTTATTGCAATCAATGACCTGCGTAAAAAAGAATTCATCGCTTACCTGGTTTTCAATTGCCTGTCGGTCATATTTTTTAAAAGTCATATTTTTCCCCTGAAATCAATTGATTTTTGTTTCAAAAAGCGGTTTATAAACCTTTGCGGCTGCCGCTTTGAAGGGACAGCCTTGTTTTTAAACCGCCGTTTTTAAGCTTTTATTCTATAATTTCAAACTTTCCGCTTGCGGTGACGCGATATTTTGGCTCGGCTCTGTAAATATTTCCGACCGCCATAACCTTATCAACCGTTTTTTCAACATTGAAATCATAGTTGTTATGTCCAAAGTCGTTAAATATTCCCGAAACATAAATGTCTCCGCCGAAGCAGTCGAAAAGGGTGGCTCCTGCGTTGTTTACGTATCCGCCGAACAGCTCGACTCTTCCGCTTCCGAAAATTCTGAAAGAGAATTTCGGCCTTCCCCAGCAGGCAAGATTCACGGCCGAAATTTTGCCCGAAAAATCGTTGCCGGTTAAAATATAGTTAAGGTCGTTTCCGGGAAGGTTAACAAGCTGAGGATCGATGAGCTTTATTTCACCCGATCCCTCGGCATAAACCGAGATGTTGCCGCAATCAACTCCGTGACTTATCGCCGTTGCATTTTTGGCTCCGTCAAGCACGGTAAGACCCCTGTATGCCCCGTAAACAAAATTGTGGAAAAGCAGCTCATTTTCGGAAGTTCCGATAACAAAGGGTTGACTGTTCGCCTTGACATATTCAAGGCGGGTGTCAAAATCGGAATGAGCCTTCTGCTCTAAACGGTCTTTGGCGGTGTACCAGGCGTTGGGGGTATAATGTACATCACGTATAACACCGTCGGCACTTCCCGCTCCCACAACTATCCCGCGATATACCGGTGTTCCCCAAATGTATTCGACATAGTGCCGATCACACTTCTCGCTTGCAAAATCCACGCCGTTATAGGAATTGATAAAAGCGGTATTTATAATATAAACATCACTTCCCGCTCCCCTGGCCGTAAAGGCAAAGGGGCGAATATCATCAGTTGATTGCAGATAATAGTGAACGCCGATTCCCCTTAATCCGGCGTTGGATTTAAGGGTGAAAAGCGCCTGCCCGTTCTCGTTGTCCCTTCCGTAATCGGTGTATATCATGGTTTTCGGGAAGTAGTTTGGAATGTCCTCGCATCCCCTTATTTCTATTCCCTCATAAACAGTTACAGGGGCGGTCATATAGTAATATCCGCCGGGAATATACACCGTTCCGCCTGTTTCCTTAAGGCTGTCGACGGCGTTTTGCAAGGCACTGCTTATATCGGTGCGCTGAGCCACCGTATCGTTAAGATTGACAAAGGCGTCACTCTTGGGATAAAGATCGGTTCTGCGGGAGCAGTCAACCTGCGTATCGGGCAGCCGGGATGCGTTACTGAGGAGCTTGTATTTATCCCCTCCCGACGAAAAGGAAGTATCCACAAAGGAATATTTATCGGTATAGGTAAGATAAGGCGCGTCTCCGTTTGAACTGATCCCGCACCTTTCTGCCACAAGGGTGCTTTGTCCCTCGTTCAGTATAGCGTATTTTCCGCAGCTTTCGACCTTGCAATCGGCAAGTGTCAGTGCGGTGACGGAAGTTTTGTCGATATAGATTGCCGCAGCGCCTTCGTTTCCGTAGGCGGTAAATTCACAATTCGTAAAGTTGAGCCACTTGTTATTGTTTATGTATAACGCATAATAGCAATCGGTGAATTTCGAGCTGTACAAATGGCCGTTGGCCGAGCCCTTTTCGGTGGGCTCAAACCTTATTCCGATGTTGTAGCCCTCGATATTGAAGTCGGAAAAATATGTCCAGTCGACCATTCCCGCTTCAAACCCGACGGCATTTCTCAAAAGCCAGGTGCGGAGCACCTTTTTATCGGGCAGGTTTTGCTCGCCGCTTTCAAGCCAGTATTTATAGGAAAAGTTTATCCCCTCAAATCTGCCGATGTCAAGACTTCCGTCAAGAGCAATACCCGTTTTAAGAGGCGTTCCGCTGATGTTCCTCAGGGTCTGGAGAGAATTGTTTTCCCCGGACGAAAGGTCGACCGCTTTGTATGAATTTATGAAATTAACATTTTCGAGCAGTATACCCTCGCTTCCGTTTTGGGTAACGGTGTAAGGATACGGAATGGGAGCGCCGTAGAAAAACTGCTGCTCGGGATAATAAAAGGCTATGTTTTTAAGAGCGCTTTGAAAGTCCATAACAACGGCGCTTTGAGCCTCCTCGTCTCCCTTGCCGCCGTATATAAGAAGAAAGGATGCGGGTTTTCCGTCTTTGTCGGTTTCCCCTTCAATGGCAACGCCGGTGGGCAGCTTAATGCTGTCCGACAAAACATATTTGCCGGCCGGTACAAACACCGTCCCGCCCTTTTTCGAAATCTGAGCCACCGCGTCGATAAAGGCAAGGGTGCTGTCTGTCTTTCCGTCTCCCGACGCACCGAAATCGGTAACGTTCATATCGGCAACCACCGTCCGTCCATTCCCGTTTTCGGGTCGCAATAGCTTCGCAGAGCGATCCTCGGGAAAGGAATTTTCGCCCGGTTCAAAGGTGGCTGCGGCGGGATATTCGGGCTTTTGTTCAACGGCGGCCAGGGCACTTTCCACCGTTTTACTGCTTTTAAAAGCGGTTCTCTGAGGGCTTAAAAGGATAGATGCTGCCAAAAGTGCGATTCCCGCCGCACAAAGGCAGGCCGCAAGCAGTGCAAAGGGCTTCCTTTTCTTTAAAAGAAAGAGCACGAAAAAAACAATTCCGCAGAGAAGAGTTACCCCGCCTATCACCGCAATCGGTATATTTATTTTATAGGCCACGGCTTTAAAATCGTATCCGCCGAAATTGGGGACGGCCGAAGAACTGTCGGGCAGTTTAACGCCCACATCATCGCTTAATGCCGGCTCGGTCATGGGGTCGCTCACATCGTCAAGGCCCGGGTCCCCGTCGCTTATGCCGTCGGTCTTGTCACTGCAAAGCAGGGCGGAATATGTGCCTCTGTCTGCGGCTAAAGCCGAAAAGCAAAGACATACTGCCAAAAGGACAGTTAAAATAACGGTGGCGGTTTTTTTCATTATACATCCTCTTTCTGTGTGTTAGCAAAGGCTCCCCCGCGGGACAGGCTCTGTGCCGTAAGGTATATATTTGTTGTGCCGATTTTACACAACCCTTATCTTATAAAGTTGGTTTGAAAATCTCTTTCGGGAGCCGGGGGCTCGATACCCTGCTTTTTGCCCGCCTCGAAGCATTTGAGCATCCATGCCATATTCCTTGCAAGATTTCGCATGGTCTGGAGTCCCTCGAGGTCGTTTGCCGTCTGCTCGGCGGTATTTCCGTGGACATTGTTCCAGTAGGTAGAGGGAACGGTGGGCATTCCGGCAATTCCGAAATACTTGTTCACGTCGTCAAGAGAGGCGGTCGTTCCCGCTCTTCTTGCAGAGGCAACGGCGGCGCCGGGCTTATGGGCAAAAACGGCGCTTGCCGAATAAAACACCCTGTCAAGCACCGAAAGTAGCCTTCCCGAGGCGTGGGCATAATAAACCGGCGTTCCGAATATAAATCCGTCGCATTCCTTTGCCTTGTTTATGATGACGTTTACAATGTCGTCGTCGAAAACGCATTTACAGTCGAGCTTCCGGCAGGCCTTACATCCGATACAGTCGCGTACCTCGACCTTTCCGAGATAAAGTATCTCGCTCTCGATTCCCTGCTTTTCAAGCTCTTTTGCAATTTCCGAAAGAGCGGTAAAGGTACATCCCTGCTTGTGAGGACTTCCGTTTAACATTAAGACTTTCATAAAAATACCTCCGTTTGATAAAATAAATGATAGCGGCTTTTTTGTGCGGCACAAATAATAATATGCAGCCCGCAAAAGCAATATTTTTTGCGGGTAAGCTTTTTACCCGTAAAGCATCTCAAATCACTGTCGATTCCCGCCCGCAAAAGGCTTTGCCTCATAATTTAAAATCATTTTGCGATGTTGACGGGATTTCCCGAAAGATAGCTGCCCAAGTTGTCGGCTGCAAGAGAAATGAGCCTTTCTCTTGTTTCCCTTGCCGCCCAGGCTATGTGAGGGGTCATAATGCAGTTTTTGGCGGTCAGCAGAGGATTATCCTCCTCGGGCGGTTCCTTTGTACAAACGTCAAGTCCCGCTCCCGCGATCACTCCGTTGTTTAATGCGTCGGCAAGGTCTTTATCCACAACCGACGGCCCTCTTGCCGTATTTATGAGCCATGCCGTGCTCTTCATCTTTTTAAGATTTTCGGCGTTTATAATGCCTGTTGTTTCATCGTTTAAGGGGCAGTGGAGCGACACAATGTCGCTTCCCTTAAGCAGCGTATCAAGATCGACCTGCCTGTCCGGCTGCTCGCCCATGTCCCGATGGGAATAAAAAATGACATTCATATTGAAGGCGCGGGCAATTTTGGCCGTTTCTCTTCCTATTCTGCCGTAGCCGATAATGCCGAGTGTTTTGCCTTTAAGCTCGAAAAGCGGGGTGTTCCAGAAACAGAATTTCCGATAATCCCGCCACTGACCCGCCGTTACCGCGTCGGCATGAAGGGCAACGTGGTTTGAAAGTTCCAGAATCAGAGCAAAGGTGTGCTGAGCCACCGCCTCGGTGCCGTAGGTCGGAACAAATGTCACGGTAATCCCAAGCTCGGCCGCCGCCTTTACATCGACTACATTATATCCCGTGGAAATAAGTCCGATGTATTTCGGGCGGGTAATCTGCTGCAGGATTTCCCTTGTGAAAACCGTCTTGTTGCTGATTATTATGTCTGCCGAATTACAGCGATCGATAACATCGGCGCGGCGGGTATAGTCGAAAGCCTCTACCTCGCCGTATTTCTCAAAAGGCGCCCAGGAAAGATCCCCGGGATTGCAGGTGTATCCGTCAAGAATTGTTATTTTCATATATCTTCTCCATTCTTTCCTTGCAATAACGGCATATATATGTTATGATTGTCGGGCAGCGCGTTGCAAGACGCCCTTTTCCGACGGCAAAAGCATCGCCGCTTAATTTAAAACAGATTTAATAAACAAGCGATATCTGATTTAGCATTAGCATTATAAAATTAAGAGTGTGTAAATTCAAAATAAAGGGGTATTTTCATGGCAGAAACATTAACCGCGTTTTTCCAGGGTCTCGGTCTTTCAAACGAAGTGGTAATTTTCATTATATCCATGCTTCCGGTGGTGGAGCTGCGCGGCGGAATAATTATGGCCGCCGTGCTCGGTATGAAATGGTATGTGGCAGTACCCATCTGCATTGTGGGAAACCTGCTTCCCATTCCGCTGGTGCTTAAATTTGTCCGCAAGATTCTCGATTTTCTCAAAAAATCAAAACACCTGAAAAAAATCATCGAATGGTTTGAAAACCGCACCAAAAACAAGGGTAAAAACATCCAAAACGGATGGCTCGCGGGACTTATGATATTTGTGGGCATTCCCCTTCCCGGAACCGGTGCCTGGACAGGTGCACTGGCCGCCGATCTTTTCCACATAGAGTTTAAAAAGAGCATGATCGCCATTGTGCTGGGAGTGCTCATTGCCTCGGCCATTATGGCGGTGGTCTGCTATGTACCCAGTCTTTTCTTCTAAAGCGACAGGATATCGGCAAAAGCACGGCAGCAAACAATCCCTTTTCAAAAGCCGACATTTCATCGGACGAATTGTCAACGGCAACGGCCAAACAATAATAACAAATCCATTCTCGGGCGGCGGATTTTTTTCGACCGTCCGATTTTTATTTTTCTGCAATAATCGGCTTTATCCCCTTGCGCCGCACCCGCAAAGTATTATTGCTCCTCGGAAATAATATCTCTTATCTTTATAAAGTCCTCGAAAGCGGCGGGCTTGTTATTAGGATTTCTAAGCAGTGCTGCGGGATGAAAGGTTCCCATCATTTTAACGCTGTTTTTTTCATATATTTCACCGTGCTGCACCGTAACCTTAAAGGAAGGATCAATAAGGCGCTGAGCGGAAATTCTTCCGAGACATACAATGATCTTCGGGCGTATTATCCTGACCTGTTCTCTTAAATATCCGATACAGGCCTCCTGCTCCTCCGGCTTTGGGTCGCGGTTTTTGGGCGGTCGGCATTTAACCATATTGGCAATGTATATCATTGTTCGGTCGAGGTCGATTGCCGCAAGAAATTTGTCTAAAAGCTGACCCGCCCTTCCCACAAAAGGCTCACCCTTCAGATCCTCGTTTTCGCCGGGACCTTCTCCTACAAACATTACCTTTGCATGCTCGCTTCCTACGCCGAAAACAACGTTTGTGCGTGTTTTGGCAAGCTCACATTTTTGGCAGCCGTTACATTCAGATTTAAGTTGATCTAAAGTCATTTTTTCACCGCTTTTCAGCATTTTCTATTATTTTATCACACTTTTTTTAAATACTCAACGGTTATGACTTGAAAAAAAGTGATTTTTCTGTTAATATTATCGATAGAATTTAAATTGGAGTTGATTTTTATGTCAAAACCCGTTCTTATTGAAACATCCGCCCGCCACGTTCACGTGTCCAAAGAGGATCTCGAAACCCTCTTCGGCAAGGGATATGAGCTGACCCCCAAAAAGGATCTTTCTCAGCCCGGCCAGTTTGCCTGCGAAGAGAGAGTTACCGTTGTCGGCCCCAAGAGAGAGCTTAAGGGCGTTTCCATTCTGGGACCCGTACGTCCCGAGACTCAGGTTGAGATTTCCCTTACCGACGCACGTTCAATCGGCGTTAACGCACTTATCCGCGAATCGGGCGATACCGAGGGAACAAACGGATGTAAGCTTGTCGGCCCCGCCGGCGAGGTCGAGCTTGACCACGGTGTAATCTGTGCCAAACGTCACATTCATATGACCCCTGCCGATGCCGAGAAATACGGTCTTGAAAACAAGCAGATCGTTTCGGTAAAGGTTGAAGGCACCGGCAGAGAAACCGTTTTCGGCGATGTTGTTGTAAGAGTAAGCGACAAGTTTTCCCTTGCAATGCACATTGACACCGACGAATGCAATGCCGCCGGAATATCTCCCAACTTCACAGGAGAGATAATCGACTGAATTTTTCGGCACACCTAAAGTCCCAAAAAGCGGCGCTTTCGGTACAGCCTGATGTTTTATCTACCCTTCGGCAAAATTCCGCGCTTTGGAATTTTGCCGAAATTTCTTTGGATCGGCGCAGGATAAGCCGGATCTTTTACCCGAAACGAAGGTTAGTTTATTTATATGAGATACTTATGTTTATTTAATCCCCTTGCAGGCAACGGCAAAGGCGCAATGGCTGCCGAGGAGCTTATGCCTCTTATGAAGGGAGACAATCTTGAATTCTGCGATCTGACAAAGATAAAGGATTATAAAGAATTTTTTGAAAAGGCGGGAGACACTCCGCTCATACTGTGCGGAGGAGACGGTACCCTCAACCGCTTTATCAACGACACCGACGGTATCGAGCTTCCCTCATCGGTATTTTACTATGCCACCGGAAGCGGAAACGACTTTTTAAACGACGTTGGCAAGAAAAAGGGCGACCGTCCCTTTAAGATAAACAAATACCTGAAGTTTCTCCCAAAGGTCACGGTAAACGGAAAAACCTCAGCCTTTATAAACGGTATCGGATACGGTATCGATGGATATTGCTGTGAAGAAGGAGATAAAAAACGCAACCTAAACGGCAAGCGCATAAACTATACTCCTATTGCAATAAAAGGTCTTTTCGGAGGATATGAGCCTGCCGACGCCACCGTAACGGTGGACGGAAAAACGGCATCATATAAGCGGGTGTGGCTCGCTCCAACAATGAACGGCCGATTTTTCGGCGGCGGAATGATGGCGGCGCCCAATCAGAACCGCTTAAACCCCCTTCACACCGTTTCCCTTATGGTCATGCACGGAAAAAGCAGGCTTCATACCCTTCGCGCATTTCCTTCTATTTTCAAGGGAGAGCATATAACCAAGCACAAGGATATGGTCAAGGAATTTTTCGGCCACGAGATAACCGTAAAATTCGACCGACCCACCGCCCTTCAAATCGACGGCGAGACCATTTCCGGCGTAACGGAATATTCGGTCAGCGCCTGCACGATGCAAAACGAAGGCAAGGACGGCAAAATTCCCGTGTCGGCCGAAGCCTGACTGCCTGTTTTCACAGGCCGTTTAAGGCTCATTGCCCTTTATACGGCAAATCATAACCGGGGCGTTTTTATTAAGACTTTTAAGGGCCTTTTATACAGGATGCTGCCGACGGATATGGCTTATAAACAGAACAAAACGGCCAAAAGAAAACCGACCGTTAACAGACATAAAAACCCGCTGCGGCTTTTTTGACGCAGCGGGTTTTTTAAGAATAATTTAAGAATAATCAGGCCGTCAAGCCGATTATTTTGCCTTCGGATATTCGTTTCCGAGAAGATAGAGAGGAGCCTCATCCTCTTCAACCTCGGGGAAGCGGCCGACCTTGGCATAAAAACGGGCAGATGAAGTGTCTGCATCCTTGATTGCGCCCTTGTAGGGCTCGGTATCGACAGGCTCATAGAAGCGATTGTCCTTGGAGTCGTCGTTGCACTGGCTGACCTCACCCACAAGCACCTTTCCGTGGCCTTCCTCACCCCAGAAGGAGTGATAAAGCTTTTTGGTGTTGGTGAGACTCATGCCGGGGGTAAGACGGACAACGGTGCCGGCAGGAACGGTATAATGTCTGCCGTCAACCTGAATTTCAACGTCCTCGTCCGACAGCTCATCGTTTTCGTCGGCTCCGTACACCTTGATCATAAGGTTTCCGCCGCCGCGGTTGATGATGTCCTCCTGCTTATACCAATGATAATGGTAAGGAGTGACCTGATTTTCTTCAACGATCATGATTTTTTCGGCATAAACCTTTTTGTCGTCGGGATTGTGCGCGTTGCCGTTGCGGAGAGTGAAAAGGAAAAGACCGCAGCTGCGGAAATCGCCCGAGCCGAAATCCGTGATGTCCCAACCGAGAACATTGTTTCGGATTTCATCATATTCGTGATTTTTTTCCTTCCATTCCTCGGGGGTGAAGTATGCGAAGGGAGGAAGCAGGAACTTATGCTCGTCGAGGAAGGCGATGGCATCTTTTATGATTTTGTTGATTTCGGATCGTTTCATTTTAAAATCTCCTTTGATTAAAGGGCAACCTCGTCGGTATGCTCCTCCATAAATTTATAAATTTCGGCAAGAGGCTTAATGCCTGTGGAAGCGCCGAGCTCCATAACGCAGTGGGTTCCGACCGCGTTGCCCAGCTTTGCGGATTTTTCAAAATCGAAATCCTGAGCAAGTCCCGCAAGGAATCCCGCACAGAAGGAATCTCCCGCGCCGGTGGTATCGGTGGGCTTTATGGAAAGGTAGGTGGGAGCAAAATATCCCTCCTTACCGCCCTCGCGGATGTATGCGCCCTTTTTGCCGGCCTTTATGATGACATTTTTAACACCCTTTGCAAAGAACACGTCGGCAATGTCGTCGAAATCTTCTTTTCCGGCGATTTTCTGAGCTTCTTCGATGCTTGGCATAAAGAGATCAAGATGGGGCAGAGCCGCCTCAACGCCCTTCATCCAACGGCCGGTAGGATCCCAGGCGGTATCCATAACGGTGAATTTGCCCATACTCTGAGCCTTTGCAAACATCTTTGCGGCAGGCTCGCCGTCGAGGCCGTGGGT
>ERZ857629.2824-NODE-2824-length-15630-cov-5.505875_pt1 | contig 15630 bp, 11 predicted proteins | sample MGYA00519700_ERZ857629 | MGnify/ENA primary metagenome ERZ857629 (study PRJEB31778, sample SAMEA3449351) | human gut metagenome | biome: human gut; feature: human-associated habitat; material: faeces | place: United Kingdom | collected 2010/2012 ...
GCCCGCATCCGCCGTTTGGATGAACACGCGCAGATCATCATGATCGAGCGCAGCGGCTATGTGTCCTATGCCAACTGCGGCCTGCCGTATTAACTTTCCGCAAGGCTGCGGTAGGCGCAGCGGAAATAGTCACCAATGCTGTGGAGCACTCCGCCGGTGGCTGTGTCAAAGGCGGCTTTCATGCTCTTTGGTGCCAGAAATTCCGGTGCGCTGGCATTGAGCATAGCACCGCAGGCGCTTTCTTTTGCGGCATGGACGATTTCCGCAAAGCCCAGACCACTGCACAGTTCTCCCCGCAGTTCATTTACCAGCCACATGCCCATGATGTTCTTCTGGTAGCGGTTATAACCCACGCCGCCCTCATTGGAGTAATTGGCGGCACGGCTTGCTTTGTCTGTAATGGGTTTCGGCGTTTTGACTCCCAGCAGCGACCAGGTGCCGGAGGAAATGTAGGGGGCGTTTTCCTCCATGGGAATGCCCTCCACTGCCGAGGCCGTGTCATGGGTGGCGCAGAGAACACATTTTATTTCCTCATAGAACCCTATCACCGTTCCCGGCTTTTGGAGCTTCGGGAAGATGGGCGGCAGGCCCAGGGCCGAAAGGATTCCAAAGTCAAATTCGCCGGTTTCGGCACTGACCATGCCGGTGGTGGTGGCGTTGGTGTACTCCTTGGCTTTCACGCCGCAGAGCTTCCACAGCAGGTATTCCGGCATCATCAGAAAGTCTGTCACCCCCTCCAAACGTCCGGCCAGCTTGTCCTCATAAAGCTGATAAATGGAGTTGAAGGGCTGAAACTGGCAGCCGGTTTTCGCATATAGCTCCGAAAACGGCAGGATTTCATGCACCTTTGGAATCACTGCCTCCGTGCGGCTGTCCCGGTAGGCATACACCGGGCGGACTTCTTCGTCCCCCCGCAGCAGCACATAGTCCACGCCCCAGGTGTCAATGGAGAGACTGACGATGCCGGGAAACGCAGCTTTTGCCGCCGCAATGCCCGCTTTCACATGGGAAAGCAATGTGACCACATCCCAGACAAGATGTCCGTTCTGCTCCTGTACGCCATTGGGGAAACGGTAGACCTCCCTAGTTTGGATGTTTCCATTCTCCTGCCAGCCCACAATGTGCCGCCCGGAGGAGGCGCCGATGTCGATTGCAAGGAAGTATTTCATTCCGTCACCTCCTGAGAAAAATGCAGCGTCAGAATATCCAGGCTGCCCTCCGTTACCGTCAGCCAAAGTGCGGTATGAGGACCGCCTTGGGGAATCGTCAGCGATGCAGCCGCCCATTTTTCAGAATGGTAGGGCAGGCTTCCAACGCTTCTGCCGTTGATTTTAATACAGACCCGCCCCTTGCCTCTTGCGGTCACACGCAGTACGGTATTGTCCTGAATGGAGAAATACTTGTAGCCGATCTGCGTTCCCTTTGCCGCATTTCCCACATACCATTCCGTATCGGAGTGGGTAATGGCGGGGACATTCTTGCGGATCTGGTTGGCAATGTGGGGCATTTTCCCGTTGGTGAGATTACAGCAGATCGCTGCCGGATATTCCCCCCTGCCGGGTAAATCACCGCCCTGTAGGCCGCAGGAAGTCATCTCGACTTGTGCAATAGAGCCGTCCGGCAGAAGCTCCAGGGGTTCCGCGCACATCTGGCGGGAATAGTCGCTGCCGTGGGTCAGCCGATGGTAAAAGACATACCATTTGCCGCCGATTTCCTCTATGCCGCCGTGGACCGTGCCTGTGGCGTTGCACCGGTCCCGTTCTTTCCGTCCGCCATAGCCCACATCTCCGTTGCTTACCAGTGTTCCCCGGAAGCGGAAGTCCCGGTCGGGGTATAGCGAGGTGGCATAGCACAGCTCGTGGTTTTTCTGGGAGGAATAGACAAAGTAGTACATCTTCCCGATTTTGCGGATGCTGCTGCCCTCAAAAAAGCCATGGCCTTTGAAATCCGGGGTGTCCGCAATGCGTTTTGGCGGTTCTTTCAGGGTCAGCATATCCTCGCAGAGTACGGCGGCGTTGGCCCCCAGAGGGCCGGGTTTTTGCCGGAACGCCTTGGGGGGCTTTTCAAACACCCCGGAATAGACCTTTGACAGCACAAACCCATTCCACGGCTTTACCCCCATGCCCCGGAAAGGCCCGGTACCAAAATACAGGCGAACGGTGCCACTATCATTCATGACCGCCGGGTCAAAGCACACAAAGTCCTGATAGGGCGTACCGTCCGGGTTTTGCACCACGCCGTAGTAATCATATTTTCCGTCCGGACTGTCGCTGACCGCCACGCTGATGGGGTGGCCGTAGCCCCCTTTTCCCTTCCAGCCAGCCAGACAGTAGTAAAGATAGTACCGACCGTCATTGCCTCGAACAACGTCCGGCGCATAGAGATACCGGGCGTTTTCGCCGTACAGCGGGTCCTGTTTGGCGGCGTAATTGATGCCGTTGCTGGTCCAGTGGGACAGATCATTCAGGGGGGCGGAGAAAAATTCATAGTCCTCCAAACAGAAGCTCTCACCGCCGGGGGTATCGTGGGAGCCGAAAAGATAGACCCGGTTGCCAAACACATGAGGCTCTCCATCCGCCATACAGACGGAAATGGGCAATACCGGGTTCCAGGCAGGTCTGCCGCTCATGGGTTTTCCTCCAGAAAACGGTAGATTTCCTTTGCGGCCAGCACCTTGTATTTTCCGGTGAAAACATGGGGCTGCCCCTCGTAAATGATCAGCTCCGCATGGTCATCCCGGAGGGTGTTATAGTGGGCCGTCAGGTTCCGGGACATCTCCATGGGGACGATCACATCTTTCGTACCCTGAAAAATCAGCACCGGTCCGGTGTAGCCGTTTACATCCAGCGGCGCACCGCTCACCATGGCATCCGGATTCAGATTGATGGCGGGATACTCCAGCACAATGCCCCGAATGTCATCACTGTGGGTCACGGCGGCGGTGGCCACTGTCGCACCGCCCATGGAGCTGCCTACAAGGTAAAGACGGTTCGTATCCACGAAATCCCACCCCTTTGCCGCCGTGATCACGGCATTCAGATCTTCTACTTGCTGCAAGACCTTTTTCTCATAGGAGTCGTCAACGCCTCTGGGAACATCATGGAACCAATGCACCCCCTGGGGGCCGGTGCTGCGGCTTGTCCAGCCGTAGAAATCAAAGGCATAGCAGGCAATACCGCTCATGGCCAGACTTTTCAGCGTGGTCATATCCGCTTTGTAATCACTCTCCGCACCGTGGGCGTAGAGGACGGTGGGAAACGGCCCGGTTCCGTCGGGGATCAAGGCCTTTCCGTACAGGTTGATGCCCTCATATTCCACACAGAGCTTCTCTGTTCGGTAGCCGGTCTTGTCCGCACCGGCAGGCTCGGGAAATCCTACATAGTGGCCGATGCAGATGATCGCCGCAATTCCGGCAGCCACCGCAAACACCCCTGCGCCAATGAGAACTGCTTTCATCCATTTCTTCATACCCATTCCTCCAATGTGCGAAAAGCTACAGCAAGGGTCTGTTTTGCCTCCGGCATGGCTGTAAACACCTGAAAAGCATGGCAGACACCGTGGCGAATATCCAGTGCCGTTTGATGCCCCTGGTCTTTCAGTTTCTCATACAGAGCCTTGGAATCATCCAGCAGCACCTCCGTGTCGGAGGCGGAAAAGAACACCGGCGGAAGCCCGGCAAAATCACCGTACAGCGGCGAAATGGTCGGCTGGCGCAGATACGCCAAATCATTTGCCCGATCGCCAAATACCACCTTGATTTTTCCCTCCGCTACGGCTGTGCGGAGCATATAGTCTGTTGTCGCGTTTTGGGTGTAGGAGGGGAACTGGTCAGCCTGGGTCACGCAGGGGGAGAGGGCCACCAACGCTTTCGGCTGGGGAAGGCCCTTTTCTTTCAGCAATAAGGCCAAGGACAGCACCAGCGTTCCCCCTGCGCTTTCCCCCATGAAGACGATCTCCTTGGGAGAAACGCCGGTTTTCAAGAGTGCGGTATAGGCACTCAGGCAGTCTTCCAGCGGGGCGGGCCACAGATTTTCCGGGGCAAGACGGTAGTTGAAGGTCACGCAGTTGTAGCCGTAGTTGGCTGTGATATACTGGCAGACCGCCCGCCGCTCCCGGGCAGAGCCGACGGTAAAGCCGCCGCCGTGAATGTAAAAAACCGTTCCCTTTTGATTGCCGGGTTTTTGAATAAATTCTGCCGATAGCCCGTCCAATTCCCCAAGACGGACGGTCACGCCCTTGGGCGGCCTGGGGGGCTTGCGGTCATTGCGTTTTCGCTCCGCCACATAGTCGTGGGGTTGCCCCGGCTTGTCCTGGGGCATACAGCGGAATACCAGATTCATCACATGGGCATAAGAACTGGGCATCGTCTTTCCTCCTGTTTACACATCCAGCTCCGAAACTTCCTTGGGATACTCTCTCAACTCATCCGGGCCGTGGAGGGGATTCCAGACCTGTGCGAAGAAGGGATCGACCTTGGCGCGGTTGCCATAGTTCCAGCTTTTGCGCTCACACGCATCGCACCAGTGACCGCCCTCCAGCACCAGCCGGGGGCTGGCCTTGAATGTATGCCCGAAGGCACATTCAAATTCCAACGGGGTTTTCCAATCGCCGGTTTGCATCTCGGTACTCAGCAGCTTGCCGCCACGGAAGGAGGCTGCTTTGCCCATATCCTCCAGTGCCAGTTCGCTTTCAGGCTTCGTTTCGTCGTAACCGTGGTCGATGGGGACTACCGTGTCCCAATCGGTGAAGTGCGTCATGTCAGAGATTTTTTCGGGCAGGGCCTCCCAGCGCTTGCGGCTGCCCCAGTAGGCATCGATATGGTCTTCCACATTGTCCTCGATGAAGTGGAGTGTACCATGCTCTGTCCGTGCCAGCTTGTCAAACTTTTTCCGCATAATGCTGCCCATCAGCTTTTGCCCGCCGGGCAGCTTACAGAGCATCCGGGAAACCGTCCGCAGTCCGCCCAGCATTTCCAGATAGCAGTCATAGTAATACTGCATGGAGTCGTGACGGAAGTGAAGGTAGTTTTCCAATTTGTCGCTGTCGAGATAATACTGGCCATGGAAGTTCAGCGTTGCCTGCTTCTTAGGGCTGAGAATGTAGTCCAGATTGGTTAGACCGATCTCCCCATAGAGCTTGCGGAACATGGTGTAAGTATCCACCCGGCAACTCTCGCCCCCGCCGATGTTGTAAATATGGCCCCAGAAGGACTCGTCCAGCGTGCCGTCATGGAAAAAGGCACACAGGTTTTTCATGGCCCGGGCCGAATCCCGGTCGGAGCAGTATTCCAGCACATTGTCAAAGCAGTTATGGAACATGATGGCGTCATTGATTTGGCTCATGGCCTTGCCGATGATGCCGGTCTGGCGCAGGGAAACCCAATACTTGAGCCCGCTTTCGATGACCAGCCGCTCGGCTGCCACCTTGGAAACAGCATAGTAGTCAAACATACTGGGTTTGATGGGATCGCCCACCCTGCCCCAATGGATGGGCGGCATCCGATCTCCGGTTTCCGCCACAGTACCGATATAGACAAGGCGGGTTTTGTCCTGCTGCCCCAGTGCATAAATGGCGTTGATCAGATTCCGGGTAGAGCCGTAATTGACCTTCATGGCCTGCTTGGGATGATAGTCTGCCGCGGGAGAAACAAAAGCGGCAATGTGCAAAATCAAATCACAGTCCTTGACACATTTCAAAACCACATCATAGTCGTTAAGATCGCCCCAGATGATCTCCAATCCCGCAGTATTCCTATAGGGATCAAGAATTTTCCTGTTTTTTTCGGAATCCCGCGCGAGAATCACAATATTCTGCTTATCGGCGTCCTTCAGCATTTCCTTCAGGCTGGCAAGGCCCATGCCTCCGGTAGCGCCCGTCAAAAATACACGCTGCTTGGACATGATTATTCTCCCTTCATACCGATGGTTTTGGCCTTCCCGTCCAGAATGGCAGCACACAGGCCCATGGAATCTCCGATTGCCGCGTCAATATCATCCGGCTCTACGCCCAGAGGCCCACAGCCAAGGCTCTTGTCAATAAACAATTCGCTGCACTGGATCTGGGCTAGCTTGGGCAGATACAGGCCGTTATCGATGTTGCGCTTTTTATAATCCTTGACCATACTCTTGCAGCCCAGGGTGAACATCCAGTTGGGAATGGTGGTGACCTTCTTCTCCGAGCAGCCCATGTGCTTGCACATAATGGCGATCATCTGTTTCCATGTCATATTGTAGTAGCCGATGGGCCAGCACTTTCCGCCCTGTGTATGCTCCAATGCACCGGCCAACGCCTGCCCGACCTGATGGACTGTAACCATCGTTGAACCGCCCTTGGGGTACATCACATTTCCCTTGGAGTTGCGGATTTGCTCCGCAAGGAACATCCAGACAGGCTTGCGCCCCGGCTGCGTGCCGAAAATATACGGCAGCTCCAGAACGGCAACACTGAAATTATCGTCCGCAAAGGACATAGCCGCATTCTCCTGATCGACACGGGAACGGATATAGGGATGCCACCGGGTCAGCTCCAGCTCCGGAATAGTCTTGGCAAAGTAGGAGAAATAAGAGCCGCAGATGGAAACGTGCTTGACGCCGCATTCCTTTGCCAGCTTCAAAAGCCGGTTGATGGGGTCAATGTTGTACTTTTTGTAAAGATCGTAAATCGGCGCAGGCCCTTCTACCCGCTCATCCACACCGGCGGCGAACACGAAGCCGTCACATCCGGTCAGATAGGTGCGGAGTTCATCGTCGCTCATCTCCAGATAGTTACCGTACTCGATTTTCATTTCCGGGGGCAGAACGGCACCCTCCGGCAGAGACGGCAGGGCCAGAGCGGTCACTTCGTGGCCGCGTGAAATAAGAACCTTGGCTGCCTCACTGCCCAGCAAGCCGGTTCCGCCAATCATAAATACTTTCATGTTATCATCCTCCTTGTATTTGTTATCCTTTGATCATTTTCCGGATTCCCCGGAAGAAATGCCCGTTGGCCATTTCCAGCATTCCGGGCAGCACACCGCCCTTCATGCCGCCGGAGATCATCATGCTGCGAATCGGCGCTCCGGCAGAGGAGGCCATCTGCATCCGGAAATTCGGATTATCATAGTCTCTTTTGCCGCCGTAGCCCTTGGCAATGGTCGCCTCCACCGCCTTGAACATGATCTTCATAATAAGGCTGTAGTCCTTCATTTCCATGACGGTATTGTCCATGGTGAACGAGCCTTTCTTCAGCACCGGCGAAATATATTTGCGTCCCAGCATGGCTTCCCAATCTGCCCGGTTGGGCTTGCCGCTGCAATGGGCATACCAGCTTTCCTTCTGCCACGCCGGAATGGGCAGGGGTTCGCCGGACTTTTGAATAGAGACGGTGAGATTTCCAATGCAGACGGTGTATGTTCCGCCGGGAATTTTCCACCCGTCCTGCCAGAGGGCAAAGCTGCGGTCCGTCAAAGAGAAAGTGACCGTCCGGCTTTCACCCGGCTGCAAAAATACCTTTTGGAAGCCTTTCAGTTCCCGCAAGGGGCGATGGAGTCCATCCTGGGGCGTCCCGATATAGAGTTGCACCACCTCCGCTCCGGCACAGGTTCCCGTGTTTTTCACGGAAACGGAAACCCGATCGCCCTCTGCCGTCAAACCGGAATAGGCAAAAGCCGTATAGCTCAGGCCGTAGCCAAAGGGCCAGCGGACAGAGACGCCCGCCTTGTCATAGCAGCGATAGCCCACATAAATGCCCTCCTGATACAGCGCATCCGCGGTTTTTCCGTAAATCTCCGATGACGGAACATCCCCATAAGCAATCGGCCAGCTTTCTGCCAACTTGCCGCTGGGATTGACGCGGCCATAGAGCAGGTCTGCAACGGCCTCGCCCCCCGCCTGGCCGGGCAGGCCCATGTAGAGGATTGCTTTCACCCGGTCTTCCCAAGGGCATTCCACTACGCTGCCGCACAACAGAACCACCACCGTATTGGGGTTTGCACGGCCCACCGCCTCGATCATCCGCAAGTGGCCCTCAGGGAGCTTCATATTATCCCGGTCAAAGCCCTCGGATTCGCAGCGGTCAGGAAGCCCCGCAAACACCACGGCGATTTCCGCCTGCCGCGCTGCTTTTTCTGCTTCTGCCAACAGCCCATCCGTTGTATCGCCCCGTTCGTCACAGCCGGAAGCATAGAGGGCATCCGGCAGGAAGTCCAGGGGCTGGGAAAGCTTTGTGGGATTGATGTGGCTGGAACCGGCCCCCTGATAGCGCATGGTTCTTGCCATGGCCCCAATGACGGCGATTTTTCCATCCTGTTTCAGGGGCAAAATTCCGTCCTGGTTTTTGAGAAGCACCGCCCCCTCCGCCGCCGCCCGTTTGGCCAGGGCATGGTGGGCATCATAGTCGCAGTCGGTTTTTTCTTTCAGTGTCTGCGCCGCCCGGAACACCAGCTCCAGCACCCGGCGGGCGCTGTCATCCACGCAGCGTTCCGGCAGAGCGCCATCCCTGACCGCCTGAAGCACCTCTTTTTCCATGTAGTCGCTGCCGCCGGGCATATTGAGGTCACACCCTGCCCGAAAGCCCTCGATACGGTCATTCATGGCACCCCAGTCCGTGACCACCAGGCCTCCAAAGCCCCATTCGGTACGGAGAATGTCCGTCAGCAGCTTTTTGCTGTCCGAGCAGTGTACCCCGTTCAGCTTGGGGTAGGCACACATCACCGTAGACGGCTTCCCCTCCTTGACGGCGATCTCAAAGGCCGTCAAATAAAGCTCCCGCAGGGTGCGCTCGTCCAGCACGCTGTCGGAGGTGAAGCGGCTTTTTTCCTGCGAATTTACGGCGAAGTGCTTGAGACTGGTGCCGATGCCCTGCGCTTCTGCGCCCCGGATAAAACCTGCCGCCAGCTTGCCTGCCAGATAGGGGTCCTCGCTGAAATACTCAAAGTTCCGGCCGCAGAGCGGGTTGCGCTTGAGATTGGCACCGGGGCCGAGGACAAGGCCGACCCCCTGCTCTCTGGCTTCCTCGCCGATGGCCGAACCGATGGCCGTCAGCAGCTCCGGGTCCCAGCTTCCGGCGGTGGTCACCTCGGCGGGAAAGCAAGTGGCCTTTCTGGATTCGTTGACGCCCAGCATATCCGCCACATCCTCCTGCTTGCGCAAGCCATGAGGGCCATCGCACATAAACAGGGAGGAAATGCCATACTTCTCATATTTTTTGGTTTCCCAGAAGTTTTCACCGGAGCAAAGGGCGATTTTATCTTCCAGAGTCATTTGCTGTAAGATTTTTTCAATATCCATGGTTTCACCTCAAAAAGAGTAAATTCCGGTTTCCAATGTCACGGGAATCTTCCCTGGCAGCAGCACCTGGGCAGTGCAGTTTGCGGGGACCGTCACCGTGTAATGCCAGCCGTCCGCTTTCTTTTCCCAGCCGCTTTCCACTGTGCCGTAAACACTGGCGTATACAGCATTGGCATGGGTAAAGTGTCCGCCGGGATGGGGGGCGATGACAAAATGGTTTTCTCCCGCCACCTGAATACCGCACATGGTCTCAAACAGCCATGCCACCATTGCGCCCTTGGAGTAGTGATTCAAGGAGCCGATGCCGTCATTTTTCGTAGCGTTGCCCTCCCAGGCCTCCCAGATGGTGGTGGCCCCGCTCTTGGGCATGAACAGCCAGCCGGGCATTTCCTCGTTTTCCAGCAGACGGTAGGCCTTTTCAATGTCAATGTCAGTCAGCACATCCAGAATCAGAGGCGTGGACAAAAATCCGGTGCCCACCCGCCAATTGAACTGCTCCAGGGCCTGCACCAGCCGCTTCCGGGCATAGGCGGTCTGCGTTTCCTCCAACAGTCCCATATACAGCGGGCGCACCAGCTGGGCCTGCCGGTCCGTATCCAGGGGATAGGCCTTGGTTTTGCGCAGGGCCTGATAGCTTTTCCGGCATCCGGCGGCAAAGTCCCGATAGCCCTGGGCCTTTTGGGAATCTCCCAGCTCCTCCTCGATCTGTGCCATCAGCTCCATGACGAAAGCTGTATAGGCCGTGGCGGTTTCCGGGTGGGGTACGGCGCAGTCCTTCCAGCTCATGTGGTGGACGCTCTCCGGCTCCGCCCACTCGCCATAGGCCTGACCGTAGTTGCAAAGATATTTTTTGTCCTCCCCCCGCAGTCCGGTTCGTCTGGCGGTGGGGTACCATTTGCCGCATCGGTTCTGCATGAATCGGGCATAGCGCTCCATACCCGGCAGAAACCGTTCCAGCGCTGCCCGGTCGCCATACTGCTTCCACAGCACATAGGGCATAATCACCCCTGCGTCCGCCCAGCCTACGGAGCCGTTCATGGCATCCATATAGAAATCCGTGCCGCCCTCCGGCGCGATCTGGGGCAGACAGCCGTTTTTCTTCTGCCAGTCATACAGGTCTTGCAGGTATTTTTTTGCCATGGCATCATAGTCAAAAAGGAAGCTGGCAGTCCGGCAGAAGATTTGAGCATCCCCGGACCAGCCGTGGCGTTCTCTTGTGGGACAGTCCGTGGGCAGATCCGCATGGTTATTCTTGGCGCTCCAGACGGTATTTTCCACAAACTTGTCAAGCAGCGCATTGGAGCTTTCAAACCAACCGGTGCGCTCCATATCGGAGTAGACCGCAATGGCGGTGAAATTCTCCGGCTGTACCGCCACATCGGTTTCTATCAGCACATACTGGAAGCCGAAGATGGCAAAGGTGGTTTTGTAGTGATTTTCGCCCTCTTTGCAGGTGTAGATCACCTGCTGCAAGGGCGTGGTGATGTTCTTATTGGCACACTGGATGTTCTTCTGGGTAAACTCGCCGTTTTCGTCCAGCAGTTCCCCAAAACGAAGCTTGATTTTCTGCCCGGCGTGGGCAGTTTCGGTAAATTCTACATAGCCAGCAATATTCTGCCCGAAGTCCAAAACGGTCTTTCCGGAGGGTGTGGTCAGGAGCGCCGCTTTCAGATGCTCATGCTCTGTGACGGGGACATTGTTGGAGGCCGTAGGCGTGACCGGATGGCTTGTGACCTTGGCTTTTCCCTGATAGGAGGGGAGATTGTTGGCGTTGACCACCTCGCCGTCTTTGTTGTCCGCAAAGCGGATGGGGCCGTCATTGCTCCAATCCCAGCTTTCATCGGTGCAAAGGGTCTCCGCGCTGCCGTCTGTATGGGTGATTTCCAGCTGCGCCAGCAGCTTCGTCTCCCTGCCGTACTGATTTTTCAGCCCCCAGGCCCCACAGGAGCCACGGTACCAGCCGTCGGCCAGCTGCACCGTCAGGGTGTTTTCGCCACTTTCCAGCAGGGCGGTCACATCATAGGTCTGGTACTGCACCCGCTTGCGGTAGTCCGTAATGCCGGGGGCAAGAATAACATCACCAATGCGCCGGCCGTTCAGCTTCGCTTCGTACAGACCGCAGGCGGTGATGTACAGCCGGGCCTTTTTTACATCGGCGGCATGAAAGCCCTTGCGGAAGCAGTCCACGGGATAACGTTCTTTTGGATTGACCGGATAATCCCCGGTGATCCACTGGGCGCCCCATGTACCGATGCCGGTCTCAAAGAATGCTTCGCTCCAACCACCCGCCCCGGCTTCCTCGTCCCAAAGCTGTACTTTCCAGAGAACCTTCGTTTTAGGCTCCACAGGCGCGCCGCCCCACTGGGCACACATGGCAGAACTTTCCACCCGGCCACTGTCCCAAAGGACCGTTCCCGCATCATCGGCAGCAAGGATTTGATAGGCCGTCTGCTTCACGCCGCCGTCGCAGTTCCAGGAAAGCCGTGGGGCGGTAAAGTCCACCCCGATGGGGTTTATCAAATGCTCTGTTTTCAGTCGAATGGCTTGCATCCTCAGCCCTCCTTTTTCACTTGTGTCAAATCAAATTCGGATACCAACGTTTCGATCATGGGGCGGATATAGTCCCGCATCCACAGCAGCTGCCCATCATGGTTCAGATGAATGCCGTCTTTGATAAACAGCGCATTCGCATAGTGCTGCCCGTCCCATGTCATTGCCGATGCGTCCACAAACCAGAGGTAGTCCGTTTCTTGGCAGAGTGCCTCCAGCGCTCCGTTGATTTTTTCGGTAAGCACCCGATATTCGTTCCGTCCCGGCAGCAGCAGGCCACTCATAACCACCAGCTTTGCATCCGGAAGCTGTTGGTGAATATTCTCAAACATCTTCTTTTTATAGTCCATACAGGCGGCGACCTTTTCCTCGTCCGTTCCTTTCAGAGAGACGTAGTCATTCGACCCTGTCTGGAAGAACACAATATCGGGATGGTAGGGATACAGCAGCTTGTCGGCATAGTGCATCAGGTCCTCATCCGTGCAGCCGCCGAAGCCATGGTTCTGCACCCGATATTCCGGCAGATCATCTTCCATCTCCGTCCACATGCGGAAATTGGACGCACCGTAGAAGATGATGCCGTTCTGGTGTTCCTGGGCTGGATAGGTCTGCTGGATCTTCTCTACATCCGCATCCCATGTATGCAGGCCTGAAAATGGTCCCCAGCCGATTTTCAGACCCGTGATCGCCAATCCTGCCAAAGAAGCCACGGCCAGTACAGCGGCAGCAATCATTACTATTTTCAATGGCTTTTTCATGTCTTACCGCTCCTCCCGTGCCTGAATTTCCACCTGCTTCTTTTCAATGCCCTTTTCTACATTGAGAAATACCAGCAGCACAGCAAGGATCACACCGGTGAATACCTCCAGCCCCACGAAGCCAAAGGTGATTACCCCCTGAACCGCCGCGCTCTGTTCTGCCGCCACCGTCACGCCGTTTACGATTTCCGGGGCCACATACCCCGCAGCCCCCAGCAGGCCGTTGAACACGCCGGTGCAGATGCCCACCATGGCCACGGCGATAATGTTGTAAACACTCATGGCAACGCCGTCAGACCGGAAGCCGGTTTTCCATTCCAGATGATCCAGAACATCCGCAAACAGGGCCATAAACACATAGGCGCAGGGCAGGCCGCCGATGTTCTTGATGAACTGACCCACCAGCATGACGGTCATATTGGTGGGGAAGGCCCAGCAGATCGCGCCGCCAATGGCATAGAGGATAAAGCCCGCCAGAGTCACATTTCGCTTGCCAAATTTCTTCGCCAGAGGCCACACGGCGAAGATGCCAAGGCCCATGGGGATGCCGCCGATGACGGAGAGCATGGTCTGGGTAACGCCGTCATTGTAGCTGCCCAGAACATAGTTGCAGAAATAGACCAGACTGAGGTTCTTGATGGAAGAACCGGCAGTATAGATAAAGAAATACCCATAAATCAGCAGCATGTACTTGTCGGTAAAAATGGCTTTCAGCTGCTTGCCGAAGGATACCGTTTTGTCAAGGTGCGTGTTCTGCTCCTCCAGTGTCACACGCTCCTTGGTGAAGTAGTATTCAAGCAGGGTCAGGGGCAGGGTCAAAATGGATAGTACGCTCATCAGGGTGATCCACTTGCCCTTGTCCACGCCGATCATGGGCATGATGACCATGGGGAACACCAGGGCCACCAGGATGCCGCTCATCATAATGGTGGCAATCTGGTTGAATACCGACAGGCTGCCACGCTGGGTGATATTGCGGGTAGAGAGCGGTACCATCAGGTTGTGGCTCATATTGAAAATGGTGTAGGCGAAGGAATAGAACAGGTTGTAGCTGACCATGACCCAGATGACCTGTAGGGTTTCGGAGCCGCTGGGTACGGTAAAGAGCAATATGCCGGTGACGGCCAACAGCGGGGCAGACAGCAGCAGCCAGGGCCGGGCCTTGCCCTCCGGCGTATGGGTGCGGTCAATGACGTAGCCCATGACCACATTGGTGATGGCATCGATGATTTTGGAGACAATGGGGAAAATTACCAGAAAGGCCCCGCCCCAGACATGGGTCAGCTTCAGGACATCCGTGTAATACACATTTAAGTAGGTAGCCAGTACCGCATTGAGCAGCAGCGCACCGGCAGGGCCAAGCAGATACCCCAGCCATTTTTCCGCGCCTCCCACGTTCTCGCCTCTGACCCGGCTTCTGAATGCTCTGTTTTCCAATAGCGTTCCTTTTTTCATGGTGTGTCCCTCCAATATTCGCAGGCGTCTTGTTGCCGAAATTTTGGATGCGCCAGCTGTTCCTATTGGTAGTATAGCACAACCGGTTTTTTCTCCGCTTGCATATTCGTAACTATTCGGGTATAATCGTTACCAAAAGGAGGGAAGCCTATGGCGCCAATCGATTTGCCCTATCTTTGTACGACCATCGGAAATCTGTCCGGTGTTCCCGTGCGGATTTTTGAGGGGGAACAACTGACCTTTTACTACTCCCAGGTATACCTGCCCCGGGACCCCATGTTTGTCCACCGGGAGCAGATTTTCCGGGTGACGGAGCATGTAGGGTATCTTACAACACCCCATTTTCACTATTACGGCATCGTCAATGCAGGCCCCACCAAGGTGGTGATTGGCCCTACCCGGCAGGTGGCGGAGCAGGATCAGGAGCTGCGGGAGCTGGCCTTTCAGGCGGATGTGGCCCAGGACGATGTGGAGGACTTTATTTCCGGCATGAAAAGCATCATCCGAATGCCCTTTGAAAGCATCCTGCAAATGCTTTGCACCATCAACCATGTTTTGAACGGGGAAACCCTGTCGCTGAAAGACATCACCATTTACGATGCAGATCAGGAACGGCTCCTTGCCCGGCAAAATACCATACAGGCAGCGCAAAAGCTGACGGTGGGGGTGGATATGCCCCACAGTCTGCACAATACTTTTGATTTGGAGCGGATGCTCATGGGAATGGTCCGCAAGGGGGATACCGCGGCGCTGAAAGAATGGATCGCCCAGGCCCCGGCGATCCGTGGCGGCGTTCTGGCCGAGGAGCAGCTGCGGCAGCGGAAAAACACCTTTATTGTCAGCGCCACCCTGGTTTCCCGGGCAGCCATCCGGGGCGGCATGGATGTGGACGAAGCCTTTTCCCACAGCGATTCCTATATCCGCCAGTGCGAGCTCCTTTCCTCCCCCTGGGACATTATGAACCTCCAATACCGCATGATCCTGGACTATACCCAGCGGGTAGAACGGCTGCACCTGGGAAAGCACCCCTCCAAGCTGACGGTAGATGTGGCCAATTACATCCAAAAGCACCTCTCCGAGCCCATCACCGTAGACCAGATCGCAGGCCATCTCTTTCTCAGCCGCCCCTATCTGTCCCGGAAATTCAAAGAAGAAACCGGCGAAAGCCTGACAGATTTCATCCTCAAAGAAAAAACGGAGGAAGCCAAACGCCTCCTCCGCTATTCCGACAAACCCGTAACCGCCATCGGTTCCTACCTCGGCTTTTCCTCCGCCAGCCATTTTTCAAGAGTCTTCAAATCCTATGTTGGCAGTACGCCCGGTGAGTACCGGGAAAAATACCAGTGACCACCGTAGACACACCGGTGCGCCATACCACGCCAGAAATGAAGAACACAGGAATACACGCTCTGTTATAATAATCTGAGCCTTCCTTGCGTCTGTTCTTGTGAAGTAAATTAAGAAATCTGTGCGTTCCTGCCATTAAAACCAAATCCGTTATGAACACCCGCACCAAATCAAATGGAGTATTCATGTCATGATGAATTGCACCCCATTTGTTAGACAGTATGATATACTATATGATATACTATCTAACAAGT
>ERZ857629.2825-NODE-2825-length-15619-cov-3.685364_pt1 | contig 15619 bp, 16 predicted proteins | sample MGYA00519700_ERZ857629 | MGnify/ENA primary metagenome ERZ857629 (study PRJEB31778, sample SAMEA3449351) | human gut metagenome | biome: human gut; feature: human-associated habitat; material: faeces | place: United Kingdom | collected 2010/2012 ...
TCAAAAAACTTTCCTATCAGGATATGATCAAACAATCTATCAAGGTTATGACATGTACACATATCAATATTATGAAGAAAGTTTAAATGAAATAGTGGACGCAATGAAAATTAACCTAGGATTAAAAAAGCCAGAAATAATAAAAACATTTAGTTTTTCAGTAAACGAAGAATATACCGTACCAGTTGTTGGTAGAAAGTACACTGGAGTTCGTAAAGATGAAACCTTACCAAATTTTGTAAATCAAAAAATTGGATATGTTGAAGAATGGGTAAGCACAAGAAATATTAATTTAATTAAAAACATAACCGAAAGCAACGCTTGCATACACAACTCAATATTAAGTCAAGATATCCACTCAGGAGTACTAGTTTCAAATATAAATAATTTAACAGTAAATGTATGTCAAAACATTACTAAACCAGAAACAGAAACTCCAAATAACGAAACAAACAATGATGACAGTGCAGACGAAAATGAAAATAATCAAAATGATATTCTTGAAAAACCACTAGAAGATTTAATTGCACCATAAAAAAATTACTACTTAGCTAGTAATTTTTTAATTTTAACTAGGAACTACTAATCTTTGGCCAATACTTAAAATATTAGATTGTAAAGAATTTAATCGTTTAATTTCATCAACAGTACTATTAAATTTTCTTGCTATACTCCATAAAGAATCTCCACTTTTAACTACATATACGTTAGTTTCTTCATTCTTTTTATTACTATAAGGTGGTATTTTTAAAACCATTCCTATACTTAAACTATTTGATGTTAAATTATTTAAAGATTTTAAATCATCTACACTAACATTAAACTTCCTAGCAATACCCCAAAGCGTATCACCAGCTACAACTGTATAATCATTGGAACTCGCTTTACTAACAATCAATTTCTGACCAATGCTTAAATTATTAGAACTTAAATTATTAAGAGATTTTAAATCATTAACACTCATATTATATTTTCTAGCTATTCCCCAAAGCGTATCACCACTTTTTACAGTATAATACTCATCACTAATATTATCATCCGTGCTATTAACACTGCTTACTAGAAGCGTATCACCAATATGTAAAGTATTACTACTTAGATTATTTAAAGCCTTAAGCTCAGCAACACTCAGTCCATACTTTCTAGCAATACTCCACAATGAATCACCCTTCTTAACAACATAATAATTTGAACCACTTACTGGAACATACTTATATCCTCCATAAAGTGTTACAGCACGCACCACTGCTTCAGCATATTTCTTATAATTATTCTTCAAGCGCTCTGCATCAGCAGCATTATCTAAAAATCCATACTCAACAATTAACGTTTGATTATTTGGAGTTTCACGTATTATATAATAATAATCTTTAGATGAATTGCTAGGAAGTCTCCTTTGATAATACTTTCTAACCACTTGTCCACTTTTTTCTAACTCATTTAAAATGCTTGAAGCAAGTTTATCACTATTTCTTAGTGCATAAATAACTTCGGCACCTTCACCACCTCCTGCATTTATATGATTAGATATAACAACTACGTCTTTCCCATTCCCAAATTGATCAAGAACAACGCCAGGTCTATCATTCGGTTGTAAATCCACATCACTATCCCTAGTCATTTTTACAGGAACACCTAAAGCCTTAAACCTATCGTACATATATTGACTAATTTTTAAAGTCAAATCTTTTTCGATAATACCATTACCCGAAGAGCCTTGATCGCTACCTCCATGACCACTGTCTAAAACAACACCTTTTAAAGCCATACTTATCACCTAGTTTATTTTATTCAAAATAACACATTGAGTGCCTAATTTACATATATAATCCGCTTAAATCCTATAAACTTTTATAAAAGAAGATTATATAATGACAATCTTAAATGATGAGACTGTTGCTATATCAACATTTGCCGAATTAAAAAGCGTAATTGAAACAAATAACGCGGTAAATCTAATTTATCTAAATGCGAATATTGAAATGACATCAGGTATTACAATACCTCAAACCAAAACAAATTTAATTATAGACGGTACTTATAACGATATTAGACATACATTTAAAGACCGCACCACTCTAAATGCAAGTGACACAATAACAGCTTTTAACGAACTCATTCAAAAAGAAACAGTTCAAAATATGGACATTACTGGAAATAATTATTACGGAATTATATACGTTCCAGAATCTGCTTCATACAAAGATATTATAACTGAATATAATAACATAACATATAATGGAACTCAAATAAGTTTTCACTCAACTGGGCTTACAATATTTATAAATTCTAATATATCCATTAATAATATATCTCTAACAAATGGTGGCGAAGTAGCTGAATGTAACAAAATTGAAATCGGTGGCAACACTACCATTATTCACAAATCAAAAGAAAACTATGCCTTTTGGTTTAGAAATTCTAATCCATCACTTACAATACTAGAAAACGCAAATCATACCATTAATCAAACAACATACCGAAGATCCTATGCCGTATGGTATAGCTACGGGTCTCTAACAATAAATGAAAATGCATCTTTAACAATTATTAATGAATACCCAAGCATAACTACATCAAATTACAACATTTATTTTTTAACTACTGCATCAGAATTTAATTTAAATAACCCTAAGAAAATTATCTTATCCAATACACAATATACACAAATAGTACAACAAAATTTAATTTTAACTTTTCAAGAATAAACCTATTTGATACTAAAATAAATTTTCTAAATTCTATCAACAAAGAAACATTGCCAACATACTCTTGGTACAAACTTCCAAAATTATCCGAAATTAAAGGAACATTTACAAATTCTAAAACAACCATTACTGAAACCAACTTCACCACTAATGAATTATCCGTGCTTCTAGCACTGACTAACTTTAATTTAATTAATAAAAAAATAATCAGTATTGGCACACTTCCTCTATTAATAAACCCTATAACCAATCAAATGACAGTATCAAATCCAAATAGTTCACTGTTAATATCATTTAATGACAAATTCGAAGTAGTCTTAGCAGATGAAAATGGCAATTATTCACTAAATTTAAAAAATACACTGCCCGAAAGCACAGAAATATCAATAATCACAAAAGAAGCAAATAGCCCAATATATAATTCCAAAACTATCACAATCAACTAACAATACTATCAGCACCTACTACAAAATTGAATTTGAAATAAATGCTATCAGCAAAAATCCCGTTATTTTTTCTAAAACCAAAGAAATAACTATTAAAATTGCCGGCACAAGGGCTATAAGCACGGCATGGAATTTATACGCAATTATAAATAATGATCCCTTATCAGAAACAGGAAATACCTTAGAAAGTGCCCTAATTTTTAAAGATAGCTCAACACCCACTCAATTAAGTACTACCAGCTGCAAAACTTACTAAATTTATATCCAAAACATCTGTAATAACTGGGGCCGTATAACTTTTCTCAGTTTGATTATCTACCTCAATATTAAATATTAAAGTTCCATCAGCCCGAACCATTTTATTAGCACTCTTAGTAACAGTTAATCCACTAATTAAACTAACAACTAAAACCTCAAAATTTACAGAAGTAGACACAACCCAAGTACACTCACAGTATTATTTAACTTAGTCTCCATAATTTCTACCTAATATATTTTATTATTAATCAAAAAAATGTTAAACTAAATTAAAATTAATTCAAAATAATGTTATAATACTAATAGTGAATAATATGAAAAAAAGAAAAATAAAAATTAAATGGGGAAATCTAACAATCTTACTAATAATTTTAATATGTACAGCAATATTTATAATTTCAATCGCAAACATCTTAAAATGGACAATTGACAACAAGAAAACTGATAAACAGACAGAAATAATCACTAATATTAAAGTTATTGAAGAAGTAACCGATGATGAAAACACAGAAATCATTGAACAGCCAATAACCATAGATAAAAATGCCCCATACTGGAACTTTATAAAAATGAACTTAATAGATGCCGATTTTAACGAACTAAAACAAATCAACAAAGAGGTTCGAGGATGGATCCAAGTTAATGGTACAAACATCAATTATCCTTATGTCCAAGCAAGTGATAATGACTTTTATCTAAATCACTCCTTTGACAAATCATCAAATGGCGCTGGCTGGATTTTCATGGATTATCGCAATAATTCACAAGAATTTGACAAGAATACTATAATTTATGGCCATGGCCGAAGCAACACATCAATGTTTGGTACCCTAAAAAACATTTTAAAAAGTTCATGGTTCAAAGACAGTAATAACTATGTTATAAAACTAGCAACGGAGCAAGAAAACTCATTATGGGAAGTGTTTAGTGTCTACAAAATTCCAACAACTAGTGATTACCTACAAATCAAATTTTCTTCAGATGAAGAATTTCAAAACTTTGCAAATAAATTAATTGAACGAAGTGCATATAACTTTAATACCCCAGTAAATAGTACTGATAAAATTATTACTCTTTCAACCTGTTGGAATGATGAAGAAAAAGTTGTTATGCACGCTAAACTAATAAAAACCCAAAAAAAGAGCAATTAGTCCCCAAAAACTAATTGCTTTTAAATTAAAATAATATAACCAAGCATAAATACAAATATATTATTAAGTAAATTAACTATATTATTATCAACAAAACTAAGTCCATATATCAGCTTAGCACATTTACCACAATGAACCTTTTCTTCTATATTTTTTTTACAAACTACACATTTAAACTTTCCTTGAATAGTTGCCCCTAAAAAACTATCAAGCAATGAGCCAAATAATCCCAAAAAAGCTATAACTAACAGTATATAAAAAGATTTAAAATAAAGAAAACCAACACCGCCAATAAAAAGCCCGCCAACTAAAGATGCTCCGATTCCTAAAAGTGAAATAGCACCACTCTCTCCAGTACTCGCTCTTTTAAAAGTTTTAATATTAATTGGTTTTTTCTTAGATAAACTACCAATACTACTTGCCAAAGTATCGGCTAAACTAGAGGCTATTACCGCATAGTAAAGTGCCAAATAACCATCATTTTTATATATTCTAAAGAAAACTAAAGTTAAAGTAGCAACAAAAACATTACAAATAATCTGCCATAAAGTCCTAGTTTCATCGCTTTTAGACTTTTTTAATTTATCACTTAATATTGTTAAAACGAAAGTCCCCGCAAGCGCCACAAAGGCATAAATTCCACCAATAAAAGTTATTATAACTCCCATAAGATATGCTGCTATAATCCCCGGAATTGTAACTTTTTTCTTAATCAAAGCAAATAAAGCAAACACTAATGGTAATAAAAAAGCTAAATACATTTAAATCACTTCCAATAAATACACCAGCAAAGAAACTCCAAGCGGCACAAATAAATTATCTAACCCCTTCTTATCAAACAATTCCAGTAGTGCCGATACTATACTAACAACAAGCATTTCAAAAATACTAAACTCTAATTTAAAAATATAATTAAAAATTAAAATCCCCATAAGTGAAAATCCAAACACAGTCGCCGTCCCACTAACTGTCTTATTACTATATATTTTTCTAGAACGCAAAAATCCAGATACTAAAGGAGCAAATCCATCTCCAAACGCCATACAAAAAAGGCCAATCCCAAAAGCTGGATAAAAACCAGGCACAAAATGCGTAATCAAAGCCATAATAAACACACTTATCGGATAATAAATTGTTCCTAAATTTCCTGAACCATCTTCCATCGCCTTAAATAGTCCAAACTTATAAGATAATATGTTTATAATAATAAACGATATTGGCGGAATAATTATATGTATACTAGTTCCGAAATAATAATACATAATAACATAACAAAAAGAAATACTAATATGAATAAACTTTTTCGTAAAAATTGTTCTTAACTTAAATACCTTAGAACATATTGAAGATATTCCTAATATCAAAAGAAGATAACCGTAAATTAATATATATCCTTTTAAAATCATAATGCAACACTAGAACCTATTCCTAAAGGTAACCCAATTAAATAACATAAAACAATAATTACTATCCACATTAAGCTAGCATAAGCACTATAAGGCATTAAATACTTTATATTTCCCCATACACCATCACGGTCAGTAGATGTACTATATAACTCCATAAAAGATAAATAAATTACAAAATAAGCCATAAGCGGCGTTAGAGCATAAGTAAAACATTCACCTGCTCTAAATGTAAGCTGTGCAAATTCTGGACTAATTCCCGCATTCATAAATGCAGGCACCACACTACCACTTAAAATCGACCACTTTAATGTACTAGAAGGCACAACTAAAGTACAAATAGCACTAACAAATAATGTAAGTAGAATCAAAGGAACCCCTGTAAAATTAGCATTATTAATCAAACTAGCTAAATGAGCAGTTACCACAGTACCAATATTACTCTTCTTAAATATAAAAATTAAAGCTGAAGCAAAAAATATTAAAACTAATACCTTACCAATATAATCTAAAGAATAACTAAAGCCATTACAAAGATCTTTAACATTCTTAATCGTTTTATTATAAGCACCATACACTAATCCCAAAATTACAAATAATAAAGTTACAACAAATACAAAACCATGATTGAAAAATGAATTATAACCAAATAACTTATCAATATATAGTTCTTGTGAATAATCAAGTAGATTTCCACCAAGTGGTGCATTAGGAATAATATTATAAATAAATATTAATAGATAAATTAACCCAGCAATTAAAGAAATGGTTAATGCTTTTCTTTCAGTTTTCGTAAAATAATCTTCTTCTTCATCAAGTAAAGCATACTTGCCAAGCTTCGGAACAACCACTTTCTCTGTAACGCTTGTAACAATACCAGCAAGAATAAGTGCTGCTACAAACATAACCAAAACATAAGAAAATGTTCCTATGCTATAATCTGGAGAAAGTAATCTAGCAGCAAGTTCAGTATAACCTAGAATTGCTGAATCAATTGAACTCATAAAGATATTTATACCAATACCACAAGATAAACTAGCAAACGCGCATATAATACCTGCTTTAGGATGTCTCTTTCCATACTTAAAAAGCAACGCTGCCAAAGGAATTAAAACAATATAACTTAAATCTCCACCAATACTAGCAAGTATACAAATAAGTGATAATGTAAAAGTAACAACTTTTTTACTTACCCTCTTTGTAAGCACATAGAAAAAACTATCCAAAAATCCACTTTTATCCATAACCCCAAAACCAATTAAAGTTATAATTAACATAGATAACGGCGTAAAAGATGCAAAACTAGATACCGCATTACTAAAAATATACTTTAAACCTCTTAAACTAAATAAGTTCTCCACATGTACTAATTCTTTTACATAAGTCCCCGTATTAGACACTCTATTATAAGTTGCACTAGCATTAAATAATGATAATATTCCACTTAAAATAATTGTCACTAAAATTAGCAAACAAAAAGTCATTATTGGATGTAACATAACCTTCTGATATTTTCTCTTAATTTTCATTAATTATTCTCCTTTGTTTCTTTTCAAACTCAAGTCTATCCATCATTATTTCATGATTGCAGTTAATACATTTAAGTTTAATATCTACGCCATTTCTTGTAATAACCCACTCATTTGTTCCACACGCATGAGGTTTTTTCATTATTACTTTATCTCCAACTTTATATTTTACTTCCATTATGCACCTCTATCTGATTATAAGGAATCTTTATATTATTTTTATCATAAGCTTCCTTAATTAAAGTAAGAGCAGCTCTCCTAACTCGGTACTCACTGCCTTGTTTACATTTTATTGTAATTAAATATTTAACTGCTGAATCCCCAAGATCATCAATACCTAAATAATTACATTCCTTGCTATCAACATCAGCTAGTTCCCCTAATTTTTCTAAAACACTCAAAAGCACTTTCTTTACCTTTTCTTCACTTGCTTCATAAGCAGTCGGTACTCTTAAATAAATCACGTGTCTTTCCTGACTAATATTTACAATTTTATCAATATTACGATTCGCTATATTTAAAACATTGCCATTAAAATCTTTGATTTTTGTACTTTTCAAACCAAAAGATGTAATTATCCCAGTAAAATCTCCATATTTAACATAATCACCTACAACATAGTAATTATCCATAATAATATTTATTCCTGAAATAATATCTTTAAGAGCATCTTGTAAAGCAAGCCCAATTACCACACTTACTATTCCTAGTCCTGCAATAATTGATGAAGTATTAACCCCATATATATTTAAAATCAGTAGAACAGCAAGTATTAGGCAAACATATTTAGTAATATTTTGAAATAAAAGAATTACTGTTTTTCTCTTTTTACGCTCATACTCCGTCTTTCCCCTAATTGTTGCTTTATTCAAAACTATAGAAATTACACTATAAATAAATATTGTTCCTAAAATAACAATTATCGGACCATAAAATTTTACAGATTCAGCAAACTCAATTATTTTCACTATTCATCACTCACATCAATATTTAATATTTCTAAAATTCTTCCCAAATCTCCTTCACTATCAAAAGGAATTACTATTTTATTCTTATTAATTTGAACCTTAGTTCCAATTTTATCTCTCATAACACTTTCATAAATTGAAAATCTAAGTGGTTTTACTTTATTTCTAGTTATTGGTTGCTTCTTTGAAATAGCCCCAATTGAACATAACTTTTCTAACTCTCTTACAGATATGTCGTCAGAAACAACTCTTTCTGCAAGCGTTAAAATTAAATCGTCATCTTCTAATTTAGAAAGAACTCGCGCATGACTCATAGAAATTTTTCCTCTATTAATCTGCTCTATTACACTCTTTGGCAATCTAAGTAATCCCAATAAATTAGTAATATAACTTCTACTCTTTCCAAACTTTTTAGCTATCTCATCTTGAGTCAAACCAGTATGATTTATATAGTTTTGAAAACCTGCGGCAAGCTCTACTGGTGACAAATCTTCTCTTTGAATATTCTCTAAAATAGCAATATCCATCATTTGTTCATCAGTAAAATCTTTAACGATAGCTGGAATCGTCTTAACTCCAGCAATTACACTAGCCTTTGTTCTTCTTTCACCAGCCACTAACTCATAACCGTGAATACTTTTCTTAACAATTATTGGTTCAATAACCCCATGTTCTTTAATTGATTCAGCAAGTTCATTTAAAGCATCTTCATCAAAATGCTCTCTTGGCTGATATGGATTACTTCTAATTTCACTAACGGGAATATGTTTAATATCATTTTCACTTGTAGACTCAACAATATTTTGTTCAATCTTATCAAAATTAATTTGTTCACTATTAAATAGCTGTTCTAATCCCTTTCCTAAAGCTTTTCTCTTATTTTCCATCTCTCTCAATAACCTCCTTGGCTAAATTACTATAAGCCTCAGCTGCTCTACTAGTTGGATCATACTCATTTATAGGTTCTCCATGACTTGGTGCTTCTACCAATCTAATTAAACGAGGAATTATTGTATTAAAAACTTTATCTTTAAAAAATTTTCTAACTTCTTCAACAACCTCTAACCCTAGATTAGTTCTTGAATCTAATAATGTCAATAAAACTCCCTCTATTTTTAACTCTGGATTAAGCCTAGTTTGAGTCATTATAATCGTATTTAAAAGCTGAGTAATTCCTTCCAAAGCAAAAAACTCACATTGCACTGGTATAATAACACTATCACTAGCAACAAGTGCATTAGTTGTAAGTAAACCTAAAGAAGGAGGACAATCAATAATAATATAATCATAATTTTCTTTAACTTCTAAAAGCGCATTTCTAAGTTGCTCATTCTTCTTAAACTGAGCATCCTGATAACCTTTTTCCATAAGCTCAATATCAATACCAGCTAAATTTATTGTTGCTGGAATAATTGATAAATTAGTAAACCCAGTCTTTCTAATTGCTTTCTTAACCTCACAAGACCCATTAAGCACATCATAAACACTATAATTAATATTTCCCTTATTAACCCCAAGTCCAGTTGTCGCATTTCCCTGAGGATCCAAATCTATAATAAGAGTTTTCATGCTTAATTTACCCAATGATGCCGCAAGATTAATACTTGTTGTTGTTTTACCGACTCCACCCTTTTGATTAACTAAAGATATAACTTTTGTCATATTATCATCACTGCCTTCTTTACTTCTATAAAATATTCTATCATATATAATGATATTTGTCTAAAGAAAAAACACTTATTTTTTAAGTGTTATCATCTTACTAATATTCCCCTTATCATCCATAATCCACAAATAATAATGCTTACTAACAATTACTTTTTCTTCAACATGATTATCCTCTATTTTCTTAAAACAAATTGAAGTTTCTTTTGGATCACTTTTAGTACTTTTTAAACAATAATAACTAGCACTACTATTAAAAGTAAGAACATTACCATCCAGTTTTATATCACTAATCATTTTATCAACATCTCTAACCGCTGTCGCATAATACCCATCATTCTTCTTATCATAAAATAACTTAAATGATCCAGCAATAAATACTCCTAAAATAAATATTGCTGTAATAATATAATAATCACGAAGTCTACTTTTCATTAACATCACCCCTATAATCTTTAAAAAATTTATTATAAAATGGTTTTAATAATTCACCAACCAAAAACATTATTAAAGCTGCACATATTACTACTAAAATATTTTTTAAACCCAATCCTGTAACAATAAAATACTTAGAAAGTGGCGTTGTTAATATAAGTATCTGAACAAAAAGAATTATAAGCATCCCAATATTTAAATACTTATTATCAAAAAAACTCTTATTTATCACATTTCTTTTAGGATTTTTACAACTAAAAGCAAACAATAACTCATGAGCTATTAAGAATATGAACATCAAACTTCCTGCCGCATTTACTCCAAGACTCTTAGAATAATAAATAAAGAATCCCATCATCAAAACTGATTTTAAAAATGCTCCGATAAATATTTTACTAATTAAAAATGGTGTCATAAAGTTGCTTTGCATATATACTCTATTATCATTATCATAATCTTTCTCATAAGCTAACATTATCGCTGGAATTGAATCTGTAACTAAATTAAGCCAAAGAAGCTGTATTGTCGTAAACATTTCAACATTCATAATCATAGAAACAAATACTAAAATTACTTCAATAATATTTCCCGCAAGCAAATATAATATAACTTTTTTAATATTACTAGTAATTCTTCTTCCTTCCACTGCACCATCAACTATGGTTGCAAATGAATCATCTAATAAAATACAATCAGCAACATTTTTTACAACCTCTGTACCAGTAATTCCCATACCAATACCAATATCAGCTTGTAAGATAGCTGGAGCATCATTAACTCCATCACCCGTCATTGCTACAACATTATTCTCTCTCTGTAATTCATTAACAATTTTTAACTTAGTATTAGGTGATACTCTTGCATAAACACTATACTTATTAACCGCTAACGCAAGCTCATCATCACTTAAATCATCAATATCCTTACCTAAAATAGCTTCTTTATCATTACTAATAATTCCAACTGTTTTACCAATCGCAATAGCTGTATTTAAACTATCCCCCGTAATCATAATTGGTCTTATTCCAAACTTTTTACAAGAATCTATGGCAAAACCTACATCATTTCTTGGTGGATCCATCATTCCCATAAGTCCAATAAAAATCATATCTTCTTCTGCATTATCAACCGAATATGCAAACGCTAATATTCTAAGTGACTTTTGAGCTGCCTCTTCCTCAGCATCTTTTATCTTTTTAATTACAGAATCATCTAACTTTAAAACTTTACCATTTAATAAATATCCCTTACACTTCCTTAAGACTGAATCCAAACTACCCTTTGTATAAAACTTCAAATCTTTACCATGACGAACTAAAACACTCATCATTTTTCTCTCAGAATCAAAAGGATGTTCTAATACTCTTTCATAATCACTTACACTAGTTTGTTTGTCCTCCAAATATTTATAAATAGCAATCTCGGTCTCATCACCCAAATATTTTCCATTAGAACAAATAACATTATTACATAACATTGCACATTTTACTAATTCATTATCTGAAGATACATCACTCTTTTCTTCATTATCATAAAACAAATACTTAATTTCCATTTTATTTTGAGTAATAGTGCCCGTTTTATCAGAACAAATAACATTTGCAGACCCAAGAGTTTCAACACTAGCAATCTTTCTAATAATAACATTCTTCTTCGCCATGCTAGTCATACCAATAGATAGAATAATAGTTATAACTGAAGAAAGCCCCTCCGGAATAGCTGCAACTGCTAAAGAAATTGATAACATTAATACATCAACAAAATCATTTTTAAGGATAAAACCAACAATCATCATCAAAAGAATAATAAAAACAATTATATAAGATAATACTTTACTTAAATGATTTATTCTCTTTTGCAAAGGTGTTATATCCTTTTCCTTATTTAACAAACTATCTGCGATTAAGCCAAGCTCAGTATCCATCCCTGTTGCAGTTACAATATAAAAAGCGTGCCCATTTAAAACATTACACCCAGCAAACACCATATTCTTTCTAGCATATAGTTCAGTAGTCTCCGAAATATCGCAAACTTCTTTTTTTATTCCCTTAGATTCACCAGTTAATGTCGCCTCACTTATCGCTAAATCATTTTCACGAATGAGCCTTCCATCAGCAGCAACATAATCTCCAGCTTCTATCTCAACAATATCGCCGACAACCAAATCTTCAGCATTAATTTTTACCTTCTTACCATCTCTTAACACATAACAAAAAGTTGTAAACATCTTATTTAACTCACTGATTGACTCATCAGCCTTTTTCTCTTGTATAAATGACAAAATAGCATTAATAAAAACAATTACTAAAATGATAATCGTATCAACATAAGACTCATGAGAAATAAATGAAATAACTGCTGAAAATAAAGAAGCAATTAAAAGCAAAATAACCATAGTGTCTTTAAACTGTGACAAAAACATCAAAACAAGAGACTGTTTTTTTGGCTCTTTTAACTTATTTTTTCCATTTTTATCTAATCTATTTAAAGCTTCATTACTAGATAGTCCTTTTTCAAAACTCTCGTAATATTCAAAAACCTCCTGTAAACTTTTCTTATAAACGTCTTTCATAAAACACATCCTTTACAATACAAATGATAAACCAAGCATAATTAATAATAAAATAAATAGAAATATCAATACAACAAGAAATACCCTAACAAATAAAAGCGAAAAAACAAACTGTCTTCTTAGCCCACAATATGAACAGTACTTGCTATGTTTTACTAATTTCTTTCCACAATTATGACATCTCATTATAATGCTCCTTTTATATAATAAACTATCTGTAAACTATCACTATCAGCATCTTCCCTATTAACAAAATAGTCATGAACTGCCTCAGCAATTACCTCACTATAATTACCTAAGTTAAAAGATTCAGCCGCATATTCTGACATATTAACTTCACTAATATTTAAATTATCCAATATCCCTTTCGCAAAATATTCATTCAAAAACAAATTTTCAAAATCAGCAAACTCAATCATATTATCTTCATTAACATATAAAAACGAATTATTACCAAAACTTGATAAAGCATAGTAATATAGTAAATAATGTCCCAATTCATGAGCTACCAATGACTCCCAAGAAGCATTCCTAACATACCACTGGCTCCTTATATTATAACTATTCATGATATCTTTATTCAAAAAGAAATAACTATTAAGCAAAATCTCTGTCTTATTAACAAGTTTATCCGAATTCTTTAAAATATTATTAAGCGGATTAAAAACTGCTATAAAATCATTATCATCATCAGAATTTGTAAGTGTTAAATTAGTTAGTCTATTTAAAGTATTTGGAAATAATCCATCATAAACATCTAAAACATTAAAAATTTTTTCTGATGTTTCTAAATCTAAATCACATAAATTAATATTCATAATACCGTATTTTTCTTCGTAAGCCACCTGTTTTCTAGATAATTCTTCATCATAAACACACTTCCAAGATTGATTACTAGTATCTTTTTTTATTAAACTTTTTGCCTCTAATTCTGAATCTATTTCATCTTCATATAAAATATTATTATCCAGTAAAGTTCTATAATAGCCGTGCTTGTAATAAAAATATTTCTGATTTAAATAAGCAAAAGGTCTAAATAAATCCATTTGTCTATACGCAACTAAACCAGCACCTATCGTAAGTATAATTACACATAAAGAAAAATACATACCAATTCTTTTCCTAAGAGCAAAACCAGCACCCTTAAATAACTCCTGATTATGAGGATCTTTAAAAAACATAAATCCCTTAGCAGTCACTTGTCCACAATAAGGGCAAAAATTATGTTCATAATCTATTATTTGTCCACATTTTTCGCATTTATATTTCATATTGTTCTCCTCTATTATAATTAGTATATCAAAAAAGAACTCTATTTTAAAGAGTTCTCTGCATCTTTGATTGCTTCTTTTAATTCTTCCAAGCTCATTTTATTGTATCCTTTAATACCTAAAACTTTCGCTCTTTCTTTTAAATCTATTTCTTCTTCTTTTGGTTCAAAACCATCTGAAATATGGCCAGTTTCAACTAATTCTTCAATTTCTTCTTTAGTAATAGTTTCTCTTTCAATTAAAGTATCAGCAAGTAATCTAACTAATTTCTCATTTTCTTTTAAAATTCTTGTAGCTTCCTTATAACACTGACTCATAATCTTTCTAACTTCTTGATCTATTTCTAAAGCAACAGCATCACTAAAGTTTTTACTCTTATTATAATCACGCCCTAAGAAAACGCCTTCACTTTTTTGTTCTAATTGTACAGGTCCTAAATCACTCATACCGTACTCAGTAACCATAGAACGAGCAATCTTAGTAGCTTTACTAAAGTCATCACTAGCCCCAGTAGTTATTTCACCAAAGAATAATTCTTCACTCACTCTACCACCAAGCAATCCAGTAATAGTAGATAGAAGTTCACTCTTAGTCATAATCGCAATTTTTTCTTCCTTAGGAAGCATCATTGTATAACCACCAGCTACACCTCTAGGAATAATTGTAATCTTATGAACAACCTCAGCATCAGGAACTTTCATTCCAATTACTGCATGACCACTTTCATGTAAAGCAATTAATTCTTTCTCTTTTGGTGTAATTGTATGACTTACCTTAGCAGGTCCCATTAAAACTCTATCAGTTGCTTCATCAATTTCAGCCATCGTAATTGCTGGTAAATTTCTTCTTACCGCTAGAAGTGCTGCTTCGTTAAGTAAATTTTCTAAATCTGCACCACTAAATCCTGGTGTACGTTTTGAAATATTAGATAAATTTACACTCTTATCAAATATTTTATTACGAGCATGAACATTTAATATAGCTTCTCTTTCCTTTTGATCTGGAAGACTAACAGTAACTTGTCTATCAAATCTACCTGGTCTAAGTAAAGCTGGATCTAAAACATCAGGTCTATTAGTTGCAGCAATAATAATAATTCCTTCATTAGCACCAAAACCATCCATTTCAGTTAATAATTGGTTAAGAGTTTGCTCTCTTTCATCATGTCCACCGCCTAAACCAGTACCTCTTTGACGACCAACAGCATCTA
>ERZ857629.2827-NODE-2827-length-15611-cov-8.511314_pt1 | contig 15611 bp, 26 predicted proteins | sample MGYA00519700_ERZ857629 | MGnify/ENA primary metagenome ERZ857629 (study PRJEB31778, sample SAMEA3449351) | human gut metagenome | biome: human gut; feature: human-associated habitat; material: faeces | place: United Kingdom | collected 2010/2012 ...
TTGTAATTCCGGAAGAAGGACATCACAAAGCTCTTGATTTCGTGAGCAAAGGAGGAGAAGAAACCGGCCTTTGCCTTGGGCAAATCGCTGTTCAGCGGCTGAACCACCAGATAGTCCAGCTGGAGCGGCTGGGTTTTGGCGTCGCCGAGCCAGGTACCGAGCGAACCGATGTAAGATTTGAGTTGTTCCAGATATTTGGCGATCTCGTCCTCATTGGAGCCCATCCGCTCCAGGAGCCAAGCCACTTTTTCCAGCGTGGCAACGCTGGAGGACTTCTGCCCCGTGATCTTCACCATCTCGGCCGAGATCTCGTAAAGCTCGCGGGAACGAAGAATCATATCAATCATAGTGTCGGGCATCACGCGGGAGAAGCCGTAATCACGGTATTCGTCCGGGGAAGCGCCGGTCAGTTTGATGATTTCAAGATAATCGCTGTTGATGGCGTCCAGCGCGGCTTCCACGCGGCGCACCACATCGCCGATGGAGCCAAGGCCCACCTGAAGCGTGATGGTATATTCCACACCGGCTTCAAAATAGAATTCGTAATCCTGGCCGCCGCCGTTGTTGAGAAGCGTGGACTGCCAATCGGAACTGTAGTTGAAGCGGAGCTCGGTCGCCTCGTAGAAAGGAACCGAACCGTCATAATAGCCAAGGCTGTCAGCCGCAGCCCCTTTGCTTTCAATATAAATGGAGCGGCACACATACATACCGTCCAGAACATTCTGGCGATAACGGGCGGCAATGTTGTAAAGGCCGCTGGTACCGACCTTGAAAGTGTAGCGGACCCACTGGCCGGCCGTCTCCCACTTTTCGCCGCCGATGGTATTGAGCAGCACGCGGGAGGTATTGGAAGGCATCGTCGCCGCATCGGTGCGGTCTTCCACCGGATAAATGGTCTGAGAGGAAGTTGCCCCCGGATATTCCGCCTGAATACGGACCCAGTCACGCCCCGACTCCGCACCGGCGAAACGGGCTTTGTAGTTTTCATAGGTCATCAGATCCTTGTGAGGAACCAGCGTGATGGAGCGGATGGTCATCGGCTCGTTGACGGCCTCCAGGGAAAGCGTGCGCTCGCCCGCCTCCAGCACAAACTCAAAAGTTTCGGCATAGAAACCGTCGGCGTCGCGCAGTTCCACACTCCGCCATTCGGGCGATTGCTCCATGTTGGGGCGCAATTCGTTCTGGTCGATATCCGCCGTCATGAAGCGGACGGTGTTGGTATTTACGAAATCGCAAACGGACTGCGTCCAGACTGCCGGCATTGCAATGGAAAGATAGGCGCCCTTTTCATCGCTTTCCACAGTGCAGGAAGCCCGATCAAAACCGGCGGCAATGGCCTCATCGTAAAGAGCCTGCAGGGTTTTGTCTTTGGTCGCCGTCACGCGAGCGTTTACATATTGATTGGTCCAGACCTTCGGCAGCGAAAGGAAGCGCGCCTCGGCAAAAGGAATTTTACCGTCGATCTTCAGAATCCGTTCGATGGAAGCGGATTTCGCGCTGTCCGGCCAGTATTCGATCATAACGCTGTATTTGGCAGTGGTCGGAATCGTTACTTTCCAGGAGGTCGTGCCGGTACTGGGCGTATAAAGCGAAGAGCTGCCATCCTCCGTCACTTCCCGAACCGAGTCGCTTCCCTCATAGCTATAGTTTTCCGTGCCGCGGATGAGGATCGACGCAGTCGCACGGGGGACGGACTGATACTTGATCAGATAGTCTTCATACGACACCGCATTGAGTTGTTCCTTGATTTCCGCCAGCGTCTTGGTCGTCACTGAACCGTTCGGCGTGGTCGCCGCACTGGTCGTCACTACGCCGCCTACCAGAAAAGTCAGCGCCAGGACAATGGCAAGAAGTCTTTGGAAGGTCTTCTTTTTCATGGTTTTCCTCCTGTGTTTCCCTGCAACCAGCAGGTTGGTAACCGGCCCGTGGCCGGTGGAATGCCGAAAGGGGCGGGGCTGTGCCCTGCTCGCGGTCAGCGAACCGACAGCCGCGCCGTCGTGACGGTTTGGCTTATGAGCGTATTTTATCACATTCGTCACCTGTTCGTCAAGTAATTTTTCATATTACACACGCGCGTGCGTGCGCACATTTGCCCCGGAACGGACAGTCTTTTCCTTCTCGCCCCGCCCTTGTTTTTGCCCGAAATTTGTCACGCAAAAAAGAAAAAAATCCGGAAGGTAAATTAAATTTAACAAAAGGCAGGCCTTAAAATTAGTTGGCGGCGCATTTCCCGCCTTTTTGTGGAAAATTACGAATTCATTTTTTCTCCGCCCGGGTTGTTAAATTTAATTTACCATTCTTGGATTTTGGCGGTTATCGTTTCCAAAAATCCGTCCGAAAATTGCCCGGCTGATTTTTGGCGTTGTGCACAAAAAAACGCCCGAAAATTCTACACCCCATTCCATTTTTCATCTACACACAATTTACAAATCTTTCACTTTTACAGTCCAAAATCTCTTCAAAAATTTCATGGCAGTCAGGAATCGCTCCCGCTCACCTTCACGGAAATCTCACCTTTTTTTCACGGATGGTTGCAATCCGGAGACGGATGTGTTATGATAATTATGAAATTCAAGTTTTTACCGGAGGCATCTCATGAACGATATCCTGCGCGCCGGCGTGGCGGTTCCGAAACTGAAAATCGCCGACCCGACCTTCAATGCCAATCTTATCCGTGAAAAAATCAAAGAAGCCCGCGCGGCCGGCGTCCGCGTACTGACTTTTCCGGAGCTTTCACTGACCGGCTATACCTGCGGCGACCTGTTTGCTTCCGGGTTTCTGCTGGAACGCGCGACTCAGGCGCTTTGCAAGCTGGCCGCCGATATTCCGGAAGATATTCTGGTGGCTGTCGGTGCACCGCTGGAACAAAACGGCCGGCTTTATAACTGTGCCTTCCTTCTTTCGGGCGGCAACATTCTCGGCGCCGTACCCAAGACCTTTCTTCCGACCTACGGCGAATATTACGAACGCCGCTGGTTTTCCCCCGCACCGGACGGCCTCAGCCGGGTCACGCTCGGCGCTTTACGGTCGTTTTCCGTAGCGTACAGTACAATGTTATTGACAAATTTGCAAAAATGTACAACCTCGCGCCCATCCACAAGTGTCTTATAGTACCAGTCAACGACCACGCTTTTTTTGCTGGTATCCACATTATCGTCAAAAAGGTATTTTGGAAGATCTATGTCGCTTTGCCCAAGTTTGTCCTTTGTCTGAGGGTAAAGCTGTGTCAGACGGTCGTTGTCCACTAATGCGCAAAGAAATATATCGCGCGAATCCTGGAGATCCGTTACGCCGGGCTCCCAAAAGATGTTAAGCGCGTCCACAAAGGAGATGCTTACATCTCCAAGGCCGCCGTTTTTGGAGCTGTCCCAAAAAACGCCGTAAACGGCAAACCCGTGTTTGAGTTTGTACCACCACGCCTGTGAATAGGTTTCCTCAAAGTCGTTTTGCTCCAAAATACAGGGAAGTACAGAGGTGAGCAATTCCGCCTGCGCTTTGTCCGATTCCTCGCGCGGAAGGATGTTAAATTCCGGAAAAGCGTCCATTGCGTCCGCGTGTTTGGACATGATCACATTTTGCAACCATCCGGAGGTAGGCATCCCCTCCTCGTCACCGGCCACAAAACCCGCCTCGCCTTTAAATTTCCGCGCGTGCAGCCTTTTCCAATATTCCTCGTTGCGGATAATTTTATCCTCAAGATGAGACTTACCGGCCTTGTATTCCCTCAACCGCCCGGCCGCCGCTGTAATCTGCTTCTCTCCGATTGGGTTTTTGGCAATATCAAATCCGGTCTCTCCTGTTTTTCCGCCACCGATAACCGGTGTTTGCCCGGCTCCGTTTTCGGGGATAGCAGTCTGCTGCATTGATTCCTCGTTTGCTCCTTCTGCCGCCTGTGCAAAGTCGCGGCGAGCCTTCGCCTGCCGCATGACAGCGGTCAACATATCTTCCTTGTTTTTGTCCATTTTCTCGTCCTTTCGTTGTATTTTTTAAATTAAACGGTTATAACGCGCGTTCCGGCGGAATAATCCACCAACTGATTGAGCGGATCGTCCCGGATCTGACGGCCTGCGGATTTCACCATGGCCGAGATCGGCCGGGTCATTAAAAAATAACGGATATCGTCACACACATGATCTTCGAGATCCGTGTCAAGGTCCTCCGCGTTTGTTGTACTGTACATCATTAGGGGAATGGTCCTGATCGCGGCGCGGCAAGTATTAAATATATACATTCTTGCCTTGCCGTTTTCGTCAAACTGCAATCTGTAATGCATCTGCATCCATCCGGGTATGCGTTTATTATCTCCGGGAGTAAATGTGATCCCGTGTTTGATCGCCGTCTCGGCCACGCTTTCCCCCCGGCTTGCGTCCCAGATCGCCGGGTCTGCCACGCCGGAGATTTGTTTCCCCGCCAGTAGCGGGTGCTCACGCTCAATTTTTTTGATCTCGGCAAACTGCCGGTCCGGAGTCCACTTAACACCCTCGTTAGGGGTCTCTGTGCAGCCGTACAGTTCCGCAATGCGATACACCGTTCCGTCCTTATCGGATGCCCACCATCCGCACGAAAACGGCTTGCCATAGCCAAAGTCATAAGAGCGGTAGATTGGCCAATAGTCAGGTATTTGGAAAGGCGTAATAACATGAGTGTTCCGCCGCAGTTTTTGTTCCTCCGGCGTGCCGATTCGGAACTCCTCAAAAAACTGACCGTCAAATATGTCCCATGCTCCGTCCAACCAGGCGCGGCGGAGCTTTGGCGGAAGCGCCTGGAGCTGACTGTAATAGTCAGGATCTGACTGCATGAGAGCCTTATTATCTGTGACAAGAGACTGTATAAATTCATATTCATCCGGGTTTTCCCCGGCCTTAAAGGCTCTGTCGATAAACAACCGCTTAACCCATTGATGGCCTACTCCGCCGGGGTTGCAGGTGATATAGATCCGTTTTGGATAATTATTCACGCCGCGCACACATGCGGTCAGCTTTTTAAAGATATCTTCAGTCTGCTGCGTTGCCTCGTCAATAAATAATGCATCGACTTCTGTTCCCTGGAATCTCTCAGCGTCCTTGGCGTGGTCGCAATATCGGAACAAAATTCTGCTTCCGTTCGGAAATGTGATGTTTTTTTTCGCGTCATTGTACGCCGCAATCCGCTGATCTTTGTCAGGATGGTAGCACTTTAACATGTTGCAGATAGGGTTGATATGGTTTTCTTGCAACTCAGCGTAGGTTTTGCGAATAATCATACATTTTATACCGGGATAATTCAGACAAAGGAGAACCGATTTTATCCGAACAGCCCAGCTTTTTCCGCCTCCACGCGCACCGCCAAAGCCTATATTTCTTTTTTTTGCCATAAAGAACAGTCTTTGCTTATCGTTTGGTCGTGATATCACCAGTTCCGGCACGATTTAACCTCCTTTATTCGTTAAGCCCCTCGCTGTCTCCCTCAAATCTGACCGTTACGGTCGTGTCTTTTACCTCGCCTTCTTTTGCATCTTTTTTAAGCTTTTCAATCCGTGCAAGCTGCTCTTCTATGTCCAGGCTCGGCCGGATCTCCTTGATCTCCTTAAGGTCTTTTAACGCGCCGGTGATGTCACGCAACCGCCCGGAATAAAGGATAGATCCATCATCTAACCCGTCTTTAATGATCTGCAAAAGCTTGTCTGCGATGGCCAAAAACATGTCAATCCGCTTTGTCTCCTCTTTTGCGGCCTTTTTAATCAGGTTTTTTCGTGTTTTTGTGCGGACCTCTTTTTTCATCCCGGTCCATTCTTCTTCTGCTGATATTTTGCGCAAAGTACTTTCAGAAACTTTATATTTTTCAGCAAGGGCGCGGAGCGTCACGCCGCCTTTTATGTATTCTTTTTTAATTTTCCTGTAATCTGCCACAAAGCGCCCTCCTTTTTGCACAATTGTACATTTTTTTGTGTACGCGGCGGAACTGCCCACGATGTTCCGAAAAAATTTTAAGCATTGAGGTTAAAGGTTAAACAAAAAAGAGATCCCACCCGGACAAACCGGGTGGGATCTTGCTATGTTATTTTTGCAACTCTCCCGATGTAACGCTGATGGGAATGATATTTGGACTTGTGGTAGTAAAATCATATAATATTTTTTTGTGCACATAATGATGCCCACAACAAGGACAAGGAACCGAATTAAACGCGATATCACTAATATCGTATGAAAACTTACATCCGCACTTATCACAATTACCCACGAACTCTTTCTGGCCGTCTTTAATAATTTTAATCATTTTTTTAGCTCTCCTAAAATCTTTAATTTCTTTTTTCAATATATTCAAACATTTTGCAGTTCCTCCACATAGCACCACGACTGCGGCGGGTAAGTAATTTCCCTACCATTTTTGACGAAACAATAAATCTCGTATATATCGGGTGTATTTATCACGACAAGATATTTGCATTTTTCGCACGCTTTTTCGGGTTTATCACAAGGTGGTGTTTTGAACTCGCTCAACTCTTTCGGCTCATCGTAGATTTTGAGGTCGGAGATGTGCCAGCCGTATAGCGTTTTCCCGTTGCCATATGCAAGGATTTCCTCGTATGGCAAACAGGTTTCTTTTTCCTCTGGTATCCAATAGGCAAACTCGCCATCTTTCGGCTCTGTGATAATCGTCCCATCCAAATCTTCTGCTCCAACAAAATCATCCGCAGGATATGTTTTTATGTCATCGCACACAAACTCGCCGATAACCATTTGTGACATATTTGTGCATTCTCCACTCGGAGGGAAGTATGCTGTTGCCCATATGTCTTTTCGCCAATCATAACTTCCAGCGGAACAGTAGATATAAACCTTAAATGGAGTAGCAAGTTTGGGCTTTGTTTTCCGAACCTCGATTTTTTTCTCGCCGTCAATGATTCTGTGACACCACTTTGGTTGAATGCTTATCAATACGCTTTTCATCTTTCGTCACCGCCCATCTTCGCGCCGCAGTAGGAGCAATACTTTTCTGCTGGCTTCTCCCATGCTCCTTCTGTGGTTATCACGAAACCGCAACAGGTACAGCACCACTCATCCCCTCCGAGATGCGCCCACCGCCCATGCTTCACTTCCTGCACATCGGCGAACGGAAAGCGCATAATATCGTTGCAATCAACGGATTTGTTGATGTGATTTCTCGCAAGCTCACACAGCTTTTCTGCATCAATGTATCTCGACATTATCTTTTCTCCTCTCTTCGCGACAGCAAAAATCGTCCGGCTCACAAATACCAAGCACTCCGCAATGCCCAATTCCAGAAAAGACCTTATAAAACTTGCAATCTTTGCACCGCAAGACTTCCTGCACATCGGCGGTAGGGGCATTGTCAATACAATCTTCAATCATGTCGACAACTTCGTAGCTCATCAGTGTTTCCCCTGTATAATTGCTTTTTCCTGTATTTGCAATTATACAATCATAGTAGTTAAACATTTTGTCTTTGAGCGCATCTGCATCAATATATCGGCTCATTGGTAATCCTCCTTTCAAAACAACGCCAATTTAACTTTGGCTTCGTATTTGACGCAATTTAAAAATGGTTCTTCGCCAATTCGCGTGATGCGTATTTTGCTATCAGCATAATCACAAATTTTGTAAAACATTTTTCTCTTAAAGCGGTCGAAATATTGTTTTCTTTCTTCGTCACTCACATAATTCGGCACAAGGACTGTGCCGTTGATTTCTCGTATGTCATACATGGTCTTATATTCAAACAGTTCGTCTCGGTAGCCTTGCAATGAAGCTTTAAGCTTTTCGTTTTCAATCCGTAATTCGTGCATTATGCGCTTTCTTGATTTATTTCTCATTGTTTTCCCTCCTGTTCCATGCTTCAATTGCGTTTACATATCTTCCTTTGTGAATCGCGTGAATTTCTGCTCCGCAAGTTTGACACTGAACATAGTCGAACCCTTTCATAGTGCCTGTTATGATTCCATAGTCAATATCCTGTTTTTCCCCGCAAAACGGACAGGGCTTCAATTCCTCATTCATCGTCTTTTCTCCTTTCCGAAAGTGCGTCCTGTACCGCCTCGTTGCATAAATCTTCGATATGATCAGTTACTGCATCCTCCATTGTTTCCAATGTATATGTGTTTTTTGACAACTTGTTTCCTGTCGTATGACACAAAAGACACTCCAATTTATAAACTACTTCTTCGTATTCGTTCAGCAGTTTATCATATTTCTTTCTTCGCACAAATGGTAATTTCATTTTCTGATCCTTTCCGCAAGTGTTTTTTCGGCTTCTTCCAATGCAAGAAACACCGATTGCCCTATTGCTCTGTCATCGAAAGCACACCCCGGCGTCTCGTAAATGATTCGCCGCACGGTGCACCCATAAATACGCCCATCTGTTCCAACTTCATATACAACCGTTCCTACCCGGCACGGCAGATGCACCCACTCTGTTTTATCTGAAAAATGCTCGCATAATTCTGCTTCCTGTCCAAAGCCTCTACACCAATCGAAACACGCAATTTGATGAATACAGTCTTTGCAAGTCATTTTAATCCTCCTCATCTGCATAAATAACGCGCTTTAGTATTGATTTATAGTTCCCGTCCTTTTCCTTTCGGACTTTTACAGAGTACCCCATTTTCACAAGCAATGCGGACAGCGTTTTGTACTCTTCGTCAGTGAGCGATGTTCCGCCATCCTGAGTTATGATTTTCATTTATACCTCCCTGATTTTAATTCCATGTACATACAACATCAGTTTCCGCTTGATAATGTACTCTTTTGTTTTAACGCCTTTTGCGTCCTCCACAACGGTCTGCCACGCTTCGGCTGCTTCCGTGGGCGATTTTTGCCGCTCCAGATAGACAAAGTCCGCGCGGTAGACCACTTGCCGCTCCAACAGTTTTCCGGGCTTTTCTCGGCCGTTTTTTTGCGTCTGAGACGGTTCACGCTGTTCCGGTACAAGGACAAAATCGACCTGCCTTTTCAGTTCCCGGATTTCCCCGGTTCGCTGGAGAAGTTTCAGCTCACACCAGCGCCTGAATTCTTTTTGGGAATCAAACCTTCCTTCCGGCGTATCGATCCGGAACGCGCCGTATTTGTTAGGCTTCCGGAATGTTGCTGAACTCATACCGGGCATAATAGACCTCCTCGCCGTACCTGTTTTTGTGTCGTTCCATGGTCTTTTTGATGTCATAGCCTGCCTTTTTTGCGTCACTGATCCGGGAAGCAAGGCGCATAACGCCGATATCCCGGATTGCTTCCAGCTGCGAGATGGAGCCGAAATCTATCATGTAGGCAATGACGCGGTCCAGTTGTTTGGGTCTTGCTGTTTTTTGCATATTCCTCTCTCCTTTATTTTTGGCCTTTAAAGGCTTTTAATTTTGCTTACGGTATAGTTGGTTAATTTCTCCGTCAAAATCGCTTCTGCCCCCGTTTTTTCGGCTCACGGGACATTCCACGGTGCCGCCCTGAGATTCAATTCTGTAAATTGCGCAAAAAACAGGGCATTTGGAAAACTCTCTGATGTCGTGGCAGTATGCGGCGGAATGTGCGTCCCGTTCTCTCCGGTCTGCAAAAGATACGACAAGTGTTTTTACATCCGGAGAATCCACGCCGCACCGGATCTGTCTGCACCGTTCCTCCGGCGGCGTGGATCGGCAGGAAGGACGGCGATAGGGGCAGACCGCATAAGCGTCCTGTGCGCTGAGGTATGTTGCCATGGTCAACCGCCCCCTTTCTCCTGCCGGTATGTCTGGTTAACGGCTGCGTCAAAAAATTCGGCTGCGTCAAAGCTGGATTTAGATATATTCGGCGTTTCGGCTTTTTTGAATTTAACCCGGTGCATCCAAAGCGACACCGTCTTTTTCCAGTATGTCCACTTTTCGCGCGTGTCGTTGTAATCAAAAAACGCTTCCGCTTCTCCGTTCGGATCTTCGGCTCCGCGGCGTTCAAATTCAGCGCGGACTTCTTCAAAGCTTGGCCTTCCGGCCGCGCTTTCTTCCGGGTTTTTCGCCGGTTGTCCCTCATCTACGCGCGTACACGCGCAGTTTTGGTGTGTGTGTTTAGAGTTTTTGTTTTCGTTCTTTTCTTCTTTTCTTTTTGGTTCTTTTTCTTTTCTTTTTTCTTCTTTTGTTTTTAGCGTTACATCAAGCGTTACATTTTGCGTTACATCAGCGTTACATTTTGCGTTACAGAGCGTTACATTTTGCGTTACATCGGCGTTGCTTTGCGTTGAATCTTCCTTTTTCCATTCATTATTATTTATGTTGTCATTTACATCCGGTTCGTTCGGGTGCGTTACATCAAGCGTTACATTTTGCGTTACATCAGCGTTACATTTTGCGTTACAGAGCGTTACATTTTGCGTTACATCGGCATTTCTTCTCCGTTCGCGTAAACGCTGCACTCTGATTTTGGTTTTCTCTCTTTTTTTGCCTTGCTGATATCTTACCGAATCTTTGATGATAAGCACGCCGTCAGATACCTCAACCATGCCGCTCGGTGTGGAATCGATCACGGCGATCTTTCCGTCCTCAAAAAGCCCTACCGAAAGCTTGATCAGTTTCACTTCCACCGTTTATTCTCCTTTCCGAAACAGCCCTTGCAAAACTGTCTATCTCCGATGCCCACAGGCAAGAGCCCTTTCCGTTGATTTGTTCCCACAAAAACGGGAATCCTGCGATCCCGTCAAAAAGACTGGCCATTGTTGCGTCACGCTCGTACATTGCCGAGATACGCTTGATAAGGTATTTCCAAAAGGGGAGCGCAATACTGTTTCCGAGCGCTTTATAGCGGTTGCTGTCGGTTGTTTTATGTACTTTTCCGTTTTCATCCGTCCAGTCCCCAATGTCCGTCCAGCCGTCCGGAAATCCCTGCAAGCGCTCACACTCCAGCGGAGTCAATCTTCTTACAGTATCGCTTTCCCTTATGGTGTTGTTGTAGTTTACGGATGATCCGCCGCTTTCCTTTGCCTGGAGCGTTCCGTTTATGCCGCTCTCTTTTCCGTTCCGGCAATCAACAAAAGCGTTCAGGCTTCCTTTGTCCGGCATACGCTGATCTGTGAGACTGGCAGTAAGGGTCTGCACGGTGTCTTTTTCGTCCCACCATTTGACAGGAGGATGTTTGCAGTCCGAACTTCTCAGCGAAACGGATACTCCTTCGGCAATCTCTCTTCCGGATTCGTGCAAGACAATCGCGGTATAGTCTGTTACGCGGTTCTGATGGTCTCCGGTCATTGTCGGAACCGTTGTGCCGCCTCCGTTTCCTCTGCTGTCATACACAATCATACCTCCCTGATTACACGCAGGATTTCCGCCGTTGTTGTCAAGAGTTCTTGCGGTTTTTGCTTCATATATGCCGCTTTCCGGGTTTGATGATTTCATTGCATTGGAATCGTATGAGGAGATTCCATAGACAGTTTTTTTGTATCGAAAATCTAACATCGTCTGATCATTGTTACATCCAAGCGTTCCTGACTTTTCCGATTGGACTAACGCTCCTTTACCTCCTCCGGCGCATCCGGCTCTTTCCCTGATTGTATAAGCAGTGCACGGTACAGCTTGTCCGGAAGTTTCTTTCCTCTCCGCTTCGCACGGTTCAGAATTCCTTGGCATGCTTTTGCGGATAAAACATATTTCCGGGGCACATTGTCCTGCAAAATCTGCGACAAGCGAGATTCGACGGCGGCGTTGGGAGACTCCCCAAAACTGTGCGTCATGTACTCTCCAAGCAATGCTCCATCCGTCTCCCACGATAATGCCCGCGTTTCTCCACTTTCCTTGCGGAGGTCCAGGTATAACGGCATTTTCGTCTGCAATACGCGCGGTTTCTTCAAGGACTGAGCGGAAGTCTTTTCCTTGGTTTGAGGAAAAAGCGCCGCAGACATTTTCCCACACCATAAATCTTGGTCGAACATCGAAATTTGCAGGATGTCTTGTTTTTCTGTCATTTTCTCTCATCTCCTTTATAATCCTGATCTGCTCCAAAAACAAAACGCTTCTTTCGCCCGAAAATCCTTGCCTTTTTCCCGCAATTGAGAGATCCTGGCAAGGGCTTCCTCCGATTACGCAATCGACCGAAGGCAACTCTGCTCCTCTTAACTTACAGATGTCTCCCAGATGTTTCATCAGAACGGCAGCTCCTCATCCGCCGAAATCGGCTCAAAATGGGGCGTTTCGCTCTTTTTCGGTTCGGTTGGCTGTCCCCACTTTGCAAGGTCGCTCACGGGCGGATTTTGGGGGGCAGGGGCGGCTTGTGTCGGCGCTTTCGATTCCACAAACCGGATATCCTGTGCAATGACCTCCGCCGAGTTTCTTTTTTGTCCGTCCCGGTCAGTCCATTGACGGATCTGCAACTGCCCTTCCACATAAATCGGAAAGCCTTTTGCAAAGTGCCGGCAGATGATTTCGGCCCGTTTTTCAAAGGCCACCACGGTGATAAAATCCGCTTCCTGTTTTTCGCCTTCTTTGGTATAACGGTTGACGGCAACCTGTATATTTACCACCGATTTTCCCGATGTGGTCATTTTCATTTCCGGGTCGGCGGTCAGCCGACCGGCAAGCATGATTTTGTTAAGATTCAGAGACATTCTCCGTTACCTCCGTTTCATCATTTTTGGGCTCTTGTGCACCGGGGAAGGCCTTTGCAAGGCAGTCCGCGCCGCACAGCGCCCGGCCGTATTTTTTCAGGCTGCCGTTATAGATGCGCTCCGGAATCACTTTGCCGCACACCGAACACAGCCGGACGGGGAGCGCCTTGATGCGCAGTCCCTGGACAAGCTCACCGCCGAATTTGATCCCGTCTTGAACAAACACAATGATTTGTTTCCCGTACCAGTCTTCAATGTTGTCAGATGCAAAAATCCTGGATAATGTGCGCATATTTGTTTTGTTCAGAACCATTGGCAGCGCACTGTTTTCAAATCGGCACACCGGCACCGTTTCTTTTCGTCCGTTGTTTGACACAATTTGCTCACGCGAGATGGATTTGATGGTCATCACTTCTTCTTTTTCAACGATGGATGATGCGGAAAGGCTCTGCCAATCCACAAGGGTTTTCCAGCTTGTCTTTTCCATTTTTTATACCTCCTCAATCTTTGTTTCATCCAGCATTTTGGTTGCCCGGCAATAGTCACAGCCGCCGCACCGTGGCGCGGCAGTTTTTCCTTCTTTCATGGCCTGATAGCGCGGGGCGTTGGCCGCAACTTCTGCCAGTGCCGCCTCCACCGTTTCGTCCGCGATTCGGAAAAGACGCTTGTCCGGTGTTTTTTCTTTGGTCACTACGGCAAAAATAAAATCTTTTGTCTTTCCGCCGTTGTTTTGCGACCAGAGCGTTTTGTAAATGGCGTTTTGCAAGTCATAGCGGTATGCCATGTAAAAGGGCACCTTCATGCCGTCTGCTTCACTCCATACCTCGTCTACATTGGCCAGTACTTTGCCGTCTACCACATAGCGGGGTGTTTCGCTGTCCAACTTGCATTTAAACGGTACGCCGGCAATAAAACCGGTCAGGATCTTTTGGCGTTTCAGTCCGTGCAACAGCCCGAAAAGATAGGGGTCGTTTTCGATCACCCGGCAGATTTCCTCCGCCTGACGGAAGGGAGCGGTCAGCTCTCCTTTTTTGGTAAACATCTCCGGGTGTTGTGAGCGAAAATCGGAAAGCTCTTTTTCCCCATCCAGCCATGCGTCCACATAGGAGCCGACCAACATTCCGGTGCTGGGTTCTCTTTTCCATTCTCCCCGCAGTTCCGCCAGCGCCCGCGCCGGGCACTCCGAAAAGCTTTTAAACTGAGAGTAGCTCATGTATTCTTCGTTTGCGTTCCGGCCGTAATAGTTCCGCTTTGACAGCCGGAGAAGTCCGCCGTTTTTACCATACATCCGCAGTCACCACCCGTCTGATGTGTTTTTTTGCACATTCGGTGCATATAAACTGTGTTTCAAATCCGAAATCGGCCACAAATGCCGCTTCTCCGATCCGGATCTGTCGGCCGCACTCCTCGCAGATAACGCCAGGCTCTCCACGGTCCTTTCCGGTGCATTCCCCACAGGCAACGCACGGGGTGTCATAGCTTCTTATACATTGCATTTCGTTTCCTCCGCTTTTTTCCGATCTATCCTGACAGCCGCACCTTTCGCCTTCTTCCAGCGGTGCGCCGCAAACAAGACAGTTCCGCAAAATCATCTGTATGTCCCCCCGGTTTTCAGCGTAACCTGTTGTATTCCTGCAACATAAGCAATTTTAAGCAGTCTTCCAAGCGCCGCTTTTCCGGGCTCTCTCAGGTCCTTGTAAATTGTTGATCTCGGTATGTTCGTTTTTTTGGATACCTTTTCAATGGTAATTCGGTGTGCCCGCATCGCTTCCCGAATCCGGAAAGAAAGCTCCTCACCATCAGTCCTGTAAGGATGCGCCAGCATAATTGCCCTCCTTTTTGATGGTAATCAGGATAAAATCGCTGAATACCTCTCTCTCTTCGTCCGTCATTCCTCTTTTCCGGATCTCCGGATCTTTCTTTTCCATTGCTCTAAAAAACCGCTCGCGGTAGTGGGAGATCCATTCAATAAAATCCGGCGTCAGCTTTTTTTCTCCTGTGATCATTTTCCAGATTTCAAACGGTGCCAAAGACCTCATAATCAGTCATCCCCCAACAGATCGGTTGCTTTCACGCCGGTTGCTTTTGCGATGTTGCGCAGCAGTGCGATGGACGGCGATTTCTGCCCGTTCTCAATATAAACAAGGTGTTCGCGCGTGATGGCCAGACAACCGGCAAGATCCGCTTGTGTCATGCCTGCATTCTTTCTCGCTTTTTTGATTCTTGCTCCCATGTTCATGCTCTTTCTCCTTTCTTCGCAAAAAACTCTTCAAAGGTTCTTGCGCCGTAATTTCCTTTTGTAAGCTTGATAATTTCCGCAATGGTATATTCCGGCTTGATTTCCTTCAGCCCGGCCAAAAACTGATCTGTTCCGGCTTGGCACGCACCTGTAATGATCCGATACATCATGATCGCTTTTTCACGGTCAACAGTGGACGAAAGATCCAGGTTTTTGTACTGCTCTGCCCCCCGGTCTTTTTCTGCCTTAAATTCAAGATCCCGAACGCCGCTTTGAAAATCCTTACAATGGGCGTATCTTTCCCCATCGGAAATAACATTTTGGTTCTGAATCTTTCCGATGTAGTAGGTGTATTTGCCAACCGTTTTTTTCTGTTTTATGTGGGTTAAGATCTTGTCAACATAAAGATATTTTCCGGGAACATATTCTGCTTCTTTAAGCTTCCGATATTTTAAAGTGTTTCGTATTTTAAAAATTGGGGTGTGGGAAAGCTCAAGCTTACCACCCACCGTCAAATTTTCCGGTAATGCGGTGATATGGGTATCTCGAAGGTCAAGACTACCACCCACCGTCAGATTATCTGGCAACGCGGTGATTTTGGTGTAGGAAAGGGAAAGACTACCGCCAACCGTCAGATTATCTGGCAACGCGGTGATATGGGTGTGGGAAAGGTCAATCCAATCGCCAACCGTCAGATTATTCGGTAATGTGGTGATATGGGTGTGAGAAAGGTCAAGCCAACCGCCAACCTTCAGATTATCTGGCAACGCGGTGATATGGGTGTGGGAAAGGTCAATCCAATCGCCAACCGTCAGATTAT
>ERZ857629.2828-NODE-2828-length-15607-cov-25.318609_pt1 | contig 15607 bp, 17 predicted proteins | sample MGYA00519700_ERZ857629 | MGnify/ENA primary metagenome ERZ857629 (study PRJEB31778, sample SAMEA3449351) | human gut metagenome | biome: human gut; feature: human-associated habitat; material: faeces | place: United Kingdom | collected 2010/2012 ...
ATCGGCAAGCCTACCAAGGAAGTGATTGACGATACCGAACACGTTCGCATGGAGATGGGACCCGTAGACCGCATGGGGCTGTCCCAGGTAACCAGTGCCTTGAAGAATATCAAGGAACTGTATGCACTGCCTGTGGATATGGAAAGCAAGAAGTACCAGGCAGAACTTGACCGCAGGAAAGCAGAGAAGGAGGGTGGGGAGTCTGCGGAGTATGAATCCGATGGCTTTATGGAAGCCTTGCAGGGCGATGTGACTGCAACCTTTAAGGAGGATGATTCGGTTGAAACGTAAGGCGTTGTTTAGGTTTACCCCATTCAGTCACAAGCAGAAAGTAGTCCTTGAGTGGTGGATGCCAGGTAGCCCGTATGCAGATAAGGATGGCATTATTTGTGACGGATCTATCCGTTCTGGAAAGACTACGGTAATGTCCTTGTCATTCATCATGTGGGCAATGGAAACATTTGACGGACTGAACTTTGCCGTGTGTGGCAAGACAATCCAGTCCCTGCGCCGTAATGTGATTGGCCAGTTGAAAATGATGCTCCTGTCCCGGGGGTATCGCGTGGAAGAACATAGGTCAGAAAATTACATGGTTATCCGTAAGGGAACCAAGGAAAATACATTCTATCTGTTTGGTGGTAAAGATGAGGGCTCCCAGGATTTAATCCAAGGTATCACACTGGCCGGAGTATTCTTCGATGAAGTAGCCCTTATGCCGGAGTCATTTGTTAACCAGGCGACAGGACGATGTTCTGTGGACGGTTCCAAATACTGGTTCAACTGCAACCCAGAGAGTCCGTCACACTATATCAAGACAGAATGGATAGATAAGATTACGGAAAAGAACATGATCCGTGTTCACTTTACCATGCGGGACAATCCCAGTCTTTCAGCAAAGGTTATTGAACGATATGAGCGTATGTATAAAGGTGTGTTCTATGACCGTTTTATCCGGGGATTGTGGGTAATTGCCGAGGGACTTGTCTATGGGATGTTCGACAAGGAAAAGAACATCTTTCATGGCGAGTATGAGTACAACCCACAGTCGTCTTATTATTTGTCTATCGACTACGGAACCATGAACCCGTTCGCGGTAGGTCTTATGGAATTAAAGAACAGCGGAAGGGTGCGGATGCTCCGGGAAGGGCATTATTCCGGTAGGGAAAAAGGAGTGACGATAGATAATGAGGCATACTACAAGATGATACAGGAAATCGCAGGGGACTTCCCAATAACATCAATCGTGATAGACCCGTCAGCCGCGGCAATGAAAGCCACCATCCGAAAGTATGGAGAGTTTACCTGCACAGACGGTAACAACGATGTGCTGAATGGAATCCAAGAGGTCACGAAGTATCTGAACCTTGGAATGCTTCAGATCCACGAAAGCTGTGTGGAGACGAGAAAAGAGTTTGGTGCATATGCCTGGGATGAAAAGGCGGTAGGCGAGGACAGGGTCATCAAGGAGTACGACCACCACATGGATTTAATCAGATATTTCATATACACAGTAGCACGGAGATATAATAGAGGACTTATATAGGAGGATGCAATGGGAGTATTATCAGCAATCAAAGAATGGTGGAACAGAATGTTCCAGTCCGAAATGCAAGATCAGTTTCATGTAAGTGGTATCACTTCCGGGGATATGCAGAAAGCAATCCAGAACTGGATGCTGATTTACAGGGGAGAACCGGACTGGGTAGACCCAGAGGAAGGAATCAAGACAATCAAATTTGCAAAGTTTGTGTGCGAGGAAATCGCCCGACTTGCTACCCTTGCCATAGATGTGACCTTTGACGGGAGCCGGAAAGATTACATGACACAGTTCTGGGAGAAATCCGTGCATGACCATATACGGGAGTGGACGGGGCTTGCATGTGCGTGTGGCACCGTTATTCTTAAGCCTAATGGCGTGGGTGTGGATATTGTGACACCGGATAGATTTGCAATCACAGAACTGGACGGGAATCACAATATCACAGGCATCGTATTCCAGGACGATTACCAGGAGGACAAGGACTACTACACTAAACTGGAATATCACAGGTTTTTCACAGCAAAGGTGCGGATGCCAGAGGAAGAACAGTATACTGATAAGACATACTACTCCATATCTAACCGGGCGTATGTGTCACGAAATGCCGGGGAACTGGGAAAGCCTATTGACCTGTCAATGACGAAGTGGGCTACCCTGCAGCCGGATGTACATATCACGAAGAAAAGTGGAGAGCAGATAGATACGATGCTGTTCGGCGTATTTCGGATGCCGTCCTCCAACGACATCGACCTGAAAAGCCCTTTGGGACTGTCTGCCTTTGCAGATGCTGTTGAGGAATTAAAGGATTTGGATATTGCATACAGCCGGAACGCCGAAGAAATCTTCGACAGCCGCAGGATGGTGATGGTGGATGACCGTCTTGTGATGAAACCCGCGTACAAAGACGAAAAAGGGCAGACGATAAGACCAAAAGTAAAGCTCCCCAAGTTCTTTAAGACGATAGCCGGGATGGATAATGGCGATGAAACTTACCATGAAATCAACCCGACATTGAATACAGACACCAGAAAAAGCGGCATCAATCAACAGTTATCTCTTGTCGGCGTGAAGTGCGGATTCTCCAACGGATATTTTGTCATTGATGAAAAGACCGGCATGGTAACGGCCACCCAGGTAGAGTCAGACGATAGGCGCACTATCCAGCTTATCAAGGATGTACGGGATGCAATGCAGAACTGTCTTGACGATTTGTTTTATTCGCAGTCGGTATTTGCGGATTTGTACGGACTCGCACCGGTAGGAGATTATGAACCGCAATACGATTTCGGAGACATTACCTACAACGAGGAAGAAGATAGAGCGCGGAATCTTACCCTTGCAAACGCTGGGTATATTCCTAAATGGCAGTATCTCATGCGGTTCGAGGGATATTCCGAGGAAGATGCCAAAGCGGCGGTACAGGAGGCAGAGGGAGCAAAACAAGATGGTTTTTATGAGGAGGAATAAACATGGCAACATCAACAATGAACATATTGATAATTTGTGTAACGGTGGTTTTACTTGCGATAGTTGGAAAGATGGGGAAATAAGGATGGGTGGCGATTAAATGAGATATGACAATACAGTAGGGAGCGTACATATCCATCTGGACACAGCCCGGATGGATGCCAACCTAAAGAGGGCACAGGACAAGCTGGATATGCAGGTTCTTAATGACATGGTGCCGTATATGCCGATGAAACAGGGACACATGATAGAACAAACGCAAATAATAGAGCCGGGACTCATTGAAACCAATACCCCGTATGCACATTACCAGTATACCGGATTGGTACGCACGGATGAGAGCGGCAGGACATTTGTAGGACGGGGAGAGAGCAAGCCGGTGCTGACTGAACGCCCACTGTACTATACAAAACCGAGTGCAACAGACCACTGGTTTGAGGAGGCAAAGCAACAGCATGGGCAGGAATGGATTGACCTGGTTAAGAGAGAGGTAGGAAAAGGATAGGTGCTGACTCCGAATTATTTCTATGGAAAATCTGATAAGTTAATAGAGATGTACCAGGAACTGGAGGATTGGATTGTCCAGGACATTGCAATGCGACTGATTAAGTCCGGGGAACTGTCTGGAATGGCAGACCGGGAGCTGTGGAAATTGGAGCAGATGGGCTTGCATCACACGGAGATTGTAAAAAGAATCTCACAGATGTCCGGTAAGAGTCGGAATGAGGTCAGACGGTTATTGCATGACAGCGTTATGACCTCATTTTCTGATGATGAAACCGTTCTGGAAAGATTAGGGACATCCCCTAAGCGTCCGTTGAAAAATAACAGCGTGGTAAAGACGATGAACGCGGAACTGATGAAAACTTATGGAGAGTTGGACAACCTCACCAGGACAACCATGCTGCAATCCCAGAGGGATTTGCTGAATATGCTCAACGATGTGGATTTTCGGGTGGCATCCGGGTTACAGTCTTATAATAGTGCTATTTGTGAGGTACTGGACAACTATGCCGAAAGCGGAGTGATGATTGACTATCCCACAGGGGCAAGACGGTCACTGGAGGCGGCAGTGCGGTGCTGTGTGGTAACCTCTATGAATCAGACAGCAGCCCAGGTAACCAATCAGTACATAGCGGAAAATGGCATTGAATATGTGCTTGTCTCTGCACATCCAGGGGCGCGGTATGATAAGAAACACCCGGAAGGGGTGCAGTCCCATGACCACTGGCAGGGGAAGGTGTACAAAATCGTAGGAAGTGACGATGATACACCTAATTTACTGGAATCCACTGGATATACCATAGATGTAAGCACCGGACAGGGGCATGTAGTCAATCCTCTGGGCTTGCATGGGTATAATTGTAGACATTCCCACAAACCGTGGGATAAATCCCTTAGAAATCCGTATCTGGGCAAAGACGGAAAGCCTAAAATTGATGCACATGAGAGCCAGAAACTTTACGAACAGCAACAGCAGCAACGTACAATGGAGCGCAGCATCCGGCAGACAAAGCGGGAACTGCTGGCAAAGCAGGAAGAATTGGACGGCATCGCAGAAACCGATGTAAAGGAGATGCTGCAACCGCAATATGATAAGCTGGCATACAAACTCCGTATGCAGAATAAGCAGTACAAACAGTATTGTGCGGATAACGGCTTACAGACGCAGTCTGAACGGCTCAAAGTTGCTGGATTCAAGCGTGCGGAGTCTGCCCAGGCAAATGGACGGGCTACGGCGTATAGTAATACCATAAAGACACCGATGGAAAAAGCAGAGAATATAGGTTATACTAAGAGAACAGCAGAGGAATTCAGACAGACCGCGGAGCAGATAAGAGAGGAAATTACCGAGTATTCTGACAGACCATCTAAATGGAGTGGAAACATAGATATTGATAACTCTATTTTGGATAGGGGTTTGTTGGGTACAAAAGAATGGTCATGCAGTATTACACTGATAGATACAGTGGATGATGGAGTAGTGTGGCATGAGATGCTCCATTCCTGTTCAGCAAGCCATTATGAGCGAGAGGTATACAGTGCAAACGAATATATCGAGGAGGCAACAGTAGAATGGCTGAAACAACAGATATGCCAGGAGAAAAATATTTCCAGCGTATACTCTTATGAGGACAAGACGATTGTCCTACAGGCGTTGAATGAATTCTTCAACTTCGGAACAGATATGGAGTTTGCAAAGGAAATATTTAATATTCCACTTCCAGAACGTTATCAATGGCTGGAAGATAAAGTGAGTGAATCTTTAAAACAAGCTGGAGTCTCATTTGAAGATTTCTATGAGGTTATGGATTTTGTTAAAAGACTGAAAGGTGGCGAAAATGGCAGACATCAAGGGACTAATTAAATTTATAGAGGAATACAAAGAAAAAAATAAAATCACTGAAAATTCAAGTGAGGCAGATAAACTAATCGCGAGAATTCAAGAAAAAAAGTACACAAAAGAAGAATACTTTGCGACTGAAAAGGAAATAGAGGATTTTATGAAATCGGATGCCCCGGAAAGTGAAAAACAAAAGGTTCGTTGCAGTGGTTACCCCGAATCGTTATACATGATATGCTCTGCAATCAGGGAGGGTAAACTTGATATTTAAAGGGTTATGGATATGAATGGTTATATTATTGATGATAGAATGGTAATAGAGCAAGAGGCAGATAGATTTGTAGACGCTATTCCAGAGGAAGAAAGGGAGCGGATTCTAAACCTCCCACATGATGAACAATTAAAAGCTATTGATGAATATACAAAAAAACTTGGATTTTAAAAGAGAGCATAATACGCTCTCTTTTATTTTGGCACAAAATATTTCCGCACATGAGTTACTATAATAGTGCATTTGTATTTCCATACTTCATGTTTACCTCCAGGAAAGGGCACCTTGAAACATAGGTGCTTTTTCTTTGCAAAAAAATGGCACAAATCTTTATTATACCCATGTTACGATATTTTTGCGCGGTAGAGCAGTGGCAGCTTACCAGAGTGCTTTTCTGGATGCCGGAGGTTCGATTCCTCCCTGCGCGACTGCCAGCTATGGGGTAAATAGCAACTCAATCGTGCCGGACTGACCGGAGCAACAACTTGGAAAGAGAGAGGTAGAAACAATGGTAAAAGTAATCAGTGAATTGGAGAAAATCGGACTGGAACTGACAGACGAACAGAAAGAATCCATCAAAAAGAGTTTCGGGGAGGAAGTCTATTCCAAAAGGGAACTGGATAATAAGGTTCAGAAAGCAGAAAACGACAGGGACGACTGGAAAACACGCGCGGAGACTGCAGAGGGAACTTTAAAAGGATTCGAGGGCAAGGATTTCGATACCATCACAAAAGAGCGTGATGAGTGGAAAAAGAAAGCAGAACAGGCAGAGATTGACTATAACGCTAAGATTGCCGAGCGTGAGAAAGCGGACTTGCTGAAAGAGGCGATTGGAAATGTGAAGTTTTCTTCCGAGTCTGCGAAAAAGGCTGTGATGGCTGATATTGCTGCCAGTGTAACCGTAAAGGATGGCAAACTCATTGGTTTTAATGATTTGCTGGAAAATGCAAAGAAGAATGACGCTGGGGCTTTTGTTGATGAAAAGGCAGAGCAGAACCAGGCAACTTTTACCAATCCGATGGGAGCCGGGGCAAATACCGAGCCCATCACTGGTGACCCAAATAAAATGGACTTCGCGACCTATAAGAAGTGGCGCGAACAGAATCAGTAAGGAGGACTTAAATGGGAAACACAATTTTAACACCGCAGATTATTGCGAATGAGGCATTGATGGTATTGCAGAGCAATCTTACAATGGCAAATCTCGTACATAGAGATTATTCCAACGAGTTCGTAAAGGTGGGCGATACCATCACCGTAAGAAAACCCGCTACCTTTGTAGCGAAAAACTTCACCGGGCAGACCCAGGCACAGGACATTACCGAGGGTTCCGTAACTGTCAAGATGGACAGATTCCGGGATATTACCGTCAATGTTGGCTCTAAAGAAATGACCCTGGACATCAGAAACTTTTCCGAGCAGGTCATTACTCCGGCGATGCAGGCGATGGCGCAACAGATTGATGCGGATCTTCTGGCAGTAGGTATTTCCAGAGCAGGAAAAAAAGCAACCGTTTCCGGGACTCCGGTTCTGTCAGATATCGCAGGTGTGGGTAAAGCTTTAGACCAGGCAAAAGCACCCAGAGCGGATAGACGGTTAATCTTACCGCCCACTACCCTGTACAAATACAATACGCTGGATAACTTTGCGAAACAGTGCTATAAAGGCGATTCCACAGCACTGAAAGAGTCTGAAATCGGTAAAGTATACACCTGCGAGACTTTCATGTCCCAGAACTGCCCGGAGAACCAGAATGATACTCCTGGAACTGTTACATCCTACAAGGTTACTGGCACAAAGGACGCAACGGAATTTACTGTTTCCGATGGAAAGACCGCAACAGCAACCATTAAGAAGGGTGACCAGTTAATCGTGGGAGGTTACCTTTACACCGTTACCGAGGATGTTACACTGGCATCTGGCGGCGGTACAGTTAAGGTAGACCAGAATATCCCCGAAACAGTTACCAGTGTTGATGCTTTTATCGTCAACAAGGCTCACGCTTTGGGATTCCACAGGAACGGCCTGGCACTTGTAACACGTAATCTTGAATTGCCTATGGGTAACAAAAACGCCTACATTGCATCTGCTGATGGTCTGGGAGTCCGTGTCGTATTCTCTTATGATTCCGACCACAAGCAGGACAAGATTTCCTTTGATATGATTTACGGTATCAAGGAACTCAACACCGACTTGCTTGTTGATTTCGCGTAAGAAAGGGGGGATTCCGGGATGGGATATACCACGTATAACTTCTACAAAGAAAAATACTATGGGGATTCTATCGAGGGATCCCTTTTTCCAAAGTGGGAAAGCAGGGCAAGCGATAAGCTGAATCAGTTGACCTACGGGAACATTGATGAGGATGCAAAGGCTGTCTACGATGAAGAAATCCAGAAAGCCACCTGTGCGCTGGCTGACCTGCTCTTTCAGATAGATTTTAAGACTGCCCATGCAAACGATGGGCAGGCAGGCAACATCAAGTCAATGTCCTCCGGCGGGCGGTCAATCAGTTTCGGGAGCAATGAGACGCTGATTGACAAGGTACTGGGGGATAAGGCAGCACAGACAAGACTCTGCCTGGATGTGGTAAGTGAATATCTGTCTGGCACCGGGCTTATGTATGCAGGAGTGTGATTATGGGATTTTTTGATAATAAGATGGCGACCCTTTTTAACCGCTCTTACAACCCGACAACGGAGGAAGAAAAATACTTCCTAACCTTGCTGAAAGGTGTGGATTTGGTTGAAACCCGCGGGGCAAATGTCACGAAAAGCGGAACGGATAGTGCAGACAGTGCAAAACTGTACCTGGACTATTCTGCCTTACCAAAACCATACATAGAGCCTAAAGCGTGGGACGCACTGCCAGAGGAAGAAAAGCGAAACTTTATTACATTCCATTCGACACTGGACTTCTTTGCCCTGGGGGACTGTACGGGGGTGGAACTTCCAGAATCCTATGCCTATGAGTGGGCGAGAGAGAACCTGGACAATGTGTACAAGGTCACAAACGTAGATAAATATGAGGATATTTTACCTCATTTTGAAGTTGGAGGTGTATAACGTGGACGATAAAGAAAAACTTACCATCCGGGATGCGGAGAACGCGGGAAAAGGACTCCTGGCACTGGTAATGGCATACCCAAATTATCCGAAAGGATTTAAGGCAGACAACCAGACCGTGAAATGGAATGACATTAACCCGGAGCGGTCTATTGGACTTTTCCCTATGCAGGGAGCAGTGTATCTGGAGAAGTATGTCAGTGGCAGTTATGTGGCGCAGATGCCGTTCCAGTTGATTTTTCGAAGTTCGCCTACCACAAACAAGACAAGTATGGATGCACAGCAGATGCTAAATGACCTGGCAGCATGGATGGAGGAAAGTGGGATTGAATTCAAAGATCCGCACATGAAACTGGAATCAATCAACCGTACATCACCGGTATTTGGCGGCGGTAAGAGTGAGAAAAACACTGACTATGCCGTAAATATGACGATGAAGTATTTTTATCAGAAATAAAGGAGGAAAAGAAAAATGGCATTGGATAGAACAAACATGGTTTCTCTCATGGACATTGGATCTCTTATGGGTGGCAAAACATCGAAAATCGTAGAGATGGGAGACGGATTTAACGAGATTACGGAGGACTGGGGTCCCAATACGGAATCGACACAGTATGTAAATATGAAAAGTGCGAGCAATACCGTGAAAGGATATGCACTGTCCATGTCCCCGGAGCGAGCCCATCTGTCTGATGAAATGCAGGCTGTAATCAATGAAGTGTTCAAGAAGTTTCCTACCGGAACACAGTGTGAAACTTATTACTACCGGTTCTACAAGAGCGACATCACCGAAAAAACTGGGGATTGTATCAGAGTCCCCGTCACGGTATGTGCATCCAGTACGGGTGGGGCAGGTGGTGATAACCTTACTTCCACCATCCAAATTAACGGCAACGGTGATGTAGAACTGGGCACTATCACAATCGGCACCAGTGGAGAATTCACCTGGGCACCGAAAGAGGCAGCATAGAAATAGAAAACCATAGTGGGGCAGGGAATTCCTGCCCCGTTTCTGAAAGGATGGAAAAGCATGGAAACAATTAAATTAAGCACAGGTATTAAAAGAATTGCAATTACAAATGAGGAAGATGTAACAGTAGCAGTTTTAACGATTGACACAAACGACACACATCTTCTCAACAGATTTCTAGAACTCTACGATGGGGCGCAGAAAATCAATGAGGAATGCAAGAGTACCTATAAATCCCTGGGATTGGATGAAAAGGATGGCATTACCACGAAGGATGCGAAAGACATTCTGGAATTGAACGAAAAGGCAGTGAACGGTTTAATCGCAGAGATTGAAAAGATGTTCGGAAAGGGATTGATTCACGACATTTTTAAAGAGAATTACGACTTGAATCCTAAATTCGTCCCGGACATTTCCCTGTTACAGAGTTTCTTTGAACAGATCATGCCACTTTTAGAGGGACTGGTTCAGAAGAAAGCGAAGTACACACCTTATAGCAGGTAAATAGCATGAACAATGTTCTTTATAACAGATTGCCATATATCTGGGAAAAAGACGGAGTGGAGTACATTTTAAACACTTCTTTCTGCGTGGGAGTCCAGTTATCTCTATTGTTCGAGGACAAGGAACTGACAGGGCTTGAAAGAATGTACTATATGACCCAACTTCTGTTTGGAAACAAAGACGGGACAATAAGAGATTTTCCACAAAATCCAAATGACTTTGAAGAATGTCTGTACTGGTTTTTATCCGGTTGGCACCATGACAATCCCAGTCCACAGCAGGAGCATAACGAGAAAGTAATGGACTACTATGTTGACCAGGGACGGATTTATGCGGATTTCCGACAGATTTATGGCATCAATCTGAATACAGAGGATATGCACTGGTGGGAATTTCAATGGATGCTGTGGAACATGCCGGACAGCCAGTCCTCTTTCCTAACAGCGGTTAAAATCAGAACACAGAAACCAAGGGAAGGGGCATCTGTAGAGGAAATCAAAGCGATTAAAAACGCAAAAGCCATTTATGGACTGGAAAGAGAGAAAATCCAGGAATATACAAAAGAACAGGAAAAAGCCATTGACGATTACGACAGGATGATGGCAGAAATCAGGGCAAGAAAGATGGCAGAGAATGAGGCTCTGATAGAGTTCCGAAAGGGGTGATGACCGGGCGCACGATATGACGGTTCCATAAAAATTAACACCAAACTGAATACGGATGGATTCAACAGTGGAATAAAATCCATGATAGCAAGTCTGGGGAGTATTACCAAAATGCTGGGGCTTACCTTTTCCACTGTAGCATTGGTCAAGTTCGGAAAAGAGGCAATCGGAGTTGCATCGGATTTGGCAGAGGTTGACAACGTTGTCAGCAAAGCATTTGGCAATATGCGTAATGAAATGGATGACTTGGCAGCATCCTCCATTAAAAATCTGGGAATGAGCCGGCTTATGGCATATCAGACCGGATCTACCTTTATGAGCATGGGAAAATCCATGCTGGATAGTTCCGAAAATGCAAAGAATATGGCATTGTCGCTGACCAAACTCACGGCAAATATGGCGTCATTCTTCAACGTGTCCCAGGACTTGGCCAGCATTGCACTGAAATCCATATACACCGGCGAAACAGAGACGCTAAAGCAGTATGGTGTTGTAATGACCGAAGTAAACCTTAAACAGTTTGCGCAGGAGCAGGGCATCAAAAAAGCCTATGCTGCTATGACGCAATCCGAAAAGGTTATGCTCCGTTACCAGTATGTAATGAGCCAGTTATCCTATATCGGGGATGATTTCATCGACACACAGGATTCTTGGGCAAACCAGACTAGAATCCTATCCGAACAGTGGAAAGAATTTCTGGGCATTGTAGGAAATGGTCTGATTGCTGTGTTAACTCCTGCTGTGAAAGGTCTGAACACGATTGTAGCAGCACTGATTGATGTGGGAAATACCATCAGTAGTATTCTGTCCAGTGTGTTCGGAATCCAGATGCAGCAGATGAGTACCACGGCATCCGCGGCGGAGTCTGTAGCTGGTGGATATTCAGATGCTGCAGACTCAATGGATGATTATGCCGATGCAACAACAAAAGCCGGGAAAGCGGCAAAAGGGGCACTGGCATCCTTTGATGATTTGAATGTTCTGCAACAGGACAACTCTGGCAGTGGAAGTTCTTCTGGTGGTGGGGCTGCGGTGACAATGGAACCCATTGAAACCGGAGAGCAGGAAAGTGCCTTAGACCAGGTACAGAGCAAATATGAGGAGTTTTTCGACTATCTCACAAAGCTAAAGGATGACTTCTTAAACGGTTTTCAGTCCTCTTGGGGGAAGTTGGACATTTCCTCACAGCTTGCCAGAATCAAGGACAGCGCAGAGCGGGTAAAGGATGCGCTCTTGAACATCTTTACCGATAAAAATGTTCTAGGCGCGGCTGACCGCTTTGTACAGGCGGTCATGACTTCCCTGGGGAGAATGTCGGCATCTGTTCTAAGTATCGGGGCAACTTACGCAAGCAATTTCCTGGGAGGGCTGGCGACCTATCTGGAAAACAACACAGAAACCATTAAGCAGTATATCATCCACATGTTCGACATTGGAGCGGACATTGCGGATGTGTTGGCAGATGGGCTGGATGCACTTGCCAATGTTTTCTCTGTCTGGGGAGAGGAGAACGGGCAGACCATCACTGCCAATATTTTACAGATTATTGGCGATGTGTTTATGGCTGCAACAACATTGATTGCGGATGCAGTGGATGACTTGCTGCATCTGATTATCGACCCGTTTGTGAATAACCAGGAAGGCTTTAAAACCGCGTTTGATGGGTTGCTTAGCGTGGTTGCAGAATTCACCACAACCTTATCGAACATGGTTAATCAGATAACAAATGGAATCACAAGCCTGTACGCTGAACATATCCATCCATTTGTTGAAAGTGTGAAGGATGGAGTGTCCGAACTGATAGAAAAATTCCTGGAATTTTGGAATACTTACATGCAGCCTATTTTAGAAGAATGGGCTGCAATGTTCAACGACACTTACGAGAATTACATCAAACCGGTTATTGATGAAATCATTGAGATAGTAGGGATGGTAATTGATGTACTCAGGCTGCTATGGGAAAATGTTCTGCAACCGCTTATCGGGTGGGTTATTGAGAATATACTTCCAATTATTTTACCGATTCTCCAGAAGATGGGGGATAAGGTAAAAAGCACTGTTGATGGAATTCTGGTTATAATACGCCTGGTGCTGACTGTGATTAAGACAGTTATTGCGGGAATCAAGAAATTATTTGAAACCGACTGGGTTGAAGTATTCAACAATGCAAAACAGGCGGCAAAAGATTTTATAAACAACATCATTACCATGTTTGAAAATATGGTAAACAGAGTCATTGATGGAATCAATGCGTTAATCAATGGTTTTAACAGTATTGGCTTTGATATGCCAGACTGGTTGGGTGGTGGTTCCTGGCATCCGAGTATACCCAATATTCCCAGGGCAAACATACCGCGACTTGCTAATGGTGGCATTACAGTAGGACGCACATTTGCCGAAATCGGAGAGGCAGGACGGGAGGCAGTGCTGCCGCTGGAAAATAACACGGGCTGGATGGACGACCTGGCAGATAAGCTGGCGAGCCGGATGCCGGAATACAATGCACCCACAGAAGTTGTACTGGTAATGGATGGAAAAGAAGTAGCACGGGCACAGGTGCCTTACCTCCATGCAGAGGAAGTGCGCCTGGGAATTGCTCCGGCATAGAAAAGGGGGATAAGATGAGCAAATATACACAGGGTCTTATTATTGACGGCATCACATACGACATCCCTCTGGTTTCCATCAAGCGGAAAATGGATTTTCTGGAAAAGTTTGCGGAACGGTCAGAGGATGGGGACATCAAGATAGAAACCATCGGACTGTATAAAAACTATACCATTGCCATCGGCACGATTGACGCCCCGGAAACCTACGATGCACTGGTGGAGCATATCACGGACTGCGAAAACCGGTTCCATCATGTGGTTCTCCCGGATGCCGGTAAGCAATTTGAATTTGAGGCATATTTTTCTTCCATTTCTGACGAGGTAGAAAAGTGTCTTTCTTCCGGGGCGCAGTATAAAGGACTCACCTGGAAAATGACATCACGGAAACCCTACAAAACTGGAAAGGCGGCAACATGAGGACTTATTGCAAAGCAGAAATGAAGTTTATAGATGTTACTGCCCTGGAGGACGCGTCCGTATCATCAAACGACAACCAGAGTTTTGGAAATGTGGAAATATTCCAGGGGGAGATGGCACAGGCTGATTACGGAACCTTAGAACGGAATCAGTTTGTGCTGGATGGCAGCAAGGAAATTATGCCGGATGCCCCGGAGGATGTGGCATTTTGGAGCGGTGCAATGTCGAAGGATGATTGTACCTTTGAATCCAATCCGAAACTGACCATTGATTTTACTGCTCCCCACACTTCCGCAGGACTCACCCTGTATTTTGCCGGTGAATATCCTGCAGAACTGAAAATAACCTGGTATGACACAAACAGCGTGAAAATCATATCGGAAAGTTATTACCCGGATGTACTGTGCTATGTCTGCAACAAGCAGGTGCAGAACTACGGGAAAGTTGAAATAGAATTTGTCAGAACGATGCTCCCGGAACGGTACATCAAACTGCAATATATCCTCTACGGTAAGTATATCGTATGGGATGCCGACACCATCAAGAGCGCAAAGCTACAAGAGGACATTGATACCACATCCATCACCCTGCCAATCAACGAGGCAGACATTTCCATCGTGGATGCGAACAACGACTTTGACGCGGAGAATGAGGGCGGATCCTGGAAATCCGTGCAGAAAACCCAGGAGGTGGTCTTGTCGGAGTATTACAACGGCGAAATGATTCCTCTGGGGGCGTTCTTCGTGGATGGATTTTCCTTTCAGAAAAACGTGGCGAAGTTTTCTCTGGTGGATGGCATCGGGTTATTAGATAAGTACACCTTTTACGATGGAGAAATTTATACCAATGTCAAAACAGAGACAATTTTGCAGACGATATTTGCGGCGGCAGGTGTGACTAAATACGCCATTGAGGAAGATGTAGGCAACACGCTTTTAAGTGGTTATTTGGCGGTGCAGTCGTGCCGGGATGCTTTACAGAAGGTATGCTTTGCTTGCGGTGCCGTGGCAGACGACAGCCGGAGCGATACCATCCACATCTATAAGCCGGACAGATATGTGACCGCCACAGTTGGCACAAACAGAAAGTTTAACGGCGGTACAATAGTATCACTGGAGGACTATGTTTCCGGCGTGTCACTGGAATGTACCCGGTACAGTCTGGAGGACGAAGAATCAGATATTTATGATGAAACCCTACCTGCAGGAGATAGCCGGCTGACATTTTCAGATCCGTATCTGTCAACTTCCATCACTGCAACGGTTGGAACCATAAAAGAAGTTAAGACGAATTATCTTGTGATTCACATGGACAGCGTGGGACAGACGAAAATCTCCGGCAAGAGATACGCAAGCACGACATTTTCCTATCAGAAAAATGTTGCTGTGATTGATGCCGGGGAGACGGAAAATATCAAAAAAATATCTGGCAGTACCTTACTCAATGCCGACCTTTTACCGGACATCGCGGAAGAACTGTTAAAATATTATGCCCTGCGGAAAAAAGTAAAAATGAAGTATCTGTTGGAGAGCGAACATGCCGGTAACTGGGTAAATATCAACTCTATCACCGGGAAAATCTCTACCACGCTGATAGAGAGCCAGTCCATTGATTTATCGAAAGGCTACATAGCAACAGCGGCCTGCCGTGGCTATTCTGTGGTGGTAACCGATTGTTATTACACCGGAACAGAACTGTATGCCGGAGGAGGGGGAATTATTTAATAATGAATTTAAAGCCTATCAATCCATTTTA
>ERZ857629.2832-NODE-2832-length-15603-cov-4.070877_pt1 | contig 15603 bp, 15 predicted proteins | sample MGYA00519700_ERZ857629 | MGnify/ENA primary metagenome ERZ857629 (study PRJEB31778, sample SAMEA3449351) | human gut metagenome | biome: human gut; feature: human-associated habitat; material: faeces | place: United Kingdom | collected 2010/2012 ...
GAACACCCGTCAACACTTTTACAAAAGGTGTGTCGGTGTATGCCATAATCTTATCGACGTAGAGCGGTCTGTTTATCATAGGAACCACCTCCATGATTCCATAATACCGCAGACGCATCGAAAAATCAATAGAAGTTGCGATTATAAACCGCAACTTCTATTGACTTTCATTGATTTTTTCGGATTGTGTCGAATTCTGCTCTTTTCAGCTGCAATTTGCGCCGACCGCCGGTCGGTGACGCGTTGGCCAGCGGTCGCTCGGCGCTATAAACGGTCGACTGTTTATTTGTTATTTTTGGTGTTAATCACCACTGTATAGTGCTTGGTTGCACGCTTCGTGATAGCATTTGCAGAAACTTCATCATTCAGAATCATGGATGCCCAACTCTTAGGTTCCCTTTGCGAACACACAATGGTACTTTTCTGAGCTTCACAACGTTTTCCAGAATCATGAACAGGACTTTTACCTCCCGCTCATCTGTAATTGTATGGAGCAGAAAATCATCCAGTATCAGCAAATTTTAAGAATCTTTCTGAACGGTAGAGTGCATCCAGGGTGGCTGCCATGTTGGGGAGCCCAAGATCATTGAGTTCATCTACTAACGCATTGATAAGTGCTTCTCCTGTGATCATTATACATCAGCCTCCTTTCCCGGTGCCTGAGCCAGTTTCAGACTCTTAGAAAGAAGATTTGACACATAGAGCACATATGTGGGGAAGGTCTGCCTTAACAGGCAGCCTTGCGGCAGGGAAGTAAAAAGAGTATGATGTAAGCAGCAATTCAGTGCCTGATACCGGATCAGAACATCTTGGGTGAACTCTAACCTTTTATTTCCGCAGGTAAATTTACGCAGCCGTGCTGGATGAGCTCATTACCTGGTTTCAGGAAAATTATGATGAAGAACAGATGGAAGAGAGGATCCATGAACAGAATGTAACAATGGCGCAAAGCAACTGGAACCCCAATATGCAGACGTAGAATTCGTACCGGAATCAGGGAAGTCAGAGCCGGGAAGCTCCGGTACAAAATGTAAGCTGGAATCGGGGCACACAGGAGATGCCCTGGGATGAAAGGGAGAAGAACAGAGGGACGCAGTGGAGGGGAAATGTAAATAGCAGAAGCAGGAATGAAGGGATACAAGAGCAACATATAGCAGAAAACTGGATGATGCAGGGTAAAGGACAGGAACAGAAGGACACCCGGAATTTCGGGATCCGGGAGACAGCGATGCAGGATGTCCGATTTCCGAAATCGGAGGAGAAAAAGTCACTTTGGAGAAGGCTTGTGGAATGGGCCTTCCCGAACTTTAAAATTAATAAGAAAGAATATACTGTTGATTCATCCCGATATGTCCGGTATCAGGACGTCACAGAACCGGAAAAGATTCCGCAACCGGATGATTCCGGGCACACCGTATTTATTCCGTGGATAGAGAATAGTGATAATAAATTATACGGAATTGGGAAGAGCAACAAATATCATATCCCGTTGCAAAAACTGCCAATCACAGTTGGAAAAATGGCAGGAGCAGTGGATCTTGTGTTAAATGATCAGAGTGTAAGCCGCCTTCATGCAAGAATATCAAGGGATGGAAACCGGTTCTTTATTACGGATCTCAACTCGACGAACGGAACCTTCCGGAACGGGATGCGGTTAGAACCAAATGCGTCGGAAATCATCGAACCCGGAGATGAAATCGGTATCGGAAAGCTGAAATTTATTTACAGGTAGAAGCGAACGCTTAAGGAAATGCTGAATAAAGCAGCTACCGAAACACTATTTCCGGATATTTCGATTAATCTTCTCAAACTCCCTTCCTCCCAGGGTATTGTGGGTGAGAAGTCTTTTGTTGCTTCCCGCTGATGCATTTTTCCGGTATTGTCCAGGGGTACAGCCGTTATGCTGACGGAACTGTCTGCAGAAATGCTCTACATTATTATAACCACATTGCTCGGAAATGTCGCGGATGGAGTATTCGCTGTACTCTAATAAATCCTGTGCACGGCGCAGACGTCCTTCGATGACATTGTCCATGCAGGAGGAGCCAAATTGGCGGTGATAGAGAGCCTGAAGATGACTGGGACTTAAGTGAAGCTTCGCAGCCATCATGTTTATATTCCATGGAAGCTGAGGATTATTGTAGATCATCTTATGCAATGCAACCAGCTCATGATCGTGAATACCCGGGGACTCATTCTGGGTTCCTTCTCTTAATTTGGAGAACAGAACCCGCAGCAGGTGAGTAATGTTTGCTTCGCTTTCAGAGGAGAAAAAGGCGGACTCCCAGGTTAGTAATTTAAAAAGCTGATGACAGTATTCCGGATCTGTTACGGGAAATGGGGTGTTTGTTAACGGAAACAGCTTCACGAAGGAGTGATCGGAACGAAAACGAATCCAGTCATTCCGGTATTCTTCACCGGCAGCACGGTAATAAATCCTGCTTCCTGGTGTATACAGAATAGCAGAATTGGCGGCTGTCCGCATTAGTTTTCCGTCTATGAGCAGCTCCGAGGGAGAGTCGAAAAGAAGCAGAAGATAGCCTGTAAAGCCATTCGGAACATCATATATAAAATCTGAGGGGTGAACGGCACTGTAGCCGACAAATTCAATTTCAGTCATCTGGAATCTCCGTTCTGATACATCAGAGGATATATCAATTTTCTTATAGTATAAATCATTGGAAACTTTAGATCAATGCGATAGTATCAGATTAATATGGCAATCGTCATCAGAGAGCTGCGGATCGTGCAGCGGTCAGACATCTGATGCGTGACTGCATAGGAACATGATTTAGAAGAAGGAGGTACATGCATGGTAAATTTGGGTGGAGCAACAGAGAATGACAGAAAAAAGATCGTGATTACAAAGGATTCAAAGGCCTTTTTTCACAATAATGTAGATTATTGTGTGGGAACCGGAAGAATGGGGCTTGCATTGACAGAAGAATATCAGGAGGAGCTGCGCTTGGTTCAAAAGGAAATCGGATTTAAGCATATCCGGGGACATGGATTATTCTGTGATGATATGGCGATCTTTCAGACCTATGAGGAGGATGGTAAGGTAAGGGTCGAGTACAACTATACTTATCTGGATAGAGTAATGGATGCCTATAAGAAGGTGGGGCTGAGACCTTTTCTTGAACTGGGTTTTATGCCTAAAAAGTTGGCAAGTGGAAGCCAGACTATCTTTTACTGGCAGGGAAATACCACTCCTCCAAAAGATTATGATATGTGGTGTAATATGGTGCATTCATTGCTGCGGCATCTGATGGGACGCTATGGAGAAGAGGAAGTTATTCAATGGCCCATTGAAGTATGGAACGAGCCCAATCTTTGCGGCTTCTGGGAAAATGCGGATATGCAGGAATATTTTAAGCTGTTCCATAGAACCTTTGATGCCATAAAGGAAGTGAATCCGGGATTCCGTGTAGGAGGCCCTGCTGTTTGTGGAGGAACGGATGAGAAATGGATTCAGGCATTTATGGAATATTGCCATGAGAATCACATACTTGTGGATTTCGTAACCAGACATCATTACACCATTGATCCGCCGGAATGTATTGGACATTATGCATATTCTGAACTGATGAAGGCAGAGGACGGCTTTGCCAATTTAAAAACAACCAGAGATATTATTGACAGTTTCCCGGAATATAAGGGTCTGCAGATTCATATCACGGAGTTCAACAGCTCCTATACTCCTCAGGGCGTCATTCATGATACAAACCTGAATGCGGCCTTTATAGCACAGCAGCTTTCCAGATTGGGAGATGTGAATGAATCCTATTCCTACTGGACATTTGGTGATGTGTTTGAAGAGCTGGGAGTTCCTTTTACACCATTCCACGGCGGCTTTGGACTGGTTGCCAATGGCTGTATTACCAAGCCGACCTTCTGGACATTTGCTTTTTACAAAAAGCTTGAGGAAAGTGAAGCCAATTGTGTATATAAGGATGACAATATTGTCGTTTTGAAACGTGCAAACGGTGATTATCTAGGTGTAGCCTGGAATATTGCCCGTAAAAGTACAGAACAGGGTAAAGAAAAAATGCTGTTGGAGTTTACATTTCCGGCTGAACAGGAGGAGTACTGCTTCCTGACTAAGACGGTAGATGAGGAAACATGTAATCCTTTGAAGGTATGGCATGATATGGGAGAACCTGCCAATCTGAGTGAGGAACAGACGAAGCTGATTCGGGAATCATCCAGACCTTTTGTAAAAACAGAGCGTAAAAAGCAGGAGGACGGAAATATCTGCGTAGAGCTTCCTGTAAACGAAAACGGTGTGGTTTATTTCGAACTGAATGCCGGAAAGGTGAATCCGGATCGAGGATATGACTATGATCGTGTGGTCAGCTTGAAGGCTTAAACTAGCACCCAGTAATTTGCTTTATGAAACAATGTACATGGATTAGGCTTGCAAAGGAGGATATCAAAGTGAAAAAACAAGCGTTTAACCCATATTTACCGTCCTGGGAGTATATTCCGGACGGAGAACCTTATGTTTTTGGCGATCGCGTATATGTTTACGGATCCCATGATTACTTTAACGGATATGTTTTCTGCATGGGAGACTATGTGTGCTGGTCAGCTCCGGTCGATGACCTGGGCAACTGGAGATATGAGGGTGTGATTTATCCGAAGACAGCCGATCCGCTGAACCCGGAAGGCAAAATGTGTCTGTATGCCCCGGATGTTACGGTGGGACCGGACGGAAGGTACTATCTTTATTACGTGTTGGACAAGGTTTCGGTAGTTTCCGTTGCTGTATGTGATACTCCGGCAGGAAAGTATGAATTTTATGGCTATGTTCATTATGAAGATGGCACACGTCTGGGCGAAAAGGAAGGTGATGAGCCCCAGTTTGACCCGGGGGTTCTGACGGAAGGAGATGTGACATATATTTATACCGGATTTTGCGGAAAAGGTGATAAATCCCGTACCGGAGCTATGGCTACGGTGTTGGGAGCAGATATGCTGACGATCAGGGAAGCTCCGGTGTTTGTGGCCCCCGGCTGTGAATATGGTGCCGGTACCGGATTTGAGGGACATGAGTTTTTTGAGGCACCTTCCATCCGTAAAGTAGGTGACACCTATTATTTTGTCTATTCATCCATATTAATGCACGAATTATGTTATGCCACCAGCAAGAATCCTACTAGGGACTTTGTCTATGGCGGAGTTATTGTCAGCAATTGTGATCTGCACATCGATACCTACAAGCCGGCAGATATGCCAACAGCTTACGGTGCCAATAATCACGGAAGTATTGTGCAGATCGGAGAGGACTGGTACATTTTTTATCACAGGCATACCAATAATACCTGGTACAGCAGACAGGGATGTGCTGAAAAGCTGCAGATTATGCCGGACGGCAGTATTCCACAGGTAAAAATTACCTCCTGCGGTTTAAATGGAGGTCCGCTTGAGGGTAAAGGCGAATACCCCGCTTATCTTGCATGTAATCTGTTTACCGATACCCCATCAGTTTATGTGGGCGAAGGGAATTTTCCACGAGTAATGCAGGACGGCAGGGATGGAGACGAAGAAGTTGGATATATTGCCAATATTACAGATTCAACTACCATCGGCTTCAAATATTTTGACTGCCATGATATTCGTGAAATCAGTATTTGGATCCGGGGCTATGCAGATGGCACTTTTGAAGTAAAGACAGCATGGGATGGAGAGGTACTGGCGACATTAGAGGTTCAATATACCAATGTCTGGGAAAAGTATACCGCACCGGTTACGATTCCGGATGGAATACAGGCGCTTTACCTGACCTATCGCGGTAACGGAAATGCTGCATTAAGATCATTTGAGTTATCATAATCTATGTTATTGCATGTGCTGTAGTAACTTATAATAAAATTAGCGGAGGTAGGAATTATGCTGAGAACAGTACAGACAGAAAATGGATGGGTGAAAGGTATTGAAGCCGCAGACCCTAGGATAACTGCATTTAAGGGAATCCCTTTTGCGGCTCCTCCGGTAGGAGAGAACAGATGGAGAGCACCCCAGCCCTGTGAAGACTGGGATGGAGTTCGTGAATGCTATCGCTTTGCTCCGATTTCCATGCAGAGCGTCCCGGGAATCGGTGATAACGTGTATATCCGTGAGTGGCATGTGGATCCGGAAATTGCCATGGATGAGGACTGTCTGTATTTGAACGTATGGACAGGTGCTAAAGAAGTAACAGAAAAACAGCCGGTTTTGGTATGGTTTTTCGGAGGAGGACTCCAGTGTGGATATCCTGCCGAAATGGAATTTGACGGAGAGAGAATTGCACGTCGCGGTGTGGTTGTTGTAACGGTAAACTACCGGGTTAATGTTTTTGGATTTTTGGCACATCCTCAGCTGACAGAGGAGCAGCCTGACGCACCGACTAATTTTGGAAGTCTGGATCAGCAGGCAGCACTTCGATGGGTACAGAGAAATATTGCTTTCTTTGGTGGAGATCCGGGTAATGTGACCATTGCAGGACAGTCAGCCGGAGGCGGAAGTGTTATGAGCCAGATGGCATGTATGGATAATGAAGGCTTATTTCATCGTGCAGTAGTGATGAGTGCAATGATTCGCTCTCCTTATCAGGTTGGAGGAATCGGAGTGCCGGAGGAATTGTGGCATGCTGAGGAAAATGGACAGCATTTTCTTTCTTTCCTGGGCTGCTCAACTATTGAGCAGGCTCGTAAGCTGGATGCGGCTACGATTCGTGACAAGTATGAGGAATATACCAAAATATTTCCGGCTATGTTTACCGTATTGGATCACAAGTTCTGTGTAGGTGACCCAATGGTTCTTTTCATGGAAGGCAAGCATGTAAATGTTCCCGTTATGTCTGGAAATACTTCAGATGAATTTCCCAGTTATATAGAAGCTTCCTCAAAAGAAGATTTGAAAAAGAAAGCAGAAGAGATTTTCGGAAAGAATGCTGAGACCTTTTTGCGCTTTCCCGAGGCAATGCGGGAGGATTCTGATGGAAAGTATGCGAAGATAAACGGAATTGAATGTACGATCAAGTGTCTTTTTTCAGATAAAAAAAGTGCAGGTGAAAAAAAGCCCTACTATTATTACAGGTTTGATCCAGATATTCCAGGATGGGATAATGCCGGAACCTTCCATTCTGTAGATTTATGGTTTTTCTTTGAAACACTGGCGAAATGCTGGAGACCCTTTGTGGGGCAGCATTACGATCTTTCCAGAATGATGTGCAATTACTGGGTGAATTTCATAAAAACAGGTGATCCAAACGGCAATGATGCGGACGGAAAGCCAATGCCCTACTGGTATCCATATGAAAAAGAAAAGCCCTGTGAGATGATCTTCATGTCAGATAGACCGGTAGTGAACTGCGGATGGGAGACACCCTTTAAGGAATTTTTACAAGAACAGATCAAGAAAACCCTTTCGATAGGAAAGATTTTCCATAAAGAATGGCTGGAGCCGATATGGGAAGGTGGGTATTGCTTCCGGGAAACCTTTGCAGCAGTTGCTGATGAGAATGGATGCAGGGCTTCTTTCCTGTGGACTCCAAAAGAAGTTTTGTCCGTAGAAAGCTATGACGGGGAAACAGTATATGAAGAGGGGATCGATTACCTTGTAGAGGGAGATGAGCTGGTAATTCCTGAAGGGAGTCACATACCGGTAACCGGATGGGATACCTTCCTCTATCCGGACTTTGATACGGCAAAGAAGGCAGGAGAAGCAAGCGAATTTGCAAAAGATTTCGGTCCGCTAGTGACTACCAACGGAAAATTCTTAAACCTATGTGCCATAGGCAATCCGAAGCTTGTTACAGAGAAACAGATCGCAGTTACCTATAAGGCAACGAAGAAGGAGTTACTTTCCGCTCCGGAAAGTCAACTGGACAAACTGCCGAAGCTCTCTGCAAAGCTGGAAGTAGGAGAACCCGTTAAGATCGTTTTGTATGGGGACAGCGTGTGCTGTGGCTGTGACTGCAGCGGTATGTATGGACAGAAGCCGGGACAGCCTACCTGGGCAGAGCTGCTGTTCCATCAGATGGAGGAAAAATGGCAGAGTCCGGTATGCTTCCACAACACATCGGTAGGAGGAGTGGATTCCGAATGGGCAATCGACAATTCATCCCAGCGTGCAGCCAACTTCCATCCGGATCTGGTTATTCTTGGTTTTGGAATGAATGACCGTTGCGGTATGGAGGAATACAGAAATAAAACAGGCAGACTCATAGAGGCAATCCGGAAGGTTAGTCCGAAAACGGAATTTTTATTGATTGCTTCTACGCTTCCCAATGAACTGGCTGCTACGGAGCCACACCATTTCTGGGCACATCAGGATGAATACAGTGAAAGTCTGAAGGGCTTAGAAGGTATGGGAGTTGCTATAGCAGATATACAGGCAGTTCAAAAAGAAATCGGAAAGAGAAAACGATACATTGATATAACCGGAAACTGGTTAAATCACCCCAATGATTATCTTGCCAGAATTCTGGCACAGGTAGTAATCAAAACTCTTGGAATGTAAAAAAGGAGCCTACAATGAGCAAGTTAAAGATTAAAACAAAGGAAAGACGATTTGAGACAGCCAGGGATTTATACGGAATCTTTTTTGAAGACATTAACCGTGCCGGAGACGGAGGACTTTATCCGGAAATGCTTCGAAACAGAAGCTTCGAAGATTCCGTTTTACCGGAGGGTTATATACAGCAGGAGGATGGCGTCCATGTAAAAACCGTATCCGGATGGCTGGATGAGTTTTGCAACGGAGAAGGCTTATGCCGCTGGGTAAAGGGCAACAATATTCCGGAGACAGAAATACCGGCATGGTATACACACAATGCAAAGATGGAACTGGAACTGACGGATACCCTGAATGAACATCGGGACGCAGCTCTGCGTATGCAGTTTGAAAAGGACGGATCTCTGACTAATACCGGTTACTGCGGTATATCCGTAAAGGCTGGAGAAAGTTACTCTTTGTATTTATTTGCAAAAGCAAAGGAAGAAATAGGACTGGACGTAGCGATCGAATACCAGGGAAAAGTACTGGCTGGAAACAGTCTGGTGGTTTCCGGTCAGGAGTATACAAGATATGACATGAAGCTGACAGCAGCTGAGGATTGTCACGAGGCACAGCTTACTATTTCCTGCAAAGAAGGCGGAGAGGTTCTGCTGGGATTTATTTCACTAATGCCTGACAATACCTACATGGGGCATGGACTCAGAACAGATCTTGTAGAAAAGCTTAAGGGAATGAGTCCAAAGTTTATGCGTTTTCCCGGAGGCTGTATTGTGGAAGGAACGACACCGTCCACAGCGATGAGATTTCGGGATACGGTAGGTCCGGCATGGGAAAGACCCAGTAAGCTGTTTGTATGGCATTACAGAAGTACATTAGGACTTGGCTTTCATGAATATCTGCAGCTTTGCGAGGATCTGGGGATGGAGCCCCTGTATGTATGTAACTGCGGAATGACCTGTCAGGGAAGAAAGAGTGTCCTTCTGGAAGGAGAGGCTCTTGATGAAATGGTACAGGATACACTGGATGCCATTGAATATGCTATCGGCTCTAAGGAAAGCAAATGGGGAAGGCTTCGTGCTTCTATGGGGCATCCGGAACCCTTTAAAATGACCTATCTGGAAATTGGTAATGAAAACTGGGGTCCGGATTATGAAAAGCGATACAACATGATTTATAAGAAGGTAAAGGAACTGTATCCCCAGATTAAAACCATAGCCAATGAGCATGTAGAGAAAAATGGTTGTCCTGCCGAGTGCGTGGATGAACATTTTTACAATACAACAGAGTTCTTTGCAGAACGTGTAAATTATTATGATGACTACGATCGTAAGGGACCAAAAATCTTTGTAGGAGAGGTGGCTGTAAACGAAGGCAACTATATGGGACAGTTGTATGCGGCTTTGGGAGAAGCGGCTTTCCTTATGGGTATTGAGAAAAATCAGGATATCGTAACATTGGCCTCTTATGCTCCATTATTTGAAAATGTAAATTACAGAGCGTGGTATCCTAATCTGATTCGTTTCAATAATCATCAGAGCCTTGGAATTCCTACTTATTATGTCTGGAAAATGTTCGGTCAAAATCGCGGAGAATATGTGGTGCGATCCGAAGATGAGGGAGGACGTGTTTATCGTCCGAGAACCGGAATGGCATCTTTAAAATCCAATAAGGAACTTCGCTTCAGAAATCCCATTTGGAATGGAGAAGAAGCAAAGATTACTCATGAATTAATGGGACATGTGCAGGATACAGAGGATGGCCGCCTGCTTCAGCTTCCGGATGAGGAGCAGAAAAAGGAATTTCACAGTATTCTGGAATGGGCTGATGAGACCAAGAGCTTTGTGGTATTTGGAGAAGAAGACCAGACTTATGGAAGATTTGAGACCGATATTTTTGTTGAGGAAAATGCTTACTTCGAGTTGGGTATATTCAGTGCCAGGGTGGTTCGTTCCTATTATGAGGAGCAGCTCGTGATTACGGCCGGAGTGGAAAAAGAATGGGATGCAGCTCTGGTGCGTCCGTTCCTTTGGAAGGTTAATGGAGGACAATGTTCACTGGAAGAGTTTGGCTATATGCATGACAACAAGCTGACTGAGGACTTTGCTATTTCAGTAAAACCGGGAGAATATCACCGCTTTGGATATGAAACGGACGGAAAACAGATTCGCCTGTATGTTGATGGTGAGCTTCAGAAGGAAATTTCGATTCCCTACGGACCTGCTTTTGTTTCGGTAGTAACTGACACCAAGGACGAAATCATTATTAAGGCGGTTAATTTTGCAGGAGATGTGGATCCGGTTTCCATTACACTGGACTGTCAGGTACAGGGCGACTATACCGTAACACTTCTTAGCGGTGAAAAGGGGGATGAAAACAGCTTTGAAGAGCCGGAGAAGGTGAAGAATATTACCGTGAATATGCATGGCGCTTCCTCAGAGTTCGTATACGAGGCACCGCCATATTCTGTCAGTGCTTTGCGATTGAAGAAGTGCGAAGCGTTTTAGAGGTTGACGCTGAACAGAAGATAAGAGAATAGAAAGACAAATTTTATGAATTTACTGGTAAAAGACAAATGTTTTTATAAAAAAATGGCAGTTATCGCCATTCCGATTTCCTTGCAGAGCATGATCACCATCGGTGTCAATATGACCGATACCGTCATGGTGGGAAAGCTTGGGGAAACCTCGCTTTCTGCTACGGCTCTGGCTAATCAGTTTGTGAATATATACCAGATCTGCTGTATGGGAATCGCCATGGGAGCCAGCGTGCTGACCTCAAGATTCTGGGGAATGCAGGATATTACTTCTCTGAAAAAGACCATAACCCTGATGCTGCGGCTTTGCATCGTACTTGCGGTTCTGTTTATGCTGCCAACCATATTGATCCCTCAGCTGCTTATGAGGATGTATACTAATGACAGTGCGGTAATTGCGCAAGGAGTTCAATATTTTAAGTGGATGGTATACTGCTATTTTCTGCAAGGAATGACCATGACCTGTACGATTGTGCTTCGAAGCGTCGGACAGGTGAATTTTCCGCTCTTTACATCCATAGGTTCTTTTTTTGTAAATATACTATTCAACTATATGTTTATATTCGGCAAGCTGGGAGTACCCAGGATGGAAGTAGAAGGCGCAGGAGTGGGAACACTGATTGCCAGAGTATTTGAATTTTCGCTGATATGTGGATATTTTTTGTTTGTAGATCGCAAGATCGGCTATCGACTGAAGGATTTGCGGATGAAATGTAATTCCCTGATTAAGGATTATGTTTCTATCAGCATTCCGGTATTTGTTTCGGATTCACTGCTTGCTCTTGGTACTTCAGCGGTAGCAATGGTTATGGGAAGAGTCGGAACGGGATTTGTATCGGCAAATTCAATAACAGTTGTTACACAGCAGCTTACGACCGTGATAATTCAGGGAATCTGTCACGCCAGCTGCATTATGACCGGTCACACATTGGGCCATGGTGAACGGGAAAAGGCACAGCAGCAGGCCTGGACATTCCTGATTCTTGGCCTGGTAGTGGGCATTTTAGGCGGAGGTCTGATCAAGGTATTAAGCAGACCCATTATCGGACTTTACAATATAACACCTGAAACGGCTCAGATTGCCGGTGAGCTTATGGACGCCATCGCATTTATTGTTATTTTTCAGTCTATGAACAGCATTCTGACAAAGGGAGTGCTCCGTGGCGGTGGTGATACGAAATTTCTCATGGTGGCAGATATTATTTTTCTGTGGGCTGCGTCATTGCCCCTTGGAATTCTGGCGGGGCTGGTATGGCATCTGGATGCTTTTTGGATCTATGTTTTTCTGAAAATAGATCAGATTTGTAAATCGATATGGTGTGTATTCCGCTTGAGGAGCGGAAAGTGGATAAAAACTTTTTCAAAGGAGAAAATGAATCATGCACAGTAAATTAAATCAGGCAATTACATTACATCCATTATTTTTTGACCCTGTTAACAAAAAGACATAAGAACGGCCTGAGAATACAGCCGCAGGAAATGGTGGAGGTGGAACCCGGGGATGAAATCCGTTTTGGGAAGAGGAATTTCTGTTTTCGGTGAGAGCTCCTGCTTTCTGTTTGCCCATGAGTTATCCTGTCATATGAAATTGCTGTTCCCAGAGTTCTGACTGCCCAACCAGAACCAGAGCCATAGGACTTTCTGAATCAAATTTGTAGTTAACAAGGATCAGAGAAATGAGAAAGGCAGCAGGAATGTCACAGGAGCAGCTTGCGGAACTTCTTTGTACTAAAAAAGCTACGATATCAGCATATGAGAATGATCGAATTGATATAAAGAGCAGTATCGTACTGGAGATTGCAAAAGCACTGGGATGTACAGGATCATATTTGTTGGAGGGAAATGGTGTAATTACCATTGATGATAGAATTGCGACAATTTTGTCAGGAATAAAAAGTAATTATGTAAAGGAAATTGATTTCTTTCTCTAATTGGCGAACCGATTCCATAATAGTATTGAAGCTTGGAATATCGCCATATAACATATCTTTCATGAACTGTTTTCAGAAGGTTTATGTGAGAAAAAGCAACATCTTTTACTGGGGTCTGAGCCATTCTATAGAGATCATAGTAATGTCTGGAATATCGTTGTGGCATATCCAGAAGTTCCGGTCTGTTGGCTTCGTGATGAAGAATTGTTGCCTTTTCCCAAAAGGTACGCTCTGGTGAAACGGTAAGAATTTCAGTATTTTTTTGCTCGAATATTTTTGGGTAGTATACAGCTGTATATGGTTCAATGCTTGTAAGCTTAGCAGGTGTCCAGGCTGCTAATGCTCCGATTTCCAGGCGGATTACCTGTAGGGTAGAAGGATTTGTGAACAGATTTGGATAAGCGAAAATAACAGTCTGTTTGTCATTCTCATCTATGTAAATATTAGCGTCACACCTCAGTTCTAATGACAGTTCCTTTTTTATGGTAGGACAGAACTGTTCTGCAAGAAAAATCTCAGCCCGGTTATTAGCTTCTTTATTAAATGCATCCTGTTTTGTATTGGATCGTTTTTCCCAGTTTTCCATAGCCCAGTACGCGCCAGTCAAGGATCAAATCAATGTCTTCTGAAAAACGGCTGATCAGATTAAACGCTTTTGAAAGGCTTGTTCCACCTTTAAAGGTGATGGAGTCCTTCCAAGGACGGCGGTGAAACAAATAATCCAGGGTAAAGCATACCCAGAAGTCTTTTTCTACAATAGCATCATTTAAGCCCATTTTATCAGCGGTATTTCGGAAGAGTTCTCTCCGGTCATCATCTGGCAGACATGCAATTTTTCTCATAGTGTATTACCTCCGCATATTTGTCGTATTGTATCATAAACCCAGTCGGTGGATTCCGTTGCTTCTTTCAGACAAGCCTGTTTTTCTGAGAAAGAGAGTTTTGTTGAAAGAGTCTGGATAACTTCCGGGGTTACATTATTTTTCCCTAAGGTTTTCAATGCCTGAATTATCAGACTTGTCATATAGGACAGACCGGTAATTTCTTTATTGGTCCGGTGTTTGAATTCAAGTTTTGTAGAATTCCATTCATAGGTTTTATATGGTCCGTCACTGATATAGGACCAGACAGCCGTTACCTGAGTGGAAAGTCCAAGTAAATTAAGGGCAGTATTCCCACATGGAGCGATGGTCCAATGATAACTGCGGGCTAATGCCTGTGCAACGGCAGTAGGATCAGCAGCTACATATTCATCCAGTAATTTACTGTATTTTGGTTTTTCATAAATTCCATTTATAATTCTGCGAAGAATATTATCCTTAACAAGGCGGTATAATGCTGAACGAACCGTGTTGGTATCAGCAATATCCGCAAAATCAGAAGTGGAAAAAACTGAGCCATCTTCGGAAGACAGGATTCGATTTTTAATTTCCTGCATATAGTTTTTGGACATATAAATAAACCTCCTTTGCAACGAATATTATATATTATTCGTTGCATTTTTGCAATTACGTATGGCTCACTATTTATATATTTACAAGAAATAAAAGCATTATTCATTTGAAGAAGTCTATTCAGAATATACTTTTTGTCTATTGTTTGGGAAACGATTTTTACTCCGTGTTTATCTACAATAATTCCTGTAAAGAAGAGTAAACGAAAGCGATTTACGAGAAACAGGAGGAGATTATAGATGGCAGAAAAGAATCTGATCAAAATATATGTGAATGCAACATCAGCAAAAAGAGTGGATATTATTATCAGACACTATACAGACTTTATGGGAATTGTGGATGGGTATACGGAAGGCCTTCGGTACATGATCGAGTGTGAAAAGGAAAGCAACAGCCGCTAGGATATCGGAGATCTTGGTGTCAGGGTGCAGACAGGAGGCATGACAAGTGATCCGACAGCTAAAAAGGCAATCAGAAATGTGCTGACCAGAGAGGCACTGATCAACTGTGATTTTTCTGGTGACGTGATGGATGGTGTGGACCGGGCAGATGAATATATGCGTGATGCGTATTTACTAAGAGATATGAGAAAAGACTATGAACTTTTCAGACGTCAGTTATGTATTCTTGGTACAGAGAAAGATACTTTTGAAAAATATCTCTGTGGTGAGAAGAACCTGGTTGATATTGCAGAGGAGCAGGGAATCACTTATGAATCCGCACAGCAGAAGATCCATAAGATCCGTTCCAGAGTGAAGAAACAGATTATTGGATTTATGGATGGAAGAATGGGAGGTATCGCATAATGGAAAGTATCGTATCTACCCAGGAAAAGCGCTGTTATACCGTAAAGGAATTGCAGGAGGTTTTAGGTATCAGCAGGCCAACAGTATATGAATTATTGAAGAAGAATCAGTACGGACAGTATCTGAAAGATGTCATGGACGGCAAGTATCAGGAACATCTGTATTAATAAAAGAAGAACCAAAAGATAAGTGTAGAGGAGAATAAATCATGAATATTATTGTTACCGGCGGCGCTGGTTTTATTGGTAGTAACTTTGTATTCCATATGCTGAAGAAGTATCCGGATTACCGGATCATCTGTCTGGACAAGCTGACCTATGCAGGCAATCTGTCCACACTGGCACCTGTTATGGACAACCCGAATTTCCGTTTCGTGA
>ERZ857629.2834-NODE-2834-length-15592-cov-5.325739_pt1 | contig 15592 bp, 13 predicted proteins | sample MGYA00519700_ERZ857629 | MGnify/ENA primary metagenome ERZ857629 (study PRJEB31778, sample SAMEA3449351) | human gut metagenome | biome: human gut; feature: human-associated habitat; material: faeces | place: United Kingdom | collected 2010/2012 ...
GGTCAGGATGGGGGTGGTGATCTCCAGGAAGCCCTTCTCGGTCATGAGCCGCCGCAGCTCGGCGACCACCTGACAGCGCAGAACGATATTGGACTTGACGGCAGGGTTCCGCAGGTCGAGGAACCGGTACTTGAGCCGGGTGTTCTCATCGGCGTCCCGGGACTTGTTGATCTCAAAGGGCAGCTGGTTGTGGAAGCACTTGCCCAGCACCTCGATTTTTTCGGGAACGACCTCAATTTCGCCGGTGGGAAGCTTGGGATTCTTGCTCTCCCGCTCCCGGACGGTACCGGTGACGGAGATGGTGGACTCCTTGTTGATGTCCTTGACGACCCGCATCATTTCTGCGTTATCTACCACCACCTGCGTGGTGCCGTAGAAATCCCGCAGAACGAGGAATGCAAAATTTGCGCCCACTTCCCGGACATTTTCCAGCCAGCCGACAATGGTGACCTTCTTGCCCGCATCGGAAAGGCGAAGCTCTCCGCAGGTATGGGTTCTGGATTGATTCATAGCAAAAGCCTCTCTTGTTTATCTGATTTCGCTGGTTATTTTCTCACAAATCCCGAAAAAAGTCAATGCGCCCCGGGGAAAAAACGTCAAATTTGTCTGCGCAGAAAGCACAGCCGTGACGGAAGCAGCAGCGGCAGCCCCGCTGCCAATGCCAAATTCCCGTTTCATTTTACCTTCTGTCCTCCGGCAGGATGCCGTAGAGGTACAGGTCTGCCCAGGCACCGGCAGGCGTTCTTGTCTGGCTTCTCTGAAGCCCCTCCCGCTTCATTCCGAGCTTTTCCATCAGCGGAACGGATCTGATTCCGTCGACCGTCTCCGCAAAAATCTTATGCGCGTGCAGGCTGTCAAACGCATAGTCCGTTACCGCCTTGCCGGCCTCAAAGGCATATCCGTTTTTCCAATATGCCCGGTTGAAAAACCAGCCGAGCTCATATACCCCGCTTTCAAATTCATGAAACAGGATATACCCGATCACCTTACCGCTCTGTTTCCGTGCCGCTGCGAGGGCCCCCTTCCTGCTTATGCAGAAATCCCGCAGAAAATCGGCGGTTTTCTCCATGGAATAGGCGGGTTCGCAATTTGCCATGGTTTCTTCATCACCCAGAATCTCGTACAGATCTTGCAAATCCTCCATGGCAAATTCGCGGATCACCAGTCTGTCCGTTTCCATATGCATGTTGATTCCTCCTGACAGAAAGACACACCGGAGTTTCATTGACCCCGGTGCGTTTGATTGCCGCAAAAGGGCTTTCCCCTTTTCTGACAAAGAGATTTTGGGCAGCACCGCGCAATTCGGCAAGAAGTCTCAGACAGGATTTTTGCCCCAATTCAAACGGAAGAAGTGGGGCAAATAGACGGCGGAGACTCGCAGACGCAATTGTGCGGTGTTGCCTTTGATTTTCCTGCCGTCTGCGGGCGGCAAACTCTGTGCGGCTTCTTTGGCACACCTGAGTTGAGGAAAACCGGTATCTCTCAAAGGTTTACGGATTTGCCGCCTGTCTGGCTTTATTGAGCTTGTCTGCCTTGCAGAACAGCACATAGCCAACGGCAAAGAGGAACACAAGGGTTCCCACGGCAATGCTTTCGTTCTCCAGCTCCACCCCGAAGAGGTGAACCGTTGTACCGGCGGTCGCCTGACTGATGACCGCCACCAGCGTGGTACCGAGAAAGGAAGCGCCCTTGCCGCAGATGTCCATCAGCCCGTAGTACTCGCCGCTGCGTTCCGGCGGGATGATCTTGCCGAGATAGGAGCGGCTGAGGGCCTGAATGCCGCCCTGAAACATGCCCACCAGCACTGCCAGCATCCAGAACTGCCACTGGGATTTGAGGAAAACGGCAAACAGGGTGATGCCGGTATAGCACACAATGCAGATTTTGATCAGCAGCGCCGTATCGTATCTGCCGGACAGTCTGCCGAACAGGATGGAGCATGGAAACGCCACAAACTGGGTCAGCAGCAGCGCCAGCAGCAGTCCCGTTGTGTCCAGTCCCAGCGCCGCACCGTAGGCAGTCGCCATGTCGATGATGGTATAAACGCCGTCAATGAAGAAGAAAAACGCCAGAAGATACAGGAAAATATGCTTTTCCCGACTGGCATCCCGGAAGGTTTTTCCCAGCTGCCGGAAGGTATCGAGGAAGGGGTGCTCCCCCTGCTCCACATAGGCGCTCTGCCGATAGCTTTTCAGCAGCGGCAGGGTGCAGACGATCCACCAGCAGGCAGTCAGCAGGAAAGCGATGACCATGGCAGTGCCCTGAGAAATGCCGATAAAATCCGCTCCCAGCACCAGCGCCAGGCAGGCAATGAACGGAATGACGGAACCGATGTAGCCGTAGGCATAGCCCGCAGAGGAAACCGCGTCCATCCGCTCGTCGGTGGTGACCTCGGGCAGCATGGCGTCGTACGCCACCTGACTGGAAGAGAAGCCGACTTTCGCAATAACGTAGAAAATCAGGAAGGACAGCCAGGACCAGGCAGCGCCCAGCGCCGCGCATCCCAAGGCGCCCAACAGCATACAGGCCATGAATATGGGCTTTTTATAGTCCTTATGGTCTGCCAGTGTGCCGCAGATGGGACCGATCAGGGCAACCAGCAGCGTCGCCGCGCTTCCGGCGTAGCCCCAGTAAGCAAGGTACTGGGACTCGTTCAGTCCGCCGTCTTTGGCAAGAGAATTGAAGAAAATCGGGATCAGCGTAGCTGCCAGCAAAATAAAGGCAGAATTTCCGATATCGTACAGCACCCAGTGCTTTTCCAGTGGTGTCAGCCGTGTCTTTCCCTTCATGATTCCGCCCTCATTTCCGATAATCACCCAAACACGGGGTCAAATTCGCTTCCAAGCTCCGCACCGGTATTTTTCAGCGCCGTAAGCTGCGCCGCAAGCACCGGGTAGCACGTCCGGGCGTGGTCATAAATTGCCAGCATATCCCGGTCAATTTCCTCCATCCCCTCCGCCTGAGTTCTGGGAAGGAGCATTTGCAGGGCGGTCTTTCCCCCAAGCCTCACCACCATTTCCGTGGTTTTCCGGTTCCGGGAGGAAAAAAGTTTCAGCAGCCGCCGCATATTGCCCACGCCCACCACCACGGTCCGGGTCTTTGCGCCGGGATAAAGCTCTGCCACCGTGGCGCACTCCGCCCGGCTGAGCTTTACATACCGGCTCAGATCCTGTGCGTGGGCAGGGATCTTTCCGTCCCTTGTCAGCAGGAACCGGTCGAACTCCGACTCCATCTCCACATGGTCAAACGGGCATCCCTCGGACTCCTTTTCGTGAATGTAGGCGTGGATCTCCCGGTCCAGACAGTAGTGAGCAAGCACACCGTACAGATACGCCGTCCCCACCTCGGAGGGGTTCAGCTTCAGGCGGCGCACCGCGGAAGCAAAGAAAGCGGTGCCGGTCTGGCTGTGGAATTTTGTGCCCAGATTTCGCTGTACGGTAGGAAACAGGGGGTTATAGTAAAAGAAGAAATCCGGCCCCTGTGCCCCCGTGTCAAACACGCCGCGGAAGCGGGAAACCTGCGTCCGCACCGCCGGGTCAAGGGCCGGCAGCACTTCGGACGCGAACCGATAATGGGCATATGCCGCACTCATGGATGTCACCTCGAAACAAATCGACCGTCCCAGCCGATGAATGGATTCTGATTTTATTGTACATCATTCCCGCAAACTTGACTAGTAGCATTTGGAAAAATTTTTTGTAAAAAAGCACCACTGCCGCCGCCAAACGGTGACGCAGTGGTGCGCTTTGGTGCTATTGCAGGTCTTCGCCGTTGGTGGCAATGACCTTCTGATACCAGTAGAAGGAGTCCTTCCGGATACGGCGCAAGTCGCCGGTTCCGTCATCGTTTTTATTCACGTAAACCATGCCATAGCGCTTTGCCATTTCCCCGGTAGACGCAGAAACTACATCAATCCACCCCCATGGCGTATAGCCCAGCAACTCCACTCCGTCCCCGACTGCCAACTTCATCTGTTCAATATGGCTGCGGAGATACGCAATCCGATACGCATCCCGGATACTGTCATCCGGTTCCAGTTTGTCAAATGCACCAAGTCCATTTTCTACAACCATCATGGGGATTCGGTACCGATCATAAATCTCATTCAAAGCATAGCGCAAACCCTGCGGGTCAATCTGCCATCCCCAGTCTGATGCCTTGAGATATGGATTGCGAACACCTTGCAAAATATTGCCATCCATCTCCGCCTCAGAATTTGCAGACTCACAGCTGGATAAGTAATAGCTGAATGTGTAAAAATCTACTGTGCCTTCGCGGAGTAAAACTTCGTCCCACGGCTCCATGTGAATGCTGATCTCATTTTCTGAAAAATATCGTGCCATGTACCGTGGATATTCACCGCGCACCTGCACATCCGCAGTAAACCAGTTCTGAACTCGCGTTTCCTTCTGTGCCTTCAGAACATCCTCGGGTGCGCAGGTTCGCGGATATTTAGGTGTAAAAATGCACATACAGCCAATTTTAAACTGCGGATACTGGCTATGTGCCAGTTTTGTCACCAAGGCGCTGGCAACAAACTGGTGATGCAGTGCCTGAAACCGTTCTTGCCGGTTGTCTGGAACATCCGTAACTGGGCCGCGGTAATTCTGAACTGTGCCCAGCGACAGTACCGCTCCCAATGGGCGAACCCCTGCATTAATCTCATTAAAGGTCAGCCAATAACGGACTTTGTTTTGATAGCGCTGAAACAGCGTCTTACAATACCGGACGAACAAATTGATAATTTTCCGTGAGTACCAACCATTATATTTTTCTACCAGCGCATAGGGCATTTCGTAGTGTGAAATTGTTACAACGGGCTCCATTCCGTACTTTTTCAGTTCATCAAACACCCGGTCGTAAAATGCCAGTCCCGCCTCATTGGGTGTCTCCTCCATACCCGTAGGGAATATCCGAGTCCAATTGATGGACATCCGGAAGCAATTGAAACCCATTTCTGCCGCAAGCGCAATGTCTTCTTTGTAATGATGATAAAAATCCGTAGCTTCCTGACTGGGATAGTATCTTCCTGCTTCTATGGATGGGGTGATCCATTTGGGAGAGGTATGTGTCCCGTTAGTGCAATGGTCGGGAACAGAGTCTCCCTTTCCATCTACATTCCATGCCCCCTCATATTGGTTGGCTGCGGTTGCTCCGCCCCAGAGAAAATTATCTGGCATGGCATAATTCATAGTTTATTCCTCCGTTATTGCAGACTACTAAGCTTATAGGCTATGCTGACACTGTCCAAATCATCATGCGTCTTATGATCCATATAAAATTCGTAACCATCCCCATCCGCCTCATGACGAACACTTGACTGGGATATGTCCACAGAACGGGCGCACTCTATCAGCTTGGAAATAAATTCCGGTTCCAATGGGCGAAACCCAGGCTGTCGGTGACCATGGGCGGCAATGATCCAGTCAAAGCGATCTTGCATGGATTGAAGCTTTTCCATACCGGAAATAAAATCCGATATTTTCATCCCGCCTTCGTGCAAAACAGACACATGCCGAAGAACAGCATCACCAACAAACAGACGTCGCTTTTGAGTATCCAGTAGCACATACCCACCCGGGGTGTGTCCGGGAATGTGGATTGCTTCCAACGTGGTATCCCCAAGATCAAAAGTCATACCATCTTCCAAATAGCGAATTTGAAACGAAACAGTTGCAGTCTCAAACGCTTGCCGATACTCCATAGCCGAAAAATGCTCCAAGCCCGGATGGGAGGCATCTGCCGCATACATTCGCATCTCCTCATAGAAAATGTGCTTCTCCTCCTCGGATTCAAAGAGTCTGCGCATCATAGCCTCGTCTTCCCGGCCAATATAGATTTCTCTGAACTGATAATTGGCTGCAACATGGTCCGTGTGTCCATGCGTATTTATCACATCATAATCAGTTCCAGCCAATTCGTCTGCCAACTTTCTCAAATTTCCAGTGCCACAACCGGTATCGATCAATACAGCGCGGCGGCTCCCCACAACCAGATAGTTGCTGCAGCAGCTATTATCCATAATTCTGTAAGTATTATCAAAAACCTTTTCGAATTTGTATCCGTATTTTTCCATAACCTGTTCCATATTTTTGTTACTGCGGTACTGCCACCGCATTCTCCTTTCCGATACCGGTGCGGACAGACGTCCGCACCGGTATTACTCAGTCAATCACCGTAAATCCAAGCTTTTTCAGTTTTTCATCATACACATCCATTCCCTCATAGATGCAACTGCTCAGGCGATGTGCATAGGGCGTATTTCCCACGTACCAGGTACCAAAGGATTGAGACTGCCCGTGGCGCTCAATGCGAGGACGTTTCAAAAATCCTTTGGTTCCCCACTTTGCTTCATAATGAATTTCCTTATCACAGAATCGAATCACCGCACTGGGAAATGTGCAAGTACCATCGTCAACATAGGGTAAATGCTGCCAGTCAGCTTCCAGCATAACTTCCGTTGAAACAATGGGCAACTCCCCGTCAATATAATATACACAATAGCTTCTTCCATCACCATTTGTGGAGAGTGAGGACAGAAAAATCTCCCGTCTGCCATCCTGACAGATGCCGTATAGGCCAAAATAAATATAACCAAACGGTACCGTCGTAAAATCTCCCTTATTCTGGTGCATGTGAATCCGCTCGAACTCGCCAAGGCCAATGAACGGTCTTCCATCCAGAGTACCAATCAGCGTGCAGGGCTGGAACATGCAGGATGCATTCTGGAATGTAGCATGATGCTCATAGATGCAAATTGGCCACGGCTCGTACTTGGCAAAGAAGAAATCGCCCTCGTTTACATACAGTCCATCTTCCTTGAAGCGATATTCCACCTTTTTTTCTGTGGAATCCACCCCGTAAACCAGTGGTGTTTCGCTGATCTTCCGGTAATTTACCAGTGGCGTAGTATCATCTGCTACCAGCTCCGGATGCAGAACTCCCTTCTGCGTGGAGAGGAACCCATCACCCAACTCCACAATATTGCCAAATCGATACCTTCCATTGGTAGTATCCGTAGCACGGAAATAGAAATATGGCTTTTCCATATCACCGTCCAACGGATAAATAGACCCATTTACGTCAATACGGCCAAGGCGGGCATATCCATCATAGGCATTATCAAATACTTCCGGAGCTGCCGGCGTAACATGACAGTTCTGAAAACCAACTGTTACATAGTTTTTTCCATAAAAAATTACTTTTGAACTCATAGCTGTTCACCTTATTGTTCCACTTTCAGCATTTTTTCATCAATGCCAAACAGATAGGTCAGAACTGCTGCAACAAGCAGGGAAATCACTGCGCAAAGGATACCCAACACAGTGTTGGTCGTGGAGCCTCCCACAAACCCCAGTGCTGCAAGGAACCCGGAATGCGCTACCGCAGAATACACATGAGCTTGGAGAATTACCGACAGTGCAGATCCAACTGCTCCGCCCAACATCATGAAGAGGAAAGGTTTCTCAAAACGGATACCAGTTCCATAAATTGCCGGCTCCGAAACTCCGCCAATGGCAAGCGTTACAAAATAAGTCAATGCATTGCTGCTCTCATCGACCCGTTTCATCTTAGTAAACTTCACGAATGCCCCAAGTGTAATCCCAATAAGGGCAAAGAATGCGCAGATAACGCCGGGGAAGATAACCTTATCAATACCGTTGGCATTGAGCTGCTCAAGTGCCAGCAGATAAACAGGCATATTGAATCCAAAAAGAACGGTGAGAATCCATGTTGCGCCAATAACCGTCGTGACCAGAAAACTTGCGAAAGAGCCTTTTGCCGATAGCCAATTGACAGCAGAGATAAATCCGGTACCAATCCACGAGCCAATAGGGCCAATCGCACAAAGCATAACGGGAAGCATAACCAGAACTGTCAGCAGCGGTGCAAACGTCATTTGCAGGGAAGCCGGTAAATTTTTGCGGAAGAAATGCTCTACGTAAGACATGACCCATACTGAAATAAATACAGGTAATGTGGTGCTGGCATAACTGACCAGCGTCATGGGGATACCATAAACCGTGAACGGCGTACCGGCATTTACGATTTCAATGAGTGACGGGGAAATCAGGATGGCACCAAGAAATGCGCCAAGAAACGGAGACGCATGAAACGTTTTTGCTGCACTGAACCCCATAAAGACAGGCAAGAAGTAAAAGCCCGCATTTGCTGCCAGATTCAGCAGTCGATACAGATCATTCGTTTCACTGACCCATTTAAAACCGGATGGGCCAATGATTGTTGCGATCAGCATAAGGAAGCCTGCTGTCAGAATAATCCCGATCATGGGCAGCACGCTCTTGGAGAGTGCATTGATAATCTTTGTAACAATATTGCCGCCTTGGGATTTATCCTTCAACATGTTTTTGTCCAGATTTTCTTCCACAACTGCTTCCGGTGCAATATCCCCCGCCTTGCAAACAGCCTGGTAGACATTATTCACTTCTGGTCCGATAATAATCTGAAGTTGCTCTCCAAACCACTGGGTACCGACTACACCAGAAAGCAAATTAATTTTGTCCGCCTTGACAACGCTCTTGTCTTTTACTGTAAATCTCAGTCGCGTCACGCAATGGCGAAAGCTTACAATGTTGCCTTTTCCTCCTACATTGGTAAGAATCTGGTTTGCCAGCTCCGTAAAATCCTTTTTTGCCACAATGATCACTCCCAAATTATTTTTATATACTGTTTACATCAGGCGCGCTTCTGATGTGAAAGCCTTATAAAATGTTGTTTTCCTCGTCCTGCCGTTCCACAATACGGTTGATGTGCAGCATCAGATAGAGCTTTTCTTCCTCCTGCAGGGGATAGCCCATTCTCTCCCGCATCAGCTCCGCGATGCGTTCGGCACAGCTTTGCAGCTCCGGAAAGCCCTCGCACATTTTTTCGTACATGGACAGGTTCTCGCTGTCGATGGGCTTCCTGTTTTCCAGACGCTGTGCCAGATAGTAAATGTGGGTGGCAAAGCGGGAAAAATTGAAGGTGTCCCGGTCGATTTTCACCCCGAGCGCGTCCTCCGTTGTCTGCACCACCAGTTCCAGAAGTCCCTCAAAGCCCTGTTTGTCCGGCGCGGCAGCCGCACTCTTCTGGGGCAGCTGCGCATTGATCAGGTTGATGGCGATCCCGGCGATCTCACTTTTGGAAAGGTGAATCTGCGCCTGTCTGAGGGAACGCCAGAAGTCCTCTGCCAGTTCCATTTCCATGGGATACTGATTTTTCAGTTCAAAGGCAAGGGGAAACTCCATGCGGATATTTTTTCTGGCACGTTCCATGGCGAACTGGATATGATCCGCCATGGCAAGGGCCGCCGTGGAGCTGACGGGATAGGGCAGCACCTGCTGGGCATGCTCCACGAACCGGATACACAGACGCAGCAATTGGGGGGAAATCTGCCGGAACAGCTCGGCATAGCTTTCGTCAATATCGTAAAAGGTGCGGTCAATGTTTTCCAGCGGGATCTCACAGGGCATGGAGTGGAAGCCGATCCCCTTTCCCATGGCGATGACCTGCCGCCCGGCGCCGTCGATGCAAAGGGCAACATTGTTGTTGATTTTCTTGATCGCCTGCATGTTCCGCCCTCCCCACGAAAAAAATCCCCGCAAGGCAACGCAAAGCACACCCCAAAAAGCCGGGGTCGCTTGCAGTAATGCCTCACAGGGAGTAACAATCTACAGTTATCAGTATACCAGACTTTCCCGTTTCGTCAACATGGCATTCATCATAAAGATCAGCAGGATTTTTTGTTGTTTCCGCACAATTACGTCCTGCTTCCGTCTGCGATTTTGGTGAAATTTCCCGGATATTCCGAGCCAGTCCTCAGACTGGCGTGGGAATCTCCCCGTTGAATGGGGCAGGGAAACGATGTCCACCCATACTTTGCTCATAAACAGGTGAGATTTTGGGTGCGAGTCGGTACATAGTCCCTTTCATCCGGGAGATTCTCATGCCAGTGACTTCGGTCGCTGGTTCAGAATGGCGCCTTCTCTGGAGCGGCCTGCAATTGGAAGACCGCCCCGGAATGACAGTATGCCGGCCGTACTCCCCCGGAACGGCACAGGGGCAGGAAAGGCTTTGCGGCAATTCCCGTCTGGGGCTTTTCTACAATTTACATCTTCCAGATTTGTGCAGATTGTACATTTCATTTGTGTACAAATTTTAAATTCTAAAAATTTTACACAATAACGAAAATGCCGACATTTTATCCCGCGTACATTTCTTGTATATTAGTGACAACAGGAAACGACACAGCGGCATAAAACTATACACATTGCCGGATGCCGTTTCCACCGGTTCGTCCGCGGGCCGGTGACGGAACACGTACCTATGTTATGGCGGACCATAACACAAACAAAAAACCGAAAGGAGAAAAAACATGAAAAAGACCCTCTGCATGATCCTTGCGATCTGCATGCTGCTGGCTCTGTGCGCCTGCGGCACCACCAACACCGAAACCAGCGCCCCCACTACCTCCGGCAGCAGCGAAGCCGCCGCCGACACCACCACCGGTGAAGTCGAGCGTACCAAGCTGACCATGTACCTCTGGAGCTCCTCCGCAAAGATTCTGGAGGACAACGGCGTCATCGCCGACTTCGAATCCAAGTATCCCTATGACGTGGAGATCACCACCGCCGAGTTTGACGAGTTGGAGAACACCGCCCTCATGATGCACACCACCGGTCAGGACTGCGACGTGATTCAGGTCAACAACAGCTCCGTCGCTACCTTCGTGGAAGCCGGCATGCTGGACAATCTGGACAGCTGGCTGACCAGCTCCCCCGTGGACATCAGCACCTATGCCCAGGCTGCCGTGAACATCGGCATGATCGACGGCACCCACTACGCTCTGCCCTACGACGTTGACTGCCGGATCCTGGCCTACAACAAGGTCATTCTGGACGAGTGCGGCATGACCCCCGAGGATCTTGCCACCACCGACGGCGTTCTGGCTTTCGGTAAGGCCGCCAATGAGAAGGGCTACTACGCAATGGCCGGTCAGGTTTCCAAGAATGTGTTCTGCCTGTACGATCTGGGCGGCTTCATGCTCTGCTGGGGCGTCCGCCTGTACGAGCAGGACGAGAACGGCAAGTACGTTTCTCAGCTGAGCAAGCCCGAAGTGAAGGAATACATGGACTGGGCCGTTCAGATGTACGAGTACATGCCCAAGGACACCAATATCGACGACACCATGGCCCGCTCCATGTTCGCACAGGGTCAGGTTGCCATGCTGTGGTGGACTCCCTCTCAGGTCAAGAGCGTTCTGCCCAAGTTCGAGAATCCCGATGACGTCGGCTTCCGCACCATGCCCACCGCTCCCAACGGCGCTTCCGGTTCCGCAATGGGCGGCTACCTGTACGGTGTCGCCGCAAACGCTGCCAACAAGGACGGCGCTTACGCATGGATGGAGTACGTGAACTCTCCCGAGAACATGGCAAAGGTCACCCGCGGTCTGCCTGCCGATACCAAGGCCTTTGACTTCGATCCCTACAACAAGCCCGTTTACGACGCATTCAAGGAGCAGTACGCAACTGCCTGCTTCCCCGTTCCCCTTACTCCCATCTACACCGAGGTTGCCGAGACCTGGAACACCTTCTACGGCGAGGCTCTGATGAAGGAGCTGTCCGTTGAGGATGCCATCGCTCAGGGCGATGCCGCGGTTCAGGCAAAGCTGGATACCCTCAACTAACCAAACGGCACAGCGGCACTCCCGACGGTCCGGGCAATCGGATACCGCTCGGGAGTGCCCTTTTCCACTCCGGCAGCCACCGAAACGGTTTCTCCGCGGGATACGGTGTTCCGGTTCCGGCAGTGCGTTTTGGAAATTCCGACAGCCAGGCCTGCGGCATTTCCAAAACGCATCTCCGGGGCAAAAGCGCTCCCCCGCCACAGGATACGGCTTCGGCGGTACCCTCCCCATTGAGGTGAACTCTTATGAAATACGGCAGAAACAAAGCCCTCCCCTATGCGCTGGTTGCGCCGGCACTCTGCCTGATCGGGGTATTCATGCTGTACCCCATGATCAGCAACTTTATCACAAGCCTTTATAACTACAAGCTTTCCAGTATCAAGCGTCCCTTTGTGGGGCTTGCCAACTACGCGAATCTGCTCCACGATACCCGGTTCTGGACTGCCGCCGGGAGAACCCTCTCCTGGACGCTCATCAATCTGGTCATTATTATTGTGCTGGGCGTAGCGCTGGCCATGCTGCTGAACACCCGCTTCCCCGGCTGCAATTTTCTCAAGTCCTTCATGCTGATTCCCTGGATCCTTCCCTCCGTCATCACGGGCTATATCTGGCTGCTGATGCTCAACGAGGACGCGGGCATCATCACCTACGCGCTGAAGAGTCTGGGCATTGTCGCCTCGGACTTCTCCTGGTTTGCTTCCGGGAAAACCTCCATGGCAGCGGCAATTCTCGCCAACAGCTGGCGAGGCTTCCCCTTTGTATCCCTGATGGTATTTGCCCGCCTGTCCAACCTGCCCCGGGATCAGGTGGAATCCGCCAGCGTGGAAGGCGCCAACCGGGCACAGATCTTCTGGCACATTACCCTGCCTTACATCAAGCCGGTTCTGAGCAAGTGCATCCTGCTCATCTTCATCTGGACCTTCAACGCCTATGACATTCTCCGGGTCATGACCAACGGCGGTCCTGCCGAAAAAACCACCACCATGTCCATCCTGGTGTACAAGGAAGCTTTCAACTACTACTCCATCAGCAATGCGGCAACCATGTCGGTTCTGATGTTCGTGTTTATGGTCAGCATTATTCTGCTGGTCAGACTGGCTAAGGATATTACGGGAAAGGGAGGTAACGACGATGACTAAGAAACCCAGACGTCTGAGCTCGGACTCCACCATGTTTTCGTTCCACAGCTATAAGCCCGTTCAGAAGGTGCTCATCGGCATTGCTGCACTGATCTTCTTCCTGTATATTGCCTTCCCCTTCTACTGGATCATTGTCACCTCCTTCAAGCAGCCTCTGGAGATCTATGACGTTCCCCCCAAGCTCTTCCCCTCCCGCCTCAGTCTGGAAAACTACGTAAAGGCATTCAGAGAATTCGGGATCGGTACCTTCATCAAGAACAGTCTGATCGTTACCGTGATTACGGTGATCGTTACCACCATCATTTCTATGTGCGCCGCCTACGCCCTGACCCGTCTGAACTTCAAGGGCAAGAAGAAGATCCAGTCCTTCCTCAGCATGACCCAGATGTTCCCGGTCATTGTGCTTCTGGTGCCGCTGTACATCATGTGCGTCCGGTTCAAGATGTATAACTCCCTGCAGTCTCTGCTGCTGCCCTACATTGCCATTCAGGCACCGGTGTCCATCATGCTGCAAACTACCTTCTTCATGGGCATTCCCAGGGAGATGGAGGAGGCCGCCTATATTGACGGCTGCTCCCCTCTGCAGGCCATGATTCACGTGATCCTGCCCATTGCCGTGTCCGGCATTGTATCCGTCGGCATTTACACCTTCGTGATGGTCTGGCAGGAATACCTCCTCGCCTCCACCTTCACCAACAAGCCCGCGTTCTACACCCTGACCGTCGGTCTTTCCACCTTCAAGGGCGACTTCGCCACCGAATGGGGCGCTCTGATGGCCACCAGCGTCATCATTGCCATCCCTGCCCTGATCCTTTTCTCCGCGACCCAGGACCTGTTCATCAACAACCTGGCCGGCGGCGTCAAGGAATAAGTGCAAAAGGGGGAACGATTTCCATGCATCAAACCGTTTCCGCCCCCACCGGGCAGGAAAAAGTACTCTGCGTCACCGGAAACCCCTGTGTGGACCGGCTGGTCTGGCACCACGGCAACCGGGAAACTCCCAGCCGGGTTTTCTATCAGGCAGGCGGCAAAGGGGCAAATGTGGCCCGGATGCTGGCGTATCTGGGCGTGGACACCGTACACCTGACGATCTGGCAGGAAAACCTGCAAAAGTATTCGGACCGGGAGTCCTACCGCTCCGCTCCGGTTTTCGTAAAGCAGCCCATCCGGGTCATTCCCCACTACATCGACATGCGGACCCGGCACACCGTAATGGAGCAGAGCGACACCAATGCCGTCACACCGGAGGAGGTCTCCGTCTTTCTGGAAACCTTCCGGGCACAGCTTGAGAAAATGCCTTCCCTCGTCATTATCAGCGGAAAAGCCTGCAAGGGGCTGCCGGAAGCCTATCCTGCCATGGTGCGCATGGCAAAGGATCGGGGAGTCCCCGTTATTCTGGACAGCCACAGTGAGGGACTGCTTCTGGGGCTTCCGGAGCATCCGGACTATATCAAGCCCAACCGGGAAGAGCTGGAAATGGTCGTGGGCCCCGTACCGAGGGGAGAAGAAATTCCCGCCGCGCGGAAGCTCGTGGAGCTGGGCGCCGGGGCCGTCCTTCTGACGGACGGCGGAAAAGGCTCCGCCTGCATTACCCGGGACGCCGTGGAAACCTGTCCCGCCATTTCCGTTCCCACCGTGGATCCCACAGGCTGCGGCGACAGCTTTGTTGCCTACTTTGCCTACGGGCTTCTGCAGGGACTGCCCCTGACCCGCTGCATGCAGCTGGGCGCTGCCGCCGGTGCGGCAAACGCCGCCTCAGCTTCCATCGGGCGGGTAAAGCCCCGGCAGGCAAACCGGATCCTGAAATCCGTAGGCCTTCCCCTCATACCGGAATTTCTGTAACGGGAGAAAGATCTATGACAGAACGGAATCTGATCCTCGTTGGCGCACCTCCCGGCTGCGGCAAAACCTTTGTGGCGCAGTGGCTTGCAGGCGCCCTGAAGCCCAGCGTCTTTCTGGACCTGGACATGCTCAATCCCCTGTCCGCTCAGATCTGCGCCGCTGCCGGAAAGCCCTATGACAAGGGCGGCGCGTTTTTCCGGACATACGGGCGGGAACCGGAGTATGAAACTTTGCTGGACATTGCCTTTGCCAATCTGCCCTATGCCCATACCGTTGTCGTTTCCGCTCCCTTTACCAAAGAGTTCCGGGAGCCGGGACGGCTTGCGGCACTGCGGGCACGGGCAGCGGAACAGGGTGCCGCCCTGCACCCGGTGTGGGTGCTCTCCGACCGGGAAACCTGCTACGCCAACATGCGCAAGCGTCAGGCATCCCGGGACAGCTTCAAGCTTGCCGACTTTGACGGCTACATGAATTCCATCTGCTTCGCGCCGCCGGAACAGGCGGAGGGCCTGACCGTCCTCGATAACCGCACTGCCGCCCGCGGGGAGCTGACTGCCGCCCTCACCGAACTTGCGGACCGCATCACCGGTTAAGTTTTTCACGTATCTCTTGCGAACCCCGTTTCGCTTACAATCTAAGGAGGTTATTATTATGTCCCTTGTTACTCTGAAAGCTGTTCTGGATGACAGCAAAGCAAAGCATTACGCCGTCGGCGCATTCAACTTCAACGGCATTGAGGATGCCCGCGGTATTGTGGAAGCCGCCGAGGAAAAGAACTCTCCCGTGATTCTGATGGCCAGTACCAGCGCCGTCAGCTACTTCGGCGGTGCCCGGGCTGTCGCTGCCTATGTACGCGCCCTCGCCGAGAAGAGCCCCGCCCCCATCGTGCTGCATGTGGACCACTGCGACGATCCGCAGATGCTGA
>ERZ857629.2838-NODE-2838-length-15564-cov-3.826681_pt1 | contig 15564 bp, 14 predicted proteins | sample MGYA00519700_ERZ857629 | MGnify/ENA primary metagenome ERZ857629 (study PRJEB31778, sample SAMEA3449351) | human gut metagenome | biome: human gut; feature: human-associated habitat; material: faeces | place: United Kingdom | collected 2010/2012 ...
ACCTCCGCCTCGCTTTCGATTGGCTCGTTGACGTACAGGCGACGCTCCTTCAAGTACTGCACCAGCTCAGGCTGGGTGCAGCCGGAGGCAAAGGTCGTCCAAGACATCGCCTTGACCTGCTCGTCCGACATGAAAAGAGCCACATCACAGATCCGGTCAAGGAGCTGCAGTGTGGCAATGAGCGTATTGTACTTGAGTGTTCCGCGAAAGATGCGGAATTCGATGGTGTTCTTGTTCGTGAGGTTAACACTGGTGTAGCGACCGGCGTGAGCGCTCTTCTTAGCATGGTCCAAGAGCTCTTTCGGCTGGTCCTTATAGCCGTAACGAGCGGCCCACTGGTCCAACTGGTACTGTGTTCTGCGGGAGAACTTCAAGAGCTCTTCCCAATTCTTTTCAAAGAAATATAAAATGCGGGCAATCACGGCGTCCTGCTGTGCTTCTGTTTCACCGAAGGCGTCGCGGTTGACGTGGACGTGAAGTCCGCAAGTGCCCGCCTGATGGCTGGTATAGCCCATCTGCACGGCCTTTCGCAAGATGGCGGCCCACGGCATTTCAGCCTGATGATAGGCAAGCGTCATGGGATGTGTCACCATCTCAAAGCCGTCGTCTAGTGAGCCGTCATGCTTGCAGTAGAGATTTTCCAAGCCGTTGCTGTTGGCAATAGATATGACTTCGGCGGCGTTGTCGTCGTCTTCACCAGCGCCGTCCACTTCCAGCTCTACGCCGAAGAAGCGATCGCCGTCCCCGCGGAACAGCGGCTCGGGCTTGTAGTAGTAGTCATGAATCGGCTTGTGGGAAGTGCGGCTGGTGTAGCAGTCATAGCAGAACGGATATTCGTTTCCATCACTCTCACAGGCGTAATAGGTCTGGCTGATGCGGATAAGGTCGCCGCAGTTGTGACAGTTTGTGTAGTGACGGTCATAGCAGTCCTGACAGAGCGGTGTGGATTCGTCTCCGGCATTGTCATCCCGCCAGATGCGTTCACCGCAGTGGGAACAGAGAACGGTTTTGGCTTCCAGACAGTCCGGACAGAGAAGCTCGCCGCTGAACGGGTAGAGCTCATCCTTGGGAAATTCTTCTCCGCAGTCAGTGCAAACGAGCTTCGGCAGGGCAAAAATCTCACGGTACTTTTCAATCAAGTCGTCCGATAACGATTCAAAATGTTCGCTATCGGCTGGCACGGAACATACGAAAAATGTACCATAGACAATGTCGTAGACTTCACCAGTTTCGGGGTGTTTCAAGGGGCGATTCTGCGGCAGGCCTGTCAGCTTGCCCTCGTCGTTGCAGATCAAGGCGACAGGATCTGAAAATGGATAGACGGCTTCGATGAGGCCGCCGACAAGGGACTGCATAGATGCGAGAGAGCCGTCAATCTCGACGGGACGGGGTTCGGTGTTGGGCTCGACAAGTAAGATGTTCACGGTAAAATCCTCCTTAATTAAATAACACCGCAGACAACTCCGCGGTGCTTCATGGGGATAATACCTAATCAAATAATTGCAATTTTACGAAAAGCAAAGCAACATCAAGGTAAAAACAGGCCCAAAAAGCGAGGTAAATTGCCATGATGAACGACAAAAGGCAGCAACTTCAAAAGCTGCGAAACCGAATGATCCGCCCTGAACGAGAGGGCGAATATTGGACAGAAAACGAGGTGGCGACACTGACTCGTAAGTTTTGTGAAGGCTACGGTATTTCGGAGATTGCAGTTGCATTGCATCGCAGCGAACCGGCAATCATGCAGGAGATCGAGAAGCTTGACCTTTATGACCGAAAGGCGAATCCGCGTCGTCAGCGCACTGCAAGACAGGCGGGTTGCTTGTGTGACCGCTGCATGGCTGATCCGGCATTGTGCCCGCTCCGGATGCAGTGCGGCGTAGTAAAGGGGAGAGAATAAATGTTTGAAAGCTACGATGATATTCTGACCGTTGAAGAAGCCTGCGAAGCCTTAAAAATCGGATACAATGCAATATATGGACTTTTAAACACAGGTAAACTCAGAGGCTATCGCAATGGTCGTGTGTGGAGAATCCCAAAGGCCGCGCTGGTAGAGTACATTCAAAGCAGCTCCAAACTAAAATAAAGAAGGTGCAGGGAGAAATCCCTGCACCTTCTTTTTTATAATATTTTCCAAGAGTGACAGTTGCTGTCCACCCTGTTTGCTACAATATAGACAAATACGGACCAAGCTTACTCATCGTCAAACATTAAAAACCTGTGCGGCGGAACATCGAGTGCTGCAGCGATATCAAACAGCGTATCGAGCGAAATGGCCTTATTGATATTCGGTGCTTCGACGTGGCCGATGAACGCAGCAGATACACCGATCTGCTCGGCGAGCATTTCCTGTGTCAGTCCGCGCAGTTTACGGTAGTATGCTATTTTCAAGCCGAGTTGCAGATACTTGTCAGCATAGATATCTTTCATCGCACTTCATCTCCTGCCATTATGTTAGCGGAGAGAGACAATATTTGACATGACTGTATAGATATATTATTATATTTATCAGATATAAATATGTGTTTTGCAGTACATGATTTGGGAGGGCATCATGGAACAGAACGGTGTTAAATCAGCTCGCTTACTTGAAATCTATTCCCGCTTGAGTGAGGGAGCTGTTTTGAAGAAATCAGAATTGGCGCAGGATTTTCATGTCACGCAGAGAAGCATTCAGCGTGACATTGAGGACTTGCGCTGCTTTTTCGCCGAACGGCACTTAGAGCAAGATGTCATTTATGACACCAAGCTGCGCGGCTATCGGCTGATGCAGGCCACACCGAAAGGACTGAGCAACAGCGAGATCCTTGCAGTCTGTAAGATCCTGCTGGAAAGCCGCTCCATGCGGAAAGACGAAATGCTTCCGATCCTTGATAAACTGATCTGCTGTGCTGTACCGGAATCGAGTCAAAAGGCGGTCAAGGCATTGATCGCAAATGAGGAACTGCATTATGTAGAGCCGCACCATAACCGTCCAATTCTGGATGGACTGTGGGAGATCGGGCAGGCGATCAAAAATCAGCAAATTATAGAGATCGAATATGAACGCATGAAAGAGCCGCGGTTGGTCCGCCGTCGGGTGCAGCCGGTCGGAATCATGTTTTCAGAGTATTACTTTTATCTGACTGCATTTTTGGAGGACAAAACAGATTTTGAAAATCCCGACGATCTGTTCCCGACCATTTATCGTATCGACCGCATTCACACCTTCAAGGTGATGGACGAGCACTTCCGTATACCGTACACCAGCCGTTTTGAAGAAGGTGAATTCCGCAAGCGCATTCAGTTCATGTATGGTGGGAAGCTGGAACGTGTGAAGTTCCGCTACAGCGGACCATCCATCGAAGCGGTATTGGACCGTCTGCCGACAGCGCGTATCCTCTCGCAGGACGAAAACGGCTGGACGGTAGAAGCCGAAGCGTTCGGCAAAGGAATTGAAATGTGGCTGAGAAGTCAGGGAGACTTTATTGAGGCTACAAATTTAGGGGGGATTTAATTATGAAATATCGAATTGGGTCCTTCAATATGAAAAATTTTGGAGCCTATCCAAGCAGGGACTTTAAAAAAATAGCTGAAATTATCCACGGGGAGAAAATGGATATTGTCGCTTTCCAAGAGGTTTTGAGTGAAGGCAAGGGCGTGCAGCGGTTGCTCGAAGAAAATGTAAGGAGGCGATTCAGCAGTTGGGGGTTTTGCTGGGCGTCCCCAAAGGACACGACAGATATATCAAAACTAAATGAAATCATTGCAAATGATAGGCGTGGCGAAGGATATGCTTATGTATGGAATACGCTAAAGTTTAAACTTGCAGAATCAGGGCGATTAGATAGTGATAAGCAGTTTGAACCAAGAATTATCAATTCCCTGTCCAAAGATGTAAAAAATGTTGATTGTCGGATGTTTGCCAGAGCTCCGTATTATATACGTCTACAGCCGTGCCACGGGGGATTCAATGAACTGCGCTTACTCAACATACATATCTATTTTGGGAAAAATACAATCCCCGAGATTGAAAAGCGGAAGATTGAGTTTGATACGCTTGTACAGGAAATATATCCCAGAATCAATAGGGAACGATATGGAAACTTTCGATCCGCTTACACAATAGCGATGGGAGATTACAACCTAAATATTGTCAGGCCGGGATTAAGCATTTCACCTGAAATTTCACAGGCCAGTCTAAATGAAGTCTATAGATGCACCGGTGGAAGAAACCCCTACAGTGTGATCACGATTCAAGAGCAGTTGACTACCCTGCGAAACAACAGCAACCCTACTTCGCAAGGGATTCTTTCAAATTATGCGAACAATTATGATCATTTTACCTATAGTCCAGAAACCTCGCCATTTAAAGGCGTTTCCTGCTATGCAGTTGATGCTGTTTCAAAGTATTGCTGTGGGGATTTTGAATATTATCGAAAAAACATATCTGACCATGTTCCAATTATAATGGAAATTGATTTATAAATAAAAAGGAGAAAAAGTATGTGTACTAACGACCAATTAAAGGCAGCTTATGCATTGAACCTCTGCACGGTTTCAATCGCACAAATTGTTGACTACAACGATATTGGCATCTTGATGCAAGAGTATGACAATATCCTGAATAACTTGAACATAGAAAAAATGCCAAAAGATGATGCACTTCTGGAAATTTTTGAACGCATAATAGATACGATCAACTCGTGTTATATTTCGGCAGAAGATAAAAAGCTGATAGATGCTGAATACCAGAATAGAATGAAAAATGCAGTCTGGTCTGCAGTTCCCCACTTGGGATTGATATTTGCCACGGGTAATCCGATTGCCATAGCAATGAATTTAGCGACTCAAGTCGGCATTAGCTATATGAACTACCGGCGGAATAAGGCTGAATATCAGCAGGGACGGGAAAGGGAATATTGGCAGATTGAGAAAAGTGACCTTGAAATGATCAGCGGCTTGCAGCAATCGTTATTCGGGACGTCATGGCAATTAGCGAAGACATACAATTTCCCTGATGAATATCGGCTAACCAATCAACAGGTAAAAGATTATAATAGCACATTGCTTGAAGATGATCCCATCAAGCGGTACAACAGTTTAAGCTTTATGAAGGATAAGTTCAAAGCATATCCACATTTCTGGTATCAGATGGGTAGCACGGCGAACAGCATTTATCGCAGCGAGGATTTGGATATTAGCGATAGTACGCGGACCATGTACAAAGGCCATGCGATTGAGTGCTTTGAACATTACAGAAAACTCAACAAGTTTAATCTGTTACGCCAAGACGCAATCACCTCGGCATGGGCGTTAGAGTACATTGACCTGCTTGACCTGAATGATGAAAATGATAGAGGAAAAGCAAAAGAGCTGTTGGAAGAAGCGGAGGCGCATGCAGGAACCGCAAAGGACGTACTTGAGCTGTGTGCTTATGCAGCGTTGAATCTCGGAAACTATGATGACGCTATAAAACTTTTCAAGTTTTTAGTGAACAACGATTACAACCTGGAAATTAACGCGCGTATCTTGAGTGCACTACTGATTTATAATTTCCGCGACCCCGAAAAACGTGACAGTGTGCTTTCCGCATATGAGAATATCAGTGGAGTGGCACGAAAGTATCTGTTGCCGATACCATCCACAGAAGAGGAATGGGCAAACTTCAAGCCCGATTGGGCGAAAGATGAAGTCAGTGCAGATACGGCAAATGAAGGCCTGACAGAGGAATCCGATTTTGCCGTTTCAAGCGATATGCCAACAGACACGAAGGGGGTCATAGTCCCTTCACAGAGCGCAGAAGATGCTATGGATCGTATAATTGGTTGGGCTGCGAAGAATTGTGAGTTTATTTCCGTGAAGATAGGATTCTATTCGAAGCCTATTGCAGTTTATGAAACTCAGAGCTACTATTTAATTGTCTATCAACCCAATCGTTATGATTGTCCTCATAATATGCAGCAGATGAGGGTTAATAAGAAAAATGGCAGCGTTGCATTTTTCGGCCTTGATACTCGTGCAGAGAAAGTAATGTACGAATCAGATATTTACGATGGTCAAACTTACATTTCGGATGCAAGACAAAGAGAGTATTATTCAGTGGATGATGATTTGTACTGCGGCTGTAGCGAAGGATTATTGAAGATCAGTCTGGATACAATGAAGTATGAAAAGATAGAACTTCAAGCCCAAAACAAATATGACAGCTGGAAAATAAGCGGATGCGGTAACAAAATTGTCCTTGTGTATAATGGCGATCAGAACAAAATCTATATATATGATATAAACACGAAGAGTGCTATTCGGCTGGTTTGGAATGAGAATATCCCAGCGGCACAGGTCGATGTGTGTGCACAAAATAATGGATTGTATATTTTAGCGCGGAATTGGGTTGGCTCCGAAGTAGTGCTTTATAATTACGATGGTGAATTTATAACCTCACTTTATAACCTACAGGACAAATATAACAATATCTATCATGTTGAGAATGAAGAGACTTTCTATTTAGGTGCTGTAGGTCAGCCCTTTATTGCTAAAGAACGTATAGTTAGACTGAACACTAAAAACGGAGTGCAAAGGGAATCTGAATTAGACATTTCAACAGACGATAGCTGTAGTTTATTAACTGTTGCAAGGCCCTATCCCGATTGCTTGATGTATGTGGCAAAGGGCGGAATTATCAAAGAGGTCAACTACCAGAGTGGAACCGTCAGAGAGATTGCAGAAGGGGCTATATATGTGTGGAACATGGAGAAAAAACATTTTCTCAAAAAAGAAATTGAACGCTGCACGGTAAACGAAGATTTCTTGAGGGTAGGACAATATGTATATTTTTATCAAGGTGGGAATAACGGCGCAACGAGTGGACCGCTTATGAAGGCATCTCTTTCAAACCCAGGCAGTGTCCAAGTTGTTCGGTTATATGATTCTTTGGAAGAAGCAGGGCTGGCCTGATAAGCACTGACGCGCTCCAACTCTAAATGAAGCTGCTGCAGAAATGCGATTGAGTGCTTGTAAGTAATAAAAGTTTTCCCTTACGTTTTCCCTTTAGGCTCTATCAGGCGATAACATCAGGAGACATGAATTGACACTTGCAACCTTGAAAAGCGCATGTCTCAGCACAAAAAAACAAGGGGTATCATACCCCGTTTTGCCTATTGACGAGTTCAAGTCTCGCCACTCGGACCATCTTGAGTGACCAAAATAGATACACTCACCTGAAACCCCTGAGAAATCAGGGGTTTCAGCGTTTTTATGCCCTGTTTTTTCAAAGCGTGTTTTATAGATACACAAGGGCATTTAAGAGTGTCAGGAAGGATTTGAACTCAATTCTCGGCTGATTTGGCCTGCTTTATGGTGGGCTCTACGCTCTCGGATACTTTTTATTGCTCGTCTTTCCTAAAAAATTTGAAACTTTTTATCGAAGAGGTTCCAATTCATCACAGGAAAATCCTTCGTGAAAATTCTTCCGAGGGCAAACAAATTCCGGAAGTGCTTTACAAAAATTATACGCAGTGATCCCGGTCTCATATAAAAATCGCAGAAAGGTCCGAATGCCAAAAAGAGCAGATCTCATTCCACCAGTGTATCGTCCAAGCATTCTTGTAACGCATGTGGCAATATCCATCGCAAAGCTTTTTGATTGTGGCTACGCTTGTGCTGTTATTTCTGCCGCTGACGATATCGTTTTCCCGAAGCTTTTGCTCTTGACATTCGTCAGATTATCCCGTATAATGCACCGAAAACAACACAAGGAGGAAATGAAAGTGCGCTATCTTCTGAAGAATGCAAAGTTTTTCTCGCAGGGCGTGTTTCATTTGGCGGACGTGTTTCTTTCAGACGGAAGGATCGTTTCTATTGGTGATGGTGTTTCCCCTTCCAATGATACTATTGTTATTGATATTTCTAATATGGTTTTGTTTCCCGGTTTCGTTGATGTTCATGTTCATCTTCGTGAGCCGGGATTTTCTTATAAGGAAACCATCCGCTCCGGCACACTGGCCGCCGCGCACGGCGGCTTCGCTCACATTGCCGCCATGCCGAACCTGAACCCCGTGCCCGACTGCGCCGAATCGCTCGCGCTCCAGCGCGCGCTCATCGAGAAGGACGCCCTCGTTCATGTCCATCCCTATGGGGCGATCACGGTCGGCGAAAAGGGCGAGCGGCTTGCAGACCTTGCGGGCATGGCACCAGACGTCATCGCCTTTTCCGACGACGGGCGCGGCGTGCAGTCCGAGAGCATGATGCGCCAGGCGATGGCCGAGTGCCGACATCTCGGCAAGATCCTTGCCGCGCACTGCGAGGACAACGCCCTGCTTCGCGGTGGTTACATCCACGACGGCGCGTATGCCCGCGCCCACGGGCACCGCGGTATCTGCTCCGAGAGCGAGTGGGGGCAGATCGCACGCGACGTAAAGCTTGCCGAGGAAACGGGCTGCGCCTACCACGTCTGCCACGTTTCGACCAAGGAAAGCGTCGAGGTCATCCGCGCGGCCAAGCGCCGCGGCGTGGACGTGACATGCGAAACAGCGCCGCACTATCTCGCCTTCACGCAGGACGATCTACAGGAGGACGGACGCTTCAAGATGAATCCTCCCCTGCGCGATCAGGCCGACCGCGACGCGCTCATCGAGGGCCTTCTGGACGGGACGATCGACATGCTCATCACCGACCACGCGCCCCACAGCCGCGAGGAGAAGAGCAAAGGCCTTGAAAAGAGCGCCATGGGCGTTGTCGGACTGGAAACGTCCTTTGCCGCAAGCTACACGCATCTTGTGAAAAAGGGAATCCTGCCGCTGGAAAAGCTCGTCGAGCTGATGCACACCTCTCCAATGCGCCGCTTCGGCTGCGGCACAGAGATCGCTGTCGGCCAGGTCGCCGACCTGACCGTATTTGACCTCAACGAAACCTACACCGTCGATCCTGAAAAGTTTCTGACCATGGGACGCGCAACGCCCTTCGCCGGCACGTGCCTCACCGGTGCGTGCAAGCTGACGATGATCGGCGGCGAGATCGTCTGGAAGGAGGATATGCTTTGATCGAAGTAACTTACACCATCGCGGAGAACGCCCTCATTGCCTCGGGCGTCTACCGCTTGAGGCTCGAGGGCGACACCTCGGCCATCACCGCGCCGGGTCAGTTCCTCGACCTTCGCCTGCCCGGTTTCTTCCTGCGCAGGCCCATCTCCATCTGCGACTGGGACGAAAAGAGCATCACGCTCCTTTATAAAGTCGTCGGCGGCGGAACGGACTGGCTCTCCCGCTGCACGCCGGGGCAGGCGCTCGATGCGCTCTCGGGTCTCGGCAACGGCTTTGACGTTGCCACCCGCGGCGAAACGACGCTCCTTGCGGGCGGTGGCATCGGTGTCGCGCCGCTCTTCGGCCTTTCAAAGCGCCTTCTTGCCGCGGGCAAAACGCCCGTCGCCGTTCTGGGTTTCAACACTGCGGAGGATGTTTTTTACGAAAATGAATTCAAGGCGCTCGGCGTGCAGACTGTCATCGCAACGGCGGACGGCAGCCGCGGTACGCGCGGCTTTGTGATCGACGCGCTGCCCGAGCGGTTCGACACCGTCTGCGCCTGCGGGCCGATGCCGATGCTCAAGGCGCTCTGCGCAAAGACGGACAAGCCCGGTCAGATCAGTCTGGAAACGCGCATGGGCTGCGGCTTCGGCGCGTGCATGGGCTGCACGATCGACACGGTGAACGGCCCCAAGCGCGTCTGCCGCGAAGGCCCCGTATTCAGGAGGGATGAGATCAAATGGTAAAAACAAACGTCACGCTCTGCTCCCTCCCGCTCGATAACCCCGTCATCCCCGCGAGCGGCACCTTTGGCTACGGATACGAATTCGCGGAGCTTTACGATATCAACTGTCTCGGCACGTTCTCCTTTAAGGGCACGACGCGCGATGCGCGCCTTGGCAATCCCCAGCCGCGCATCGCTGAGATGCAAAGCGGTGTGCTTAACGCCGTGGGTCTTCAGAACCCCGGCGTGGACGCGGTCATCACCGAGGAGCTTCCCAAGCTCGCGCGCGTTTTCCGCAAGCCCGTCATGGCAAATGTCAGCGGCTTTTCGCTCGATGAATACGTCGAGGTCTGCCAGAAGCTCGACACCTGTCCGCAGGTTGGCTGGCTCGAGGTGAACATCTCCTGCCCCAACGTCCACGGCGGCGGCATGAGCTTCGGCACTGACCCGAAGGCTGCCGCAGCGGTCACGCGCGCGGTGAAGGACGCGGTCAAAAAGCCCATCATCGTCAAGCTCTCGCCCAACGTCACAAGCATTGCGGACATTGCCAAGGCCTGCGAGGACGCAGGCGCGGACGGCATCAGCCTCATCAACACCGTGATGGGCATGCGCATCGACCCCAGAACGAAGCGTCCGCTGCTTGCCAACGGCACGGGCGGTATGTCCGGCCCGGCGATCTTCCCGCTCGCCGTGCGCATGGTCTGGCAGGTCTACGAAGCGGTGCGCATCCCTATCGTCGGTCTCGGCGGCGTGATGAGCGCCGAGGACGTCATCGAGCTGATGCTGGCGGGCGCAACGGCGGTCGAGGTGGGCGCTGCCAACCTTGTCGACCCCTTCGCCTGCCGCCGCATCGTCGAGGACCTGCCCCGCGTCATGCAGAAATACAACATCAACGATTTGAACGACATCATAGGAGGTGCCCACCATGGGTAAGGACGTTATCATCGCGCTGGATTTTGACAGCAAGGAAAAAACGCTCGCGTTTCTCGACCGTTTCACCGGCGAAAAGCCCTTTGTGAAGATCGGCATGGAGCTTTTCTACGCCGAAGGCCCCGCGATCGTGCGTGAGATCAAGGCGCGCGGTCACAAGATCTTCCTCGATCTCAAGCTGCACGACATTCCCAACACCGTGAAAAAGGCCATGGCCGTGCTCTCATCCCTCAATGTGGATATGGTCAACCTCCACGCCGCAGGTACGCACGCCATGATGAGCGCCGCGCTTGAGGGACTCACCCGTGTGGACGGCACGCGTCCGCTGCTCATCGCTGTCACGCAGCTCACCTCCACCAGCCAGCAGAGCATGGAGGAAGAGATCGGCATTCACGCCCCGCTTGAGAATGTGGTCATCGACTATGCCAAAAACGCAAGACTCGCCGGGCTCGACGGCGTGGTCTGCTCTCCGCTTGAAGCCGGCCGCATCCACGAGACCTGCACGAAGAACTTTCTCACCGTCACCCCCGGCATTCGCTTTGCTGACGCAAAGGCGGACGACCAGGTGCGCATCACCACGCCCGCAAAGGCGCGCGAGATCGGCTCGGACTACATCGTCGTCGGCCGTCCCATCACACAGGCGGAGGACCCCGTCGCCGCCTACCGCCGCTGCGTCAGCGAGTTCGTGGGCTGAGCAATGCGCCGCGATATCATTCTTTTTGATTTAGACGGCACGCTGACCGATTCCGGCCCCGGCATCATGAAGGCCGGGCAGTACGCCCTGCGCGCGTTCGGCATCGAGCGCGACTGGCGCGAGCTGTCGTTCTTCGTCGGCCCGCCGCTCAGCGAGACCTTCGCGCGCTTCGTGAGCGCAGAGAATGTCGACGCTGCGGTCGCAAAATTCCGCGAATACTATCAGCAGAACGGCTGGCTCGACAACGCCCCCTACCCCGGCATTCCCGCGCTGCTCGCGCATCTCAAAAGCAAGGGCAAGCGCCTTTTCGTTGCCACGTCGAAGCTCGACATCATGGCTGAGCGCATTCTGGAGCACTTCGGTCTTGCGCCCTACTTCGATGCCATCTGCGGCGCACCCGAAGGCGACAGGGAAGCGGGGAAAAAGGTGAACGTCGTAAAAGCCGCGCTCAAGGCAGCCGGCTGCGACGATCTTTCCCGCGCCGTCATGGTCGGCGACCGCGAGCATGACGTCATCGGCGCGCACATGGCGGGACTCGACGTGATCGGCGTGCTCTACGGCTACGGCAGCCGCGAGGAGCTGACCGCCGTCGGCGCTGACTACATCAGCGAAACACCCGATACATTGGAAACTCTGATTTTGTCAATCGACTGATCATTTGAAAGGAGAAGAGATAGAAATGGAGCATTTGGAACGCAGCATTGCGGAGGGCCTGCTCTCCATCCGCGCGGTCTTTTTCCGCCCGGACGAGCCCTTCACCTGGGCGAGCGGCATCAAGAGCCCTGTCTACTGCGACAACCGCCTCATTCTGACCGCACCTGAGGTGCGCACGCAGGTGGAAAGCGCACTGTGCGAGGTCATCCGCGCAGACTATCCCGACGCGGAGGTGCTGATGGGCACGAGCACGGCGGGCATCGCCCACGCCGCCATCGTCGGCCACATGATGGGCCTTCCCATGGGCTATGTGCGTTCTTCCGGCAAGGACCACGGCCGCCAGAACCAGATCGAGGGCCGCCTTGAGCCGGGCCAGAAGGTCGTCGTCATCGAGGACCTCATCTCCACCGGCGGCAGCGTTCTGGACGTTGTGAACGTCCTGCGTGAAGCGGGCGCGGAGGTGCTGGGCATTGCGAGCATCTTCACCTATGGGATGCAGAAGGGACTTGACCGCCTTGCCGCCGCCAACGTGAGAAATCACAGCCTGACCAACTTTGACGTCATCGCCGACGTAGCGGCGAAGCAAAATTACATCCACCCCGAGGACGTTGCGCGGCTCATTCAGTTTCGCAACGACCCGTCGGATGAATCTTGGATCGGAGGAAAGAACTAACATGGAGCATTTGATCGACATTTTGCAGCTGACCACCCAGGAGATCGACGATATGGTCGCCACGGCCAACGACATCATCGACCACCCCGACGCCTACGCACACAAGTGCGACGGCAAGATCCTCGCAACGCTCTTCTTTGAGCCCTCTACCCGCACGCGCCTGAGCTTTGAGTCCGCGATGCTCGGTCTTGGCGGCAAGGTGCTGGGCTTCTCGTCCGCAAGCAGCTCTTCCGCCGCCAAGGGCGAGAGCGTTTCCGACACGGTGCGCACTGTCAGCTGCTATGCTGACATCATCGCCATGCGTCACCCCAAGGAGGGCGCGCCGCTGGTCGCCTCCATGCACTCTGAGGTCCCCGTCATCAACGCGGGCGACGGCGGTCACAACCACCCCACCCAGACGCTGACCGACCTTCTCACCATCAACCGCGAAAAGGGCCGCTTCAATGACCTGACCGTCGGCTTCTGCGGCGACCTCAAGTTCGGCCGCACCGTCCACTCCCTCATCAGCGCCCTGAGCCGCTACACCGGCATCAAAATCGTTCTCATCTCCCCCGAGGAGCTCAAGCTTCCCAGCTACGTGAAGAACGAGGCGCTCAAGAAGAACAACATCCCCTACGAGCAGACGACCGACCTCGAAGCCGTCATGCCCGAGCTCGACATTCTCTACATGACCCGCGTTCAGCGCGAGCGCTTCTTCAACGAGGAAGACTACCTCCGTCTGAAGGACAGCTACATCCTCACCCCGGAGAAGCTGCGCAACGCCAAGAAGGATCTCTGCATCCTGCACCCGCTGCCGCGCGTGAACGAGATCTCCGTTGCTGTGGACGACGATCCCCGCGCCTGCTACTTCAAGCAGGTCCGCAACGGCCGCTTCATCCGCATGGCGCTCATCCTCAAGCTGCTTGGTATTGAATAAGGGAGGGACTTACACATGATCATCGACGCTATTTCCAACGGTATCGTTATCGACCACATCTCCGCCGGCAAGGCGATGGAGCTCTACAACATCCTCGGCCTTGACAAGCTCGACTGCTCCGTCGCGCTGCTCAAGAACGTTTCGAGCGGCAAACTCGGCCGCAAGGACATCATCAAGATCGATCAGGTGCTCGACCTTGACTGGGACGTCATCGGCTATGTCGACCCCGGCATCACCGTCAACATCATCAAGGACGGCAAGCGCATCGAAAAGCGCCAGCTCAAGCTGCCCGAGCGCATCACCAACGTCATCCGCTGCAAGAATCCCCGCTGCATCACCTCCGTTGAGCAGGAGCTGCCGCAGGTCTTCACACTGACCGAAGAGAGCACGCGCACCTATCGCTGCCTGTACTGCGAGACTAAGGCCGAAAACTAAAAGAAGCCGAAAAAGAGGGAACATTACGCAGGAGATTTATGCCAGGCTTATCATGTACAACTTCTCTGAATTGATTACCTCACACGTAGTCATTCAGAAACTCAAAACAAAACACGATTACAAATGTACGCATTTCAAGCGTTTATACGCTCTAAAAATGGCTGTATCGCCCTCATAACCCGGAGGACGTAGGTTCGAGTCCTGCCTCCGCAACCAGAAAGTCCTGAAATCTTACGATTTCAGGACTTTTTTCTAGCCTGCTGGCGGTAATCGGAAGGCGCAAAATAAGGCTTTCTAACACTTTTCTAACACATTTTGTCAGAGAGCCATCTGCGACTTTTTATAAGCTATAGATTTCCGTCACTTGGATGTTTGACAAGTGACGGAAACGTGACGATAATGTTGTATATTAAATCAGACTACTTTTTTGAGGGGATAGTGTGATGGAAGACACAATTATCAAAGCGCTTCTGCTCGGTTACGCGCATATTGAGTGCAATGGCACGCCCATAAGAATTTGCTTAAAAAAGGCGCAGGGACTTCTTTTTTATCTGCTGGTGCACAAAAAGGCAACAAGAGATGAGCTGACAGGCCTCCTCTGGGGAGGGGAAGACAATGAGCTTGCCCGCCGACACTTGCGCGATAATCTCTATCATCTAAAAAAGGTTGTACCGATTGAGCTTGTGGTTCCCGCAGGGCGTAGCGCAATTCAACTTAATCCAGAACTTGGATTTTACATTGATGTCGATGAATTTCTCAAAGCTGTGGATGTCGAGGCTTATCAGGGAGAGTTTCTGAAAGGGTTTAGCGTTCCGAACTGCTATGAATATGAGGAATGGTTGGAGCGGACGCGTACTTCCTTGCGAGAGGCCTATTTGCAGCAGCTTGACAAGCGGGCCGAATTCTGCCTTTCTGAAGGAAAAGACGGCGAGGCCGAGGCCCTCTGGCGAAAATATTTGCAGGAAGAACCTCTGTGCGAAACGGTTTCCATTTCTCTGATGCGGTTCTATCGCGCACAGAAGGATTACAACCGGGCGGCGTTGATCTACCGCGGCCTGCGCAAGGCTATGGCTGATACGCTTGGTATTGCGCCACTCAAGGATACTTCAGAATTGTACTATTCCATTATGAAAGAGTGGAATGAGCAATCGGAAAACGGCGAAATTAACGATGACTTTCTTGTTGGACGGCAGAATCAGCTACAGTATTTACTCCATTTGTTTTCACGTATGCATACATCAAAGCATGCACGGTCTTTCGTAATTCTTGGAGAAGCGGGAGTCGGCAAAACCCATCTTTTGTCATACTTTCTTTCGCATGGTGATGTATCAAGCTATGAGATTATTACTACATCCTGCTTCAAATCCAAGCAGGATGAATACCTTTATCCGTGGCAGACTATTATGCTCTCCCTCTCTAATTTTATAGAGAAAGAGAGCATCCCCATTCCTAATGCATATATGCAGGCCGGCAGTGCGCTGTTCCCTACAATGAAATGCTTCGGCGTATTGAGCCGGAGAAAATTATTTGCTACAACAC
>ERZ857629.2841-NODE-2841-length-15540-cov-11.903003_pt1 | contig 15540 bp, 10 predicted proteins | sample MGYA00519700_ERZ857629 | MGnify/ENA primary metagenome ERZ857629 (study PRJEB31778, sample SAMEA3449351) | human gut metagenome | biome: human gut; feature: human-associated habitat; material: faeces | place: United Kingdom | collected 2010/2012 ...
GATGGACATGACCAGGGGCAGGTGCGCGTCATGATAGCCGGTTTCGGAATGACCGAGGAAGCAGTAAAGCATGAACCCGATCATTGCCACAATGGGGACCAGCGCCAGAATAAAACTGGGCTCCCGTGCGGTCTTTTTTTCGTTTGCCATTGATTTGTACCTCTCTCTTAAAAAAATACTTTGTCTGCGTAAAAGCGGCGGGCCGCCCTCCCCGAAGCAGACGGAATGAACACACGTGCCGCGGGGACGGCACGCTCCTGCGGAGGGGTCCCGCAGGCAAACAAACCAAAACAGCCGCGCAGCGCCGTCGGGCAACGGCTTCTTGCAGTGCCGCGCTTCCATTCCAGTCTATTTGTGAACTAATTGTAACATACACATTCAGCAAAAGCAATAAAAATCGACAGAAAGCTGGAAAAAATTTATGCAAGCTGACTATATCTAGGTGGCATGATATCGTGTTGTTACGCTAACGTGGTAGCTCGATAAAGTGAAAGGGGACGAAAGTCGGGCGCCGCAGCGCCCGTTTGTTGATCGCTTCAGCCCTCTTCCTTCAGCCGATCGAGCAGCAGCCGATAGCCGTCGCCGCCGTAGCAGAGGCATTTGTTGACCCGCGTGATGGTGGTGGAGGATACGCCGATCTTCTGGGAGATCTGCGTGAAGGTCTTACCCTCGTTCAAGAGCGCTGCCACCTGAAAGCGCTGAGACATGGCCACGATCTCGCTGAAGGTGCAAAGATCGTCGAAAAAGCGGTAGCATTCCTCTTCGGTCTTCAGCGCAAGGATCGCCTTGAACAGATGGTCGGTCTCGTCGCTTTTCATTTTGCTCTCGTACATCCAGCGTTCCCTCCTGTCAGCGTTCGGCAGGGCAGACGCGCCTACCCTGTATGCTTTACTATGGTAACAAAAAGTAACGGCCGCGTCAAGGGGAATTCCGCTTTTTCCCTGCTTTTGTGGTTTTTTAAGAGACGTGTGCGGTCTTTCTGAAAAAAGTTATGCATCTGCACGGAAGGACTGGCATTTTCCCCGCGCGCCTGTTATACTGCACCTGTATGTTTTTTGCTTCGGCGCTTGACAATTCCCGCGCCGTACCGTACAATAGGCGGCAATCACACCGATACGCTGCTGTGCCACCGCGGTGCAGTACGCTGTCCATACATTATGACAAATGAAAGGACAAACTATCATGGCAACGATCAAAGCTCACACCTTATCCGGCTTCATGGAGCTGCTTCCCGCGCCGCAGACGCAGATGGAGCGTCTGATGGAGGTGCTGCGCGCGTCCTACGGCGTTTACGGCTTCACGCCGCTCGACACGCCCATCATCGAAGCGAGCGACGTGCTGCTCGCCAAGGGCGGCGGCGAGACCGAAAAGCAGATATACCGCTTCTCCAAGGGCGACAGCGACCTTTCGCTGCGCTTCGACCTGACGGTCCCGCTGGCGAAGTACGTTGCCCTGCATTATGCCGACCTCGCCTTCCCGTTCCGCCGCTTCCAGATCGGCAAGGTCTACCGCGGCGAGCGCGCGCAGCGCGGCCGTTTCCGCGAGTTCTATCAGGCGGATATCGACATCATCGGCGATGGCGAGCTCGACATCACGAACGATGCCGAGATCCCCGCCATCATCTATACCGTCTTCTCCCGTCTGGGCCTCAAGCGCTTCCAGATCCGTATCAACAACCGCCGCATCCTCAACGGCTTCTATGCGATGCTCGGCCTTGCCGACAAGTCCGGCGACATCATGCGCACCGTCGATAAGATCGAGAAGATCGGCCCCGACCTCGTGCGCGCGATCCTCGTCGACGACTACGCCATCGAGGGCGAAAAGGCGGATGAGATCCTTGCCTTTATCGCCATCAAGGGCACGAACGAAGAGGTGCTGGCCGCGCTTGAAAAGTACCGCGGCCGCAGCGAGGTCTTCGATCAGGGGCTCGACGAACTCACGACCGTTGCCAAGTACCTCGGCGCGTTCGGCGTGCCGCAGGAGAACTTTGCCGTCGACCTGACGATCGCGCGCGGTCTCGACTACTACACCGGCACCGTCTACGAGACGACGCTGCTCGACTATCCGGAGATCGGCTCAGTCTGCTCCGGCGGCCGCTACGATAACCTTGCGGAGTACTATACCGACCGCAAGCTCCCCGGCGTCGGCATTTCGATCGGCGTGACGCGCCTTTTCTACGTCCTCGGCGAGCAGGGGCTTCTGAACGGCGATGTCTGCACCGCGCCGGCGGATGTGCTCATCCTGCCGATGACGGAGGATCTGAGCGAGGCCATCTCGCTTGCGACCGATCTGCGCGCCGCGGGCGTCAGCACGCAGATCTATACGGAAAAGAAGAAGTTCAAGGCCAAGATGAACTACGCCGACAAGCTCAAGGTGCCGTATGTCTACTTCCTCGGCGAAGATGAGATCGCAGCGGGCGCGGTGTCGTGCAAGGATATGCGCACCGGCGAGCAGGTCAAGCTCCCGCGCGCCGAGGCCGTTGAAAAGGCCAAGGCCTTTGTCGAGGCCGACCGCAGCAAGCCGGTCATCTGCGAAAAGTAAAGAGAAAAGGGAAGCCCCGCAAAAGCCATTGGCTTTTGCGGGGCTTTTTTCGCGTTACCGCTCCGGCGCGACGCGCGTTTCCAGCATCCTCAGCAGCGGCAGACCGAGGGCGCAGCAGGCGACCGCTTCGCCAAGGCCCACGGTGAGCGCGTTGTAGGCGAAGGCGGGGGCAAACGCATCGCCCGTGCCGGCCTGCTCCCAGGCGATCAGCGCGCCGACGAGCACGGCGTTGCAGATCACCGGCGGCAGTGCCGCCGTCCACTTTTTATGGCAGCGCGCGGTGAGCAGCGCCGCGAGCAGCGTGGCCGCCGAGCCGACGATCAGATCGAGCGGGCCGTAGGGGCTTAAAATGTTGGAGAGCAGACAGCCGATGAAAAGGCCCCAGCTCGCCTCGGGGAGCAAAAACGGCAGCACCGTCAGCGCCTCGGAAAAGCGGAGCTGGATGGGGCCGAAGGCGAGGTTCAGGGCGTTGGAGAGCAGCGTCAGCGCGACGTAGACCGCCGCGATGAGCGCGCAGCGGGTGAGCTTTCTGGTGTCAAAGTGCATGGGTGGGATATCCTTTCTGAGAGCGGGCGGATGGCAGTTGAAACCGAAATGCAAAATGCGGCGCGAGCGGCTCATGGCCGCCCGCGATGTGGTTTTTTACAGCAGGTCGGTGAACACAAAGTGCTTCATCACGGCGGCGCAGCGGGGGCAGAGACCCTCGGCGTCGGCCTCGACGGAGTGCTTCCAGCAGCGCGGGCACTTCGTACCGGCGGCGTTGTCGACTTTGACGCCGAGCGCGTCGCCGACGGCCAGCTCGACCTTGGAGACGATGAAGATGTCAGCCAGCGCCTCGGCGCTCTCGTCGGCAAGGAAGCGGTCGTCCTCGGGGACGGTCAGGTGGACGTCGGCCTCCAGACTCTTGCCGATGACCTTGGCCGCGCGCGCCTCCTCGAGCGCGCCGTTGACCACGGTGCGGACCTCGATGATGCGCTCCCAGCGCGCCATGGTCTCGCCGTCGAGCGCGTAGGCGGCAAAGGGCTTGTTCATCTCGTTGAGCACGACGTTGCGCGCGTCATCCGCCGCGGTGTGCGGCATGGCGAGCCAGATCTCGTCGCAGGTGAAGGCGAGGATGGGCGCAAAGAGCTTGGAGAGCGTGTGCAGCGTGAGATAGAGCGCGGTCTGCGCGCTGCGGCGGGAGGCGCTCTCCGCGCCGTCGCAGTACAGGCGGTCCTTGACGATATCGAGGTAGAAGCTTGAGAGCGTGGTGACGCAGAAGTCGTTCACCGCATGGGTGATCATGTGGAACTCATAGTCGCAGTAGGACTGCTCGACCTTTTCGATCAGCTCGTTGAGCTTGGTGAGGAGCCAGCGGTCGAGCACGGGCATATCCTCGGGCTTCGTGAGCTTTTCGGGGTCGAAGTCGACGAGGTTATCGAGCATGAACTTGCAGGTGTTGCGGAACTTGAGGTAGTTCTGGCTCAGCTGCTTGAAGATCTCCTTCGAGCAGCGCACATCCGCGTGATAGTCCGCGCTGGCGGCCCACAGGCGCAGGATGTCCGCGCCGTTCTGGTTGAACACGTCCGCGGGATCGACGCCGTTGCCAAGGCTCTTGTGCATGGCGCGGCCTTCGCCGTCCACGGTCCAGCCATGGGTGACGCACTCCTTGAACGGGGCGCCCTTGCCCAGCGCGCCGACGGCCGTGAGCAGCGAGGCCTGGAACCAGCCGCGGTACTGATCAAGACCCTCGAGGTACATATCCGCGGGCCAGAAGCCCTGATCCTTCTGCATGGAGGCAAAGTGCGTGGAGCCGGAGTCGAACCAGCCGTCGAGCGTGTCCTCCTCCTTGGTAAAGCCGCTGTTCTTGCCGCAGTGCGGGCAGGTGAAGCCGCTGGGCAGGATGTCGGCGGCGTCCTTATCGAACCAGGCGTTGGAGCCCTTTGCCGCAAAGAGATCGGACACGGCCTGAATGCTTGCATCGTTGCAGACGGGCTTGCCGCAGTCCTTGCAGTAGAACACGGGGATGGGAAGGCCCCAGCGGCGCTGACGGGAAATGCACCAGTCGGCGCGCTCGCGGATCATGCTCTTCATGCGGTCGATGCCCCAGCCGGGGACCCAGCGCACGCTGTCGCACGCGGCGCAGGCCTCGTCCTTGAAGGAATCGACGGAGCAGAACCACTGCGGCGTGGCGCGGAAGATGATGGGCTTCTTGCAGCGCCAGCAGTGCGGATAGGAGTGCACGATCTCCTCGCTGGCAAAGAGCGCGCCGCTCTCCTTCATGTCGTTCAGGATGACGGGGTTGGACTCGTCCACGAGCATCCCCTCGTATTTTCCGGCATAGTCGGTGTGGCGGCCCTGATCGTTCACAGGTACGACCATGTCCATGCCGTAGCGGCGGCAGGTCTGGTAGTCGTCCGCACCGAAGCCGGGCGCGGTGTGGACGCAGCCCGTACCGGAATCCATCGTGACATAGTCCGCCAGCACCAGACGGGAGGTCTTGGGCAGGAAGGGGTGATCCGCCAGCATGTTTTCAAAGAAGGAGCCGGGGTGGGTCTCCACGATCTTGTAGCTCGTGAAGCCGCCGATGCCCATGACCTTCTCGACGAGCGCCTCGGCCATGATATACATCTCGTCGCTGTAGTCAGGCTTGACGATGGCGTAGCTCTCCACGGGGTTGAGCGCGATGGCAAGGTTGCCGGGCAGCGTCCAGATCGTGGTCGTCCAGATGACGAAGTTCAGCCTGGACTTGTCGAGGTGGCTCAGCTTGCCGAGATCGTCGTGCATCGGGAACTTGACATACACGGTCGTGCAGGGGTCGTCCTGATACTCGATCTCTGCCTCGGCCAGCGCCGTCTCGTCGTGATAGCACCAGTAAACGGGCTTGAGTCCCTTGTAGATGTAGCCCTTCTTGTACATCTCGCCGAAGACCTTGACCTCCTCGGCCTCAAAGCCGGGGTCCATGGTCTTGTAGGGGTGCTCCCAGTCGCCCAGCACGCCGATGCGCTTGAAGCCCTCCATCTGGATGCCGATGTACTTGTCGGCGTATTTGTGGCAGGCGGTGCGGAAGTCGGCGACGCTCATCGCCTTGCGGTTGAGCTTCTGCTCTTTGATGATGGCGCTCTCGATGGGCATACCGTGGTTGTCCCAGCCGGGGATGTAGGGCGTATAGTAGCCGCGCATCGCATAGGAGCGGGTGATGAAGTCCTTGAGGGACTTATTGAGCGCGTGGCCCATGTGCAGCCCGCCGTTGGAGAACGGAGGGCCGTCGTGCAGGGCGAAGCGGGGCTTGCCCTCGTTCTTCTTGAGCATCAGGTGGTAGAGATCCATCTCCTCCCAATGCTTGAGCATCTCCGGCTCGCGTGCGGGCAGACCCGCGCGCATGGGGAAGCCGGACTTCGGCATATTGAGTGTCTTCTTGTACTCCATGTTGCGTCTCCTTACCTTTATGTGAATTTTGATATTCTCGTTGTGGACAGTTTATTTTCGCCGCAGCCGGCGTGTGGCAAAATTCCTCGACCCGGCCGCTCAGGGCGGCGGCGCCGGTGGCCTGCGTCGCTGGCGCGGGGGATCTAAAGGGTGGGTAACCCCTCTTAATGCGAACGCGTGAGCATTTTACAGGGAAAAACGACCAATCCGCATTCTTGACAGATCTCCGTATCGGGAAACTCGGGGAACGGGTCGCGCGTAAATATCGACGTATCGTCGTCATCGAGCGGCCCCAATTCAACAAGGTCGGTCGGCGATTTGAAGACCCGCAGCGCTTGCTGCGTCCAGTAGGGATACTTCTGTGTGTGCATCGAACCGCACAGCATCTCTTTCCCGCATTTCGGGCAATTCATGCTTCATGCTCCTCCGGCAAAAATAAAAGCGCCCTGTCCCCGTAAAGAGACAAAGGCGCTGACCTCTGCGGTACCACTCTTCTTGCCGCGCCTTCACGCGGCCACTCAAATGCTGCGATGTAACGGTCGCCCCCGTCCGGTCCTACTCGATCTGTTCAGTCCGGCCGCTCCGAGGTGATATTCAGCCCTGCCGCGCCCCGCCTTGCACCAAAACGGCGGTTCTCTTTGCCGCGGCGGAGGGGCCTACTTGTCCTCATCCACGCGATTTTGCCTGATAGCAGTAGTAATATATCGGCTTTTGTCCGCTTTGTCAAGCCTTGCCCGATCGAAATGCGCGAAGACTGCGCCCGTTTTCCGGTTAAGATGGCGTGCAGGATGGAAAAATACGGAAAGAATGCCTTGACAGTGCATAAAAAGTGTGATAGGGTGTGCACCAATGGAAAAGGGGAGTAGCCGGCGTCTTTGGACGTTGGGCAGGTCGTCATCGCGGGGCGTGAGCCTCCGGCCTGTTCGCGAAATGGCAAGACTTTTACCACGGGCATATTGCCCCGCGGTAGAGGTCTTTTTCTTTTGCTCATCGCGGCCTTTTCCACGGCAACCCGAATTTGACGAACAAAAGGAGTGTATCTGCATGGAATTTCTGCTCGACGGCGTGCGCGCTGTCACCTTGCAGCAGTGCGTGATGTATTTGGTCGGCGCGCTGCTGATCTACCTTGCGATCAAGAAGGACTACGAGCCGTCGCTTCTGCTGCCGATGGGCTTCGGCGCGATCCTCGTGAACCTGCCGATGTCCGGCGTTCTGAATCAGATGGTCGCGGGCGTGGGCGAGAGCCAGGGCATCATTCAGTGGCTCTTTGAAACGACGATCGAGGCGAGCGAGGCGCTGCCGCTGCTGCTGTTCATCGGCATCGGCGCGATGATCGACTTCGGCCCGCTGCTCTCGAACCCGAAGATGTTCCTTTTCGGTGCGGCGGCGCAGTTCGGCATCTTCTTTGCAATGATCGCGGCGGTGCTGCTGGGCTTTGATCTCAAGGACGCGGCCTCCATCGGCATCATCGGCGCGGCGGACGGCCCGACCTCCATCCTCGTCTCGCAGGTGCTGCATTCCGATTATGTCGGCCCCATCGCGGTGGCGGCCTATTCGTACATGGCGCTCGTGCCGATCATCCAGCCGTTTGCCATCAAGCTCGTCACGACGAAAAAAGAGCGCGCGATGCACATGCCCTATAATCCCAAGCACGTTTCGCGCACGCTGCGCATCTGCTTCCCGATCATGGTGACGATCATCGCGGGCTTCATCGCGCCGATGTCCGTTTCGCTCGTGGGCTTTCTGATGTTCGGCAACCTCCTGCGCGAATGCGGCTGCCTTGAGCGCCTTTCCCAGACCGCGCAGAACGACCTTGCGAACCTCATCACGCTCCTGCTCGGCATCACCATTTCGTTCTCCATGCAGGCTGACCGCTTCGTCAACCTTGACACGCTGATCATCATGCTGCTGGGCCTTGTCGCGTTCGTGTTCGACTCCATCGGCGGCGTGCTGTTTGCAAAGCTTTTGAACCTCTTCTGCAAGAACAAGGTCAACCCGATGGTCGGCGCGGCCGGCATCTCGGCCTTCCCGATGTCCGCGCGCGTCATCCAGAAGATGGGGCAGGAGGCGGACTGCACCAACCATCTGCTGATGCATGCCGTCGGCGCGAACGTCGCCGGCCAGATCGCATCGGTCATCGCGGGCGGCATGATCCTCAACCTCGTGCCGCAGCTTCTGGGCTAAGGAGGGGGAATAACATGACAACGCTGGAACTCGCCCTGATGATCACGGGGCAGGGGATGCTCGGCATCTTCGCCGTGATGGGCCTCATCACTGTATTAGTCACTTTATTTACCAAGTTTGGTAAATAATTCAAAGAAGTGGCATAGCCACTTCTTTGAGAAAGACACATTCCGCTCTGTGCCTCGGTTGCCCGCAAGCGGACAATTCGACACTCGCTCCATGCAAAGTGTTTTTTCTGACGCACATGTCGTCAGAAAAAACGATTAAAACTCTTTCGAGCCTGCGGGCTCGAAACTCTGCGAGGATCTTCCCTTAACAATGAAAAACGCACGGCTTGCAGCCGTGCGTTTTCTTTACCTCTCTTCGCGTGACAGATGCATCATCAGCGCCGCAACATCCGCCGGACTCACGCCCGAGATGCGCCCCGCCTGTCCCAGATTCTGCGGGCGAATGGCGGCGAGCTTCTCGCGCGCCTCCAGACGAAGGCCGTCGATTCCGGCATAGTCGATATCCTCCGGAATGGCGCGGCGCTCGAGCCGCGCAAACTCCGCCACCTCCGCTTGCTGGCGGCGAATGTAGCCCTCGTACTTCACCGCGATTTCCACGCTCTCGGCCAGCGCGGGCGGGAAGTCACGGCAGCCGCCGTCGAACGCGCGCAGGTCGTCGTAACGCAATTGCGGGCGGCGCAGCAGCGCGATGAGGGGGCTTCCGTCATGCACCTCCGCCGTGCCGCGCTCGCGCAGAAGCGCGTTGAGCGCGTCGGACGCGGGAACGCCCGTATGCTCCAGGCGCTTGATCTCGCGGCGCACGGCGTCGTATTTTTCATTGACGCTTTGCAGCGTTTCGCCGCTCACAAGCCCCAGCTCGTGCCCGATGGCTGCAAGCCGTTCGTCGGCGTTGTCCTGCCGCAGAATGAGGCGGTACTCGCTGCGGCTCGTCATCATGCGGTAGGGCTCGTTCGTGCCCTTGGTCACAAGGTCGTCGATGAGCGTGCCGATGTAGGACTGCTCGCGGCCCAGAATGAACGGCGCTTCGCCCTTGAGCTTGCGCGCGGCGTTCACGCCCGCGACGAAGCCCTGCGCCGCCGCCTCCTCGTAGCCCGACGAGCCGTTGAACTGTCCCGCGCCGTACAGACCCTCGGTGTGCTTGTACTCAAGCGTCGGGTACAGCGCCGTCGGGTCGATGCAGTCGTACTCAATGGCGTAGGCCGGACGCATGATCTCCGCGTGCTCGAGGCCCTTGACCGAGTGCAGCATTTCGATCTGCACCTCCTCGGGCATCGAGGAGGAAAAGCCCTGTATGTACAGCTCCTCGGTGTCGAGCCCCATCGGCTCGATGAAAAGCTGGTGGCGCGGCTTGTCGGGGAAGCGGACGATCTTGGTCTCGATACTCGGACAGTACCGCGGGCCGACGCCCTCGATCACGCCGGAGTAGATGGGGCTCCTGTCCAGATTCTCGCGGATGACGCGGTGCGTTTCCGCCGTGGTGTAGGTCAGGTAGCAGACCGCGCGGTTCTCCGGCGGTTTTTCCGTTGAAAACGAGAACGGCAGCGGCGTTTCGTCGCCCGTCTGCACCTCCATCTGCGAAAAATCGACACTGCGCGCGTTCACGCGCGGCGGCGTGCCGGTCTTGAAGCGGCGCAGCGGCAATCCGAGCTTTTTGAGCGCTTCGGCCAGCGTGAGCGAGGCGTGCATCCCGTCAGGGCCGCTCTCGCGCACGCATTCGCCGACGATGGTGCGGCCATCCAAAAATGTGCCGGAGCAGAGAATGACGGCCCTTGCGGCGTAGACGCCGCCCGTCTCGGTCACGACGGCGGAAACATGTCCGTCCGTGACGCGAAGATCCACGATCTCCGCCTGACGCAGCAGCAGATTTTCCTGCGTTTCGAGAGTGTGCTTCATCACGCTCTGATAGCGTTTTCGGTCGGCCTGCGCGCGCAGCGACCAGACCGCGGGCCCCTTGCCGCGGTTGAGCATCCGATACTGGATGCAGGCCTTATCCGCCGCCTTTGCCATCTCGCCGCCGAGTGCGTCAAGCTCGCGCACGAGATGCCCCTTGCCCGTGCCGCCGATGGCGGGGTTGCAGGGCATATTGCCAACGGCGTCCAGGTTGATCGTGAAGCACACCGTCTTCATCCCAAGCCGCGCACAGGCGAGCGAGGCCTCGATGCCCGCGTGGCCCGCGCCGATGACGGCGACGTCATAGCTTCCCGCTTGAAATTCCCGCATGATCTCAGCCCCTTTCCAGTGTGATGACCGCCACCTGCGGGCGGTTCAGAATGCGCGGGATGACCCTCGGCGAATTGCCGAGCCCGCGGTGGACGAATACCTCCGCGCCCTCGCAGTCCTCGTCCGTGCAGTGGTAGAAGCCGCTCGTGAACGAGGGGAACAGCGTGAACGTGGTGTCGATGACGCCGTCGGTGAACGGCGGGCGCCAGATGCCGCCGTGCGCGTGGCCGGAGAACGTCAGATCCGCGCCGAGGCGGCAGTAATAGCCGTTGAAATTGTTGTTGCGGTGCGCCAGCAGCAGCCAGAACGGATCGCCGTATGCGGCGTAGACCTCCCGCGCCAGTGCACGCGGCGTTTTCTGGTCGGCGTAGCCGTTGGGGTCGTCGATGCCCGCAAGGATGATAGTATCGCCGTTCCGCGTGAGCTCGGTGAATTCGTTCGAGAGCACCGTCACGCCATTCTCCCGCAGCGTGCGCTTGATGTCCTCCACGACCGCGGTGCCGTGGCCCCACTCGTGGTTGCCCGTGACGTAATAGGTCGGCGCGATGGCGGTAAGCGCCGCGCCGACCTCGGCGGCGTAAACGGCCGGCTCCTGCGTGCGGCGGTCGACCAGATCGCCCGTGAGGAAAATATATTCCGGCTGCGCAGCGCTGACCGCGTCGTAAAGCCGCTCGTTGTCCTTGCCGAAGTATTTGCCGTGCAGGTCGCTCAGCTGCACGATGCGGCAGCCGTCAAAGCCTGCGGGCAGCGCGCCGGAGGCGAACGCCGCTTCGTCCGTTTCGATGCTGCTGTTGCCCCACCAGAGATAGAGCGCGAACAGCGCGAGCAGCGCGAGCGGCAGGATATGCGGTTTTTTTCGGTGCTGCCTTGCCATTAGATCGCTCCTATTGAAAGACGCACTGCGTCCAAAATGCTTCAGGGGCGGCAAAATGCCGCCCCTTATTGTACCACATGCGCCGCGGGCTAAACAAGCCCATTATTCCGCGCTCTTGAGGCTCTCCACCATGTCGATCTTCTTCATGCGGAAGTGCGCCAGCAGATTGACAAGGAACGAGAACAGCGCCGTGAGCACGGCGGCGTAAAGATAGCTCATCGGATCGGTCTCGCGGCCGAACATCATCAGGTCGATCTCCGTCGAGCGCACAAGGTAAACGTGCAGCCAGTGCCCCATGAGGATGCCGAGCGCGATGCCGAACACCGTGAGCACGATATTCTCGCGGTAGACGTAGGCCGAGACCTCGCCGTCGTAAAATCCGAGCAGCTTGATCGTCGCCAGCTCGCGCGAGCGCTCGGTGATGTTGATGTTCGAGAGGTTGTAGAGCACGACCATCGCCAGCGCCGCCGCCGCGAGAATGACGATGACCACGACGAAGTCCACGCGCTCCATGCTGTGGGTGTAGGTATCCTGTGTGTCGCGCATACGCGAGGTGGATACGACGCCGCTGAGCGTCAGCAGCCCCTCAAAGATCGAGCCGCAGGTCTCGGTATCGTCGCTTGTAAAGTTCAGAAGATAGGCGTTCGCCTCCGCCGTTTTGCCGAAGACGGATTCATAATACGCGGGCGTCATGTAAACGAAGTGGCCCGTGTAATGCTCGTAAATGCCCGCGACCGTCACGTCGCCGCGCTCGTCTCCGTCAAGGAAAAGCGTATCGCCCGCCGAGACCTTCAAAAGCTCGGAGAGCTTCTGGTCGATGTACACGCCGTCGTCGCGCATCGTGATAGCCTCGCCCGTTTTGCTGTCCAGCAGGTCGATGGCCTTGCCGATCTCTCCGGCGTCCATCACCTCGACATACGCCGTGGTGGAGTAGGCCGGTGAAATAGCGGTCGCCGATGAGGCGGCGCAGGGGACGCTGTCAAGGATGCGGTCGTCCGACGCGATGTATTCCTCCACCGCCGCGCGCTCCTCGGGCAGTACGTTGTCCGCAAGCGTGACCTGCGCGCTGTAGTGGAACAGCTCGTCATACTGGCGCGACATCGTAAAGAGCAGGGACGAGCGCAGACCGAAGCCTGCGATGATGAGCGCCGTGCAGCCGCCGATGCCGATGACCGTCATCCAGAAGCGCTTCTGATAGCGGAAAAGGTTGCGCGCCGTGACCTTGTAGGTGAACGACATCCGCCGCCACAGGGGGCTGATATACTCAAGGAACACGCGCTTGCCGGCCTTGGGCGTGCGCGGGCGCATCAGGCTTGCGGGCGTTTCGCGCAGCGTCGCCATGCAGGCCCAGAGCGTTGCGAGCGTCGTGCACGCGACCGCCGCCAGCACGGAAAAGACCGAGATGTCCGCATAGGCGTGCAGCTCGATGTCCGGCATCTGATACATGATCTGATAGGCCGTGAAGATCATCTTGGGAAAGAGCGTGTAGCCGATGGCAAGACCGGCTATGCCGCCGGTCAGGCTCGGCAGCAGGCCGTAATAGAGGTATTTTCTCGAAATGGCTGCGCGGCTGTAGCCCAGCGCCTTGAGTGAGCCGATCTGCACGCGCTGCTCCTCGACCATGCGCGTCATCGTCGTCAGGCATACGAGCGCCGCCACAAGGAAGAAGATGATGGGGAAGACGCTTGCAAGGTTCGCCATGCGCTCGGCGTCCTGTCCGAAGCCCGTGTAGCCGGGGTTGTAGCTGCGGCTGAAGAGGTACCACTCGCAGCTTTCGATGTCCGCGACCTCGCGCCGCGCGTCGGTGATCTTCTGCTGCGCGTCGGCGATCTTTTCGTCGGCCTCCGTCTTTGCGTCCTCGTATTCGGCAAGGCCCTCGCGATAGTCGCGCTCGCCGGAGACGAGCTCGGCATAGGCATCTGTCAGCTCCTGTGTGCCGTCGGCATACTGCTGCTCGCCGTCATAGTATTCCTGCCAGCCGTCGTCCAGCTCCCTTCGGGCATCGGCAAGCTGACGCTCCGCATCCCGCAGCTGTGCGGGCGCGTCGTCGAGCTGCTGCTTTGCCTCGTCCAGCTGCTTTTTGGCCTCGCGCAGCGTCAGCCCGCTTTCGCTGAGCTGCCGCATACCGCTTTCGTATTCCGCGCGCCCCTCGTCAAGCTGCCGCTTGCTCGCGGCAAGGCTGTCTGCGCTGATGCTCTGAAGCTGTGCGAGCTGACCTTGCAGCTCCGCGAGCTGTGCGGCTGCCGCCGTGCGCGTAGCTGTCAGCTCCGATCTCTGCGCCGCCGCAAGCTCCCTTTGCGCAAGAAGCTCCGCCCGCTGTGCCGCGACAGCCTCCTCCGGCTGTCCATCCAGCAGCGCGAGCGCCGCGTCGATCCGCGCAAGCGCGGCGTCTGTTTCCGCGATCCCCGCGTCCAGTTCGTTGAGTCCTGCCTGCGCCTGCGCGATACCGTCGGTAAGCTGCGTCCTCATCCCGTTGAGCACGCCGTCCGTCGTCGTAAGGGCCGCGCTGTCGCCGCGGCCAAGGTCGTCGAGCAGCCGATCGGGCGCGCCCTCATAGGGCGAGCCGCTTCCGGCGAGCGCGTCCGTCACCGTGACGGCGAGCGTGTCGAGCTGGCGCTGCCCCTCGTCGAGCTGTTGTCCGGCGGAGCCAAGCTCCGCCGCGGCCGCGCTGAGCTGCTGCTGTCCCTTTTCGTATTCCGCCCGGCCGTCGGCATATTCGGCGAGGCCGCGCTCGTATTCCGCCCGCGCGTCCTCGTACTCGGCAAGACCGTCTCTGTATTCCTGCTCGCCGTCAAGCAGCGTCTGATAGGCGTCGTCCAGCTCCGTGCGGGCGTCGTTCAGCTCCTGCTGCCCGTCGCGGTAGTCGCGCCAGCCGTCGTCCAGCTTTCTGCGGGCGTCGTTCAGCTCGTTTTTCGCGTCGCCGAGCTTTTCATCGGCCTCCGCCTTCGCGTCGTCCAGCTCGCGCTGCGCATCATCCAGCTTTTCCGTCGCCTCGTCCACGAGCGAATCGTGCCGCAGCTGCGCGCGCTCCTCGCCGAACGGCTCCAGCTCGTCGAGCACGGCGTCGATATAGTCGTCGTAGTCGTCGTAGAATGCGGTCATTTCCGCCGCGCCCGTGACGCGCGCGTAAGCCGCCGTGTAGTAATCGAGCGCAAACGCCTCGCGCGGCAGGTACAGATACGCCTTCACCGTGCCGCTGCCGATCGTGGATGTGCCGCGCTCCACGGCGAGGTACACCGGCGAGCGGATGGTGCCGACCACTGTAAACGTATCCTGCGCGAGCGCGTCGTCCAGCTTGTCAGACGGGGTGAGCGTGATGGCATCGCCGATGGAAATGTCCATCAGGCCGAGCATTTTTTCCTCTACCACGCACTCATCCGCGCGCGCGGGCATACGTCCCTCGCGCAAAAGCACATCATTGATGCCCGCGCCGCTCAGCGACAAAACCTTTACGACCGCGTCCGTCGCGTCGGAGGAGGCGAACGCGTCGATGACATACGCGCCCTCGGCGGCCTCAATAGCGTCCTGCGCCTTGAGCGCGTCGATGTCGTCCTCTGTCAGTCCCAGCGTCGAGAGCACCTGAATGTCGGCCAGATGCAGCGAGTCGAGATAATCGTCGCCCGTGCGCTTCATGTCCGGCGCGGTGGCCTTGAGCCCCGAGAGGAACGCTACCGACAGCGCCACCAGGATCATGATGGAAAAGAAGCGGCTGCGGGTATGGCTGATCTCGCGCCAGAAGTCCTTGCGCATCGCGTTTTTCATGCTGCCGCCTCCCTTCGTAAGAATAAGTACGTTACCATTCGATGGTTTCCACGCTCTGCGGCGTTTCGTTGCGCTCCATGCGCTCTACCGTGCCGTTTTTGATGTGGATGACGCGGTCTGCCATCGGCGTGATGGCGCTGTTGTGCGTGATGACCACGACCGTCACGCCCTTTTTCCGGCAGGTGTCCTGCAAAAGCTTCAAAATCTGCTTGCCCGTCACATAGTCGAGCGCGCCCGTCGGCTCGTCGCACAGCAGAAGCTTCGGATTTTTCGCCAGCGCGCGGGCGATGGCCACGCGCTGCTGCTCGCCGCCGGAGAGCTGGCCGGGGAAGTTGTTTGCGCGCGCGGAAAGCCCCACCTCGTTCAAAACGGACGCCGCATCGAGCGGATCGTCGCAGATCTGCGCGGCCAGCTCTACGTTTTCAAGCGCCGTCAGGTTGCCGACGAGGTTGTAGAACTGGAAGACGAAGCCGATGTCATGGCGGCGGTAGGTCGTGAGCTGGCGGGCGTTGAAGCCGCTCACGCGCGTGCCGTCGACCGTGA
>ERZ857629.2850-NODE-2850-length-15496-cov-3.297001_pt1 | contig 15496 bp, 10 predicted proteins | sample MGYA00519700_ERZ857629 | MGnify/ENA primary metagenome ERZ857629 (study PRJEB31778, sample SAMEA3449351) | human gut metagenome | biome: human gut; feature: human-associated habitat; material: faeces | place: United Kingdom | collected 2010/2012 ...
CTTAGAATACGAGTATATGAAACCCTGTCCGGAGAGGCGGTCGGCTTATTCGTTCAGCTTTTGCAAGTACTATTAAAACGCTATTTAAACGATGGTTATATACGACAAAAATAACAATGTCATTCTCGATATCCTGGTAGACGATACAAGTTATCGTTACCGGGCCATTCGGCAGGGAGATAAAGTCTATCTTTATTTTTCCCTTACCGAGCATGTGGAGATTCCGGTATACAGTTACATTAATTACCAGGGACAGCGATACACGCTGTGGAAGCCTGAGAATCTGACTAAAAACGGAGAACGTAACCTGGAATATACCGTTGAATTTGGGGGATGGTGGGAACTCCTGAATCGAACAAAATACAAGTTTCTGTCTGGAAAACCTCATAAACTGAAGTTCCCACTTACAGGTACGCCCCGCTTGTTCATGCAGTTGCTTGTTGACAATCTCAACCTACATGATAGCGGCTGGGCACTTGGCACTTGTATCGAGGGGTCTGAAAAGGCCATGGCCTTCGATCACGAAAGCGGCATGGAAGTGCTGAACCGATTCGCGGACGAATGGAATACAGAGTTTGAATTTATAAGCAAAACAATAAATTTCGGTAAGGTCGAACGCTTTAAAGATGATCCGTTACCGCTCAGTTACGGAAAAGGAAACGGTTTCAAAACCGGTGGTGGCCGACAGACTCAAGGCGAAAAGGCTCCGGTTACCATATTATATGTACAAGGCGGAGAGCGGAATATTGATGTATCGGCTTATGGCAGTTCGACCTTATTGCTACCAAAAAATCAGATACTGGAGTATCAAGGCCGGAAATATAAGACGGATCAAGACGGCATGTTTATCACCCGCGCAGATAGGGATTTGGTTGATTATAGTGAAGACAGTTATGACGCCTCTAATATCTATCCCTCACGCGTTGGTACTGTGAGTGAAGTTATCGCTGTTGATCCTGAGAAAAACATCTACAACATAAAAGACTCCTCTATTCCGGCAGCCCTGGATTACAGTCAATGTCGGATTGCAGGTGAAAAAGCAACGATCATATTCCAAAGTGGAATCTTGACCAGCAAAGAATTTGATCTTGAACAAACAGATGACGCCCTTACCGGATATATACATGCAGAGCGTCGCTTTAAGATCGTGCCCCAGGATATTGATGGGACAACTATGCCCAACGAGACATCCAAGCCTGCTGTCGGTGACAAATATGCCATCTTCAAGATTTCCCTTCCGGATGCCTACGTTTGTGATAATATCAGTCAGTCGGGTGCCAGTTGGGACATGTTCCGTGAGGCTGTCCGGTACATGTTTGAAAATGAGGATGAAAAATTTACATTCACAGGTGAGTTGGATGGCATCTGGGCAAAGAAAAAATGGTCGGAAATTGCAGCTAAAGTAGAACCTGGTTGTTATATACAATTCAGTGACAATCAGTTTCAGCCGGAAGGTATTTTAATTCGTATTACAAGTGTCAAGGACTACATCAATAAACCCCATGCTCCGGAAATAGAATTATCAAATACACCGGTCGCGGGCTTTGTTTCTTCTGAATTGGGTAAACTTGAAGGTAATGAGGTCAAGGATGAAGAACGTTATAACAGTTCGTTGTTCTATACAAAGCGTTCCTGGCGTGATGTAAAAGAAACTCAGAAAATGATGTTTGATCCTGATGGATCATTCAAGCAGGAATATACAGCATCGTTATTGGCTGAATTTGGACATCTTGTCATCGGCATGAAATCTCAGCAAATGGATTTGATCGGTGTTAAATTCATACCCAATGCAGACAATAATGCCAATTCTTTTAAAAGTACCGCTGGCAAACTGGTACATTTTACGATCAAAGAGACTCCGACCGAATGGACGATCCCTGCCTCTTCACATGACCTGAGCAGCAGTCTTTATTATTATGTATACGCCAAATGTAATCGTACGACATCAACCGGTTCCATACATGTAACTAATCAACAGATTAAGTTTGACAGCGATAGTACATATTACTATTTTTGGATTGGGACCTTAAACACTCCGGAAGACAACGTCCGCAGTTGGTTACCCTTGTTCGGTTACACCGAAATTGCAGGTCAAAGCATTACAACAGGCATTATCAAGGATAAGCTGGCCAGGTTAGTGATAGACTTAGTTAATGCCCATATTACGGCTAAAGACGGAGCAACTATATCCGGGCAGATTTTGTTCGGCGAAGGTTCCTCTGGATTGGATAATGTAGCTGAATGGCCAGCAGCAAAAAAAGACATAGCTAACGCTAAAGATTCTGCCAGTCAAGCAAATAAGTCAATTACAAATCTTGGTGATTATGTAGACGGAGCCTTCGCTGATGGAATCATCGAGGAATCAGAGGCTAAGGCCATCGAAAAGTATATCAATACGGTAAAAACAGATAAGGCAGCCGTAGAAGCTACATATAATAAGTTATATGTCAATAGTTATCTAACGGGTAATGCTAAATCGAGTCTGCTAAATGCTAAAGTAACCCTGTTCGGAGCGATTGATAACCTGTTGTTAGCCATCAATTATGCTATTTCGGACGGACGAACGACCGTGACAGAGAAAAACAATGTCGACAGCAACTTTTCTCTGTTCAATTCGGCTATGGCATCGTTTAACACGGCTGTAGAAAATGCCAATAAGGCCATACAGGATAAATTGAAAGAATATGCCGATAATGCGTCCGGGAATGTTCCTGACTCATTTAAAAACTCACTTGCTCAGCGTTTAGGATATGCTAATTATGCGGCGTTGGAAACTGCTGCTGCTGCAGGTAATACCTTAATCAAAAATGGCAAGGTAAATACAGTTTTGGTCGAAGCGGCTGCAATCGTGGCCCAAGGTATTACGGCTGAAATAATTGAGGCCCTTGATATTGTTACAAACCGCTTGACCGTAACAGACGGTGGTAAAATTGGAGATTATTTGATTGAAGGCAGAGGAATGAAAGCGGTATACAGCGATTGGAATAGTTCATCCAAATTTTATTTAGGAAATGGAAAGGATTATTCAAGTGGCTCAAAAGTATTTGCTATGGGAATTTCGGCGTCACAATATGCAAAAAATGCTAGGGCATCAATGAATAATAACAGTCCCGGCAATGTGCCAGGGAGTAATTCTGCGTACTATACCCAATTTTCAAGGATACACAATTTGTTTAGTGACTGTGAAAGCAATCCAGACAAGAAAACAACCATGGTCATAGAGTCAATGGGAGCCGCTAAAGGCAATACAGCCCTTGCTCTAATTGGAGGCTTACAGATAACCGGTGGAGTGTCAACGCTGGAAAATATAGGAAGAGAATATTTTCTTAGCGAAGGCGGACCGAAATTCCGTAGAGTCATGTTTTCAAAGTCTAATCAAACAGTGTATCTTCCATCAACTGATGATATTTTAGCTTATTTCGGGAAGTTGCCAGAAGCGACAGGAGAAGGAACGATACAAGGATCATCTCCCTATCACGGAATAGATAATTCTTGGTTTACTTTCGAGATTTTCCGCGTACCATGGGCAACAGGGGCAACAACCGTCAGAGGTAGTTCTTCCGGAAATGGGGACTACGCTAGTATCTCCGGTACTCCTATATATTCCGGCAAAGACCAATATATTTATGGACAGTTCACCCTTAATCCTGGCGAATTAGCCATAGTTAGTTTAATCAATAGACAATGGTATGTATTATATAAAGGGAGGGGCTGGTAACATGGATATAATTGTAGATAAAGAAACGGGATACATAGTTAATCCTGAAACACTGACGAAAGGTGAGAATTTGGATATTCTAAATATATTCAAAAATATTGAGGGTGATATAGTTATCCCTTCTCATCTCAAAATCATTGACATAAATGAAACTCGGTCTGATCTTGAAAAGCCTTATCATTATAAACATTACTACTATATTGATGGCGAAGTAGAGTGTCGGTACGTCTTGAGTTCAGATTTGATTGAGACTGAGATTGATCAGTTAAAGAAAGAACTATCTGCTACAGACTATATAGTGATCAAATCCTATGAAGCTACAATGGCCGGACTGCCTGTTGAATACGATATGACTGAGATACATGCTTCCCGACAAGCAATACGTGATGAGATCAATCATCTGGAGGGATTATTAAGAACATAGATTCAACCTCGGAATTAACGGCGTTTAAGCATCCTTTATGTGATGTTTAAACGCCCAATTTTTTTTATACTTTCCGTCTGAAAAAATTGTACTGGTGGTTTTGCCAATTATATATGTCTCCTTATATTTTATACCTTTAGTCCTGACTTAGTAATATCATCCTGTACACCCTGGCTGATTATCCTGTACACCCTGGTCGGCCAGCCTGTACACCTTATTCGATTATCCTGTACAGCCTGGTATTACTGACTAGTAATCAGTGATATAAAAGGTAGTAACCTTTGAAGTAACTAGTAGTAATATTAAATCTAAAAGAAAGGGAACCGCATGGCAGTAAGGTACAAACTCACAAAAATCAATGATAATATTACCGGCAAAGAGCAGGTAAAGTATTCGGTTACCACCGTAAGTTATGGTAATGTCAACCTCGATACGCTGGCAGAACAAATGGCCGATGCCAGCACCTTCACATATGGGGATGTTAAAGGGATGATCGAAAATCTGACTCTTTTGATATCGGAAGCCTTGAAAGAAGGCAATACGGTGACGATCGACGGTCTGGGTACCTTCTCGGTGACCGCCCAGCCGAATCGCGATGTGGAAGAACCGTCTAAAATCCGCGCTGAATCCATTAAACTGAAGGGGATAGGCTTCAAACCTAGTCCGAAGCTGAAAGACCGGCTGAGCGATATTGAGTTTACGAGGCTGAAATAAGGTTGTACATAAAGTTTCAGGAAAGTATTTGCCATTTGCAATATTGTCCTGCAATATATTGTATAATAGAAATTTAAACCATTGCAAATACCTTTTTTATTTGCAATGGCGTTTGCCATTTGTCATATCATAAGAGGGGTGAAAATAAAATATACTATGTACATTACACAAACAAAGAATGGGGGTAAAACCTTTAAAAATATGGCGTTGCACGTTGTTTTATGCGGTATGCGTAGCGGCGAGTACCGGAAGGTGGTGAATGAATACAGGGAGCTCCTGGCTTGTTCGATGCCTGGTGATAAAAGTATACATGCAACAAATCTTCCGGCGTTGTGTTTTTCCGCATTATTCGGAAAAAGAGATAAAAAGGTCGAGTTCCGGTCGTATAACGGACTGGTTCTGGTGGAGGTCAGAAATCTGGCGAATAAGGAAGAGGTGGCGAGAATAAGAGAATTGGCATCGCAAGCCCCTCAAACACTGGCTGCTTTTACCGGTTCCAGCGGAAAAAGTGTAAAAATATTGGTACCGTTTGTTTTGCCAGACAGAACATTGCCACGGGACAGGGAGCAGGCGGAATTGTTTCATGCGGTAGCCTACCGGCGCGCTGTTGCCTATTATCAGGCTCAGCTGCAATGTGATATAGAGATAAAGACTCCCTCTTTGGAGCGGGGATGCCGCCATTCCTTCGATCCTGATTTATATTATAATTTTTCGGCTGTTGCGTTGGTTCAGGAACAACCGACACAGATGCCGGACGAACCGATATACCGGGAAATCGTATCGAAAGAAGAAGATCCGCTTTTACGTATGATGCCCGGATTCGACCGCAGTCGTATCATTTCCCGTTTTTATAATGCCTGTATGCTGGATGCATTGGAGAAAACGGGAGGTTTGGATGACGGAAAAGAGGTCAGACCTTTCCTGACAAAGCTGGCTGAAAATTGTTTCCAGTCCGGGATACCGGAGGAGGATGCGGTTCGCTGGACAAGGATATACCAGCATCTGGAACTGTTTGAAGAGGAGATCCGGGAGACCATTCATACGGTGTACCAGCTTTCGAAGAATTTTGGAAAGAAACCGGTGATGCCTCCCGAGCAATTATTGTCTGTAAAGACGGATGAGTTTATGAAACGGCGTTATGAGTTCAGGCGGAATATGCTGGCCGGCGAAGTGGAGTTTCGGGCAAGAGGTTCATATTATATCCGTTTTGCTCCTGTGACGGAGACGGTTCTGAACAGTATCGGACTGAATGCACAGGCTGAAGGATTGGCACTTTGGGATCGTGATGTGAAGCGGTATGTGTATTCCGACAGGGTACCGGTTTTCTATCCGTTGGAAGATTATCTGGAACATTTGCCGGCATGGGATGGGAGAGACCATATCCGTACGTTGGCCGATACGTTGCCGACAGATAATACTGCCTGGCGCGACTTGTTTTATATCTGGTTCCTGAGCATGGTCGCTCATTGGTACCGGCGGGATCATTTGCATGCCAATAGTTCGCTACCTTTACTGGTCGGCCCTCAGGGATGCGGTAAATCGACCTGGTGTCGGAATCTGTTGCCCCCTTCGCTACGTATGTATTATACGGATAGTATCGATTTCAGCAATAAGCGGGATGCAGAGTTGTTGCTTACCCGTTTTGCATTGATCAATATCGATGAGTTCGATTCGGTAAGTGCTGCGTATCAGAGTTTTTTGAAGAATGTTCTTCAAAAGCCGGTGGTCAATGCCCGGCAACCCTATAAAAGAAGTATCCGGGCGTTGCATCGGTATGCTTCTTTCATTGCCACTTGTAATAATTATGATTTGCTGACCGATCCGACCGGTAGCCGCCGTTTTATATGTATTGGGATAACCGGGACAGCATATAATTCCGTATCGGTTAATTATGAACAGCTTTATGCGCAGGCAGTCTCGGCTTTAAAGGCTGGCGAACGCTATTGGTTTACGTCCGAAGAAGAATCTTCTACCACCCGCAACAATGATGTGTTCCAGCAGATACCGATAGAGGAACAATTGTTCCTGCAAAACTTCCGCGCACCCTTGCCGGGTGAGGAATATGAGGAACTTTTTGCTCTCGAAATACTTCAATACCTGCAAGATAAAAGTGGTATAAAGTTGGGAACTAAACGGTTGACATACTTCGGACGCTTGCTTCAAAAGAATAAGATCCCGTCGCGCCGTACGATGAGAGGTACGTGTTATTTGGTTGTTAGGAATAAATGATGTATGGCAAATGGCAAACGGCATTGCAAATGAAATCGGTATTTGCAATAGTTTAATTGGTTGTTATACAATGTGCTGTGTGGAAATATTGCAAATGGCAAATAAATTAGTGAAAACTTTTATGTAAGATGAAAAATGAGCAGGATTTTATAGCGCATGTCAAGGTGGAGGATGACGCTTTTCAGATACAAACAGTTAAGGAACATGCTGTCGGTACAGCTGGTTTAAGCGAATCGTTCGCATCTGTTTTCGGTGCTGCGGCCTGGGGAAAGCAGAATGGCTGGTGGCATGATATGGGAAAATATACGAAGGATAGTTTTCAACCTTATATCCGTAGTGCATCCGGTATGACGGCAGAGCAGAAAGTGGTGAATAAACCCGATCATTCCTCAGCCGGAGCTATGCTGGCGAAAGAGAAATTACCGGGTTATTATCAGCCGTTGGCCTATTGTATAGCCGGACATCATTCGGGATTGCTGGACTGGACTTCTTCTGGGGAGGCTAATTTGAGTAAACGTTTGTCTAAAACAGACTGTTACCAGGAGATGTTGAATGATGCGCCGGAAGAGATGCGGGAAGCGGTCGTTTTGCTGAATGCGCCTATGATTAGTGATTTTCAGAAAGAAATGCACCAATGGATTCGCATGTTGTTTTCATGTCTGGTAGATGCCGACTATCTGGATACGGAGCGGTTTATGCAGCCGGAGCAGGCTGCTCGTCGCGGGCAATATGATGCTATGGAATTATTGAAAGAGCGGTTCGATACACATATGGAATCGCTCACGGCAGGTGCTCCTGCCTCTTTCATCAATGAGAAGCGCGCTGCTATCTTATCCCGTTGCTGTGAGATGGCGGAAAAGCTTCCCGGCTTTTTCAGCCTGACAGTGCCGACGGGCGGGGGAAAGACATTGGCTTCGATGGCCTGGGCGCTCCTCCATGCTGTTCGTTATAAAAAAGATCGGATTATCATTGTGATTCCCTATACGAGTATTATTGTACAGACGGCTGCCGTGCTCCGGGATATTTTCGGTGCGGAGAATGTGGTGGAGCATCATAGTAATTTGCAGCCGGATAGTAATGACGAACGGTCTCCTTCCCAGTTGGCAACGGAAAACTGGGATGCTCCGATTATTGTGACTACGAATGTACAGTTCTTCGAGTCGCTGTATGCTTGCCGGACTTCACGGTGCCGGAAGTTACATAATATCTGTAATTCGGTTGTTATTCTGGATGAGGCGCAAATGTTGCCGGTTGAATTTTTGCAGCCGATATTGGATATCTTGCAGAGCCTGCAATCGTCTTTTAAAACCAGTATTTTGTTTACCACAGCTACATTGCCTGTTTTTGCCGGTCGTATCGGAACGGGGCAGAAGGCTTTTAGTGGGCTGAAGAGTCCCGTCACAGAAATTACTTCCATGCATGATCATTTGTTTGAGGCTTTTAAACGGGTAGAATTGCATTGGCTGGAATCGACCACGACTTTCGATGACCTTGCCGACGAACTGTCCGGATATGATTGTGTATTATGTATTGTAAATACCCGAAAAGAGGCGCGGGAGCTTTATCAGCGGATGCCTGAAGGAACTTTGCATCTATCGCGTATGATGTGTTCCGTACATATCATGGAAGTGATAAAATTGATCAAGCAGAAATTGAAGGACAATGAACCGGTTCGTGTGATAAGCACGCAGTTGGTTGAAGCCGGGGTAGATATTGATTTCCCGGTAGTGTACCGTGCATTTGCCGGTCTGGATTCAATCATACAGGCTGCCGGAAGATGTAACCGGGAAGGCAAGTTAAATAAGAAGGGTGAGTTGGGGCAGGTCTTTGTCTTCAAACCGGAGAATAGTACTTTACGTGGTTTGATGGGAAAGGGGGCGGCTGCTTTACGGGAGATGTTGTCTATTTCCGATGGAAGTGACTTGTTTTCCCCGGATTGTATGGCTCAATATTTCCGGTTATTCTATAGCAATTGTAACACCTTTGATAAGGCAGAGATCAAAGACTCTTTATATAAAGGTGCCGGAGAAATGAATTTCCTTTTTGCTACGGCGGCCGATCAATTCCGGTTGATAGACGATAAAGACTCGGTATCCATCTTAGTCGGCTATGGTGATGGCGCAACCTTGTTGGAAGAACTGAAGCGGATTGGTCCGGAATTCTGGTTATTGCGTAAGCTGCAACAGTATAGCGTATCCGTCAGAAAATGGGATTTCGAACAGTTCCGTAAACAGGGCACTGTGGGAGAGTATGCCGGAATATTTATATTGGAGGATGGAAGGTGTTATGATGAACATGCCGGGTTGGTTTTGGATGGCGCTTGGGTGGAGGAGTTGCTGTTGGTGTGATAGGTGTTACAGATTGAGTTGGTTATAATAAGTGCGTGGATTGAAACGTGTCTGAATTGAAATTGCAACAATAACACTACCGTCGCATCCTTTACGGGTGCGACGGTTATGTCCGTGTATCAACTCCCGATCAATGTTTGTTTCAATCCACGTATCTCTGTAAGATACGACCTACGCTTGCTCATAATTATCTAAGTTTAGTTCGTTTCAATCCACGCACCCGTAAAGGATGCGACTCCATGTTTATGGAAAGCTTTATTGATAACATTTTCAGCATATAATTTTGCGAATAATAAAGTGTACAAATAATAGGTATTTGTATAGTTATTAATAATATTGTAAATATCAGAATAACAGGGAGTGCGAACATCCTGTGTTTTTACAACCACTTTGGGTTCGCGTTTTATCTGTTATTGAAACATTGTTGCGTTATAATGTTATATATAAAGTAATCCGTAACTTTGCTTACAAATTTAAGAATAAGCTTTTGGTATATACAATAACATGAACAAAAAAATTCTTCAATTAGCAATACCTTCTATTGTTTCAAATATAACCGTTCCGTTATTGGGACTGATTGATGTCGCTATTGTCGGTCATTTAGGATCGGCGGCTTATATCGGGGCGATCGCCGTAGGAGGGATGCTGTTCAATATTATTTACTGGCTGTTTGGTTTTCTGCGGATGGGGACGAGTGGTATGACTTCGCAGGCTTTTGGGCAGCGTGACCTGAAAGAGGTGACACGTGTTTTGTTACGGGCAGTGGGAGTGGGGCTGTTTATTGCTTTATGTCTGTTGCTGCTTCAATATCCGATCCGGAAAATAGCTTTTCTTTTGATAGATGCTACTCCGGAGGTGCGCGAACTGGCTACGGTTTATTTCAATATTTGTGTATGGGGGGCACCTGCCGTATTGGGACTTTATGGCTTTGCTGGGTGGTTTATCGGCATGCAAAATTCACGTTTCCCGATGTTTATAGCGATTACACAGAATGTGGTGAATATTGTTGCCAGCCTTTCTTTCGTGTATTTGCTGGATATGAAGATAGAAGGAGTGGCGTTGGGAACGTTGATTGCTCAGTATGCCGGACTTTTTATGGCTTCGTTGCTTTGGCTTCGTTATTACGGGCGGTTGAAAATTGCTTTTCGTTGGCGGGAGATAATCGGCAAGACAGCTATGAAGCGTTTCTTTCAGGTGAATAGCGATATCTTTTTCCGTACATTATGTTTGGTGGCCGTCACTACCTTTTTTACATCGACAGGTGCACGGCAGGGAGATGTCGTATTGGCTGTTAATACGTTGTTGATGCAGCTGTTTACACTATTTTCCTATATAATGGACGGCTTTGCCTATGCCGGCGAAGCGATGACCGGACGTTATATCGGCGCACGAAACAATACTGGATTACAAAGGATGATTCGTCTGCTATTCCGTTGGGGATGGGGATTGTCGTTGTCTTTTACGATTCTATATATGATAGGTGGACAAGATTTTCTGGGATTGTTGACGAATGATACAACAGTCATTAATGCTGCCGGAAGTTATTGTTATTGGGTTTTGGCTATTCCTTTGGCCGGCTTTGCCGCTTTCCTTTGGGACGGTATCCTGATTGGTGCAACAGCTACCCGGTTGATGCTTTATTCGATGCTGGTGGCTTCGGGAATGTTCTTCCTGATCTATTATATCTTTTATGCCTTAATGGGAAACCATGCCTTATGGATGGCATTCCTGATCTATTTATCATTAAGAGGGATTATGCAATGGATATTATGGCATTCTTCTCATCGGTAATATCTGAAAAAAGCCGGATATCATCTTTATTCTGATATCCGGCTTTTTTATGGAGAGACAATATTATTATTGTCTGTAGTTTACTAATTCGTCAGCGTTGAACTTTTCGATGAAGCTGTTGTGTTTTTCTACTTCAGCTTCTGCATAGTTCAAGTATACAATGGCTGATTTGTTGAATAATTCGGGTGCTTTGGTTGCATCCTGGATCAACAGGTGAGCCATGACGCAGTCGGCAGCCATTTCATAAAGGCGGCGGGCAACGAAGTCCAGTAATTCCTGATTTTGTGCTTCCTTCACTTTGTTCATGCATGCTTCGAGCCTGTTGGCCATTTCTACCAGTCGTGCTTTCAGCGGTTCCATTTCCGCAGAACATGGGATGGCTTCGAATTCGCGGATGGTTGCCAGATAAGAACCGTTTGTTACATAACGGATAGCGGCAACTGTCTGCAACTGGGTCGTACCTTCGTAGATTGAAGTGATACGGGCATCACGATAAATACGCTGGCAAGCATATTCCAACATGAAACCTGATCCGCCGTGAATCTGGATACAGTCGTACGCATTCTGGTTGGCGTATTCAGAGTTCATACCTTTTGCCAACGGGGTGAATGAATCAGCCAGTTTTGCATATTTCTTCTGTTCCTGACGTTCTTCCGGAGTCAGTTTGCGTTCGTGTGAAATATCATCCAGCGCTTTGTAGATATCCACATAGCGTGAAGTCTGATACAACAGTGCACGACCGGCATCCAGCTTCGCTTTCATAATAGACAGCATATCGTAAACTGCCGGGAAGTCAATGATTGCTTTGCCGAACTGTTTACGTTCTTTGGCATAAGCCATTCCTTCATTGTAGGCAGCCTGGCTCAAACCGACAGACTGTGCTGCGATACCCAGGCGGGCACCGTTCATCAACGCCATAACATATTTGATCAAACCTAATTTGCGGTCGCCGCAAAGTTCGGCTTTTGCATTCTTGTAAACCAATTCGCAAGTAGGAGAGCCGTGGATACCTAACTTGTTTTCAATGCGGCGAACGTCTACACCACCCTGCTTCTTGTCGTAGATGAACATAGACAAACCACGTCCGTCTTTCGTTCCTTCTTCCGAACGGGCCAGTACCAGGTGAAGGTCTGCATCACCATTGGTGATAAATCGTTTTACACCATTCAGGCGCCAGCAGTTTTCTTTTTCGTCGAAGGTAGCTTTCAGCATGACGGATTGTAAATCAGAACCGGCATCCGGCTCTGTCAGGTCCATAGACATGGTTTCTCCGGCGCAGATACGCGGGATGAAACGGTTATGCTGGTCTTCGTTTCCGAATTCATATAATGTTTCGATACAATCCTGTAGAGACCAGATGTTTCCGAATCCGGCATCGGCGGCGGCAACGATTTCCGCACACATGGTGTACGGAGTGATCGGGAAGTTCAAACCACCGAAACGACGCGGCATGGTCATTCCGTTCAGGCCGGCTTTCACCATGGCATCCAGGTTCTGTTTTGTTCCGGAAGCATATTCCACACGTCCGTTAGCGCAGTGAGGACCTTCTTCGTCAACACCTTCGGCGTTGGGAGCAATGATCTCTCCGGTGATTTCCCCGGTGATTTCAAGCACTTTATCGAATGAATCCATTGCATCGGCATAATCCTGCGGTGCGTAATCGAACTCTTCTTTATCTCTGTAATTGCGTTCTTTCAGTTCGCAAATACGTTCCATCATCGGATTGTTCAAGTGATACTTGAGTTCCGGTATGTCTGTATAATAATTTGCCATCTCTTTACTTGCTGTTCTGTTTGTAATATTTAATCATCTTCGGGATCACTTCTTCGACTGTGCCGTTGATAACATAGTCGGCGATCGTGTTGATCGGAGCGTTCTCGTCGTTGTTGATAGAGATGATGATACCTGCATCCTGCATACCTGCAATGTGCTGTATCTGTCCGGAGATACCGCAAGCGATATATAATTTCGGACGAACTGTTACACCTGTCTGGCCGATCTGACGGTCATGATCGCAGAAACCGGCATCGACGGCTGCACGGCTGGCACCTACTTCGGCGTGAAGTTCTTTAGCCAGTTCGAACAATTTGTCGAATCCTTCCCTCGAACCCATTCCGTAACCGCCGGCTATGACGATCGGAGAGCCTTTCAGGTTGTGTTTTGCCTTTTCTACGTGGCGGTCGATCACCTTTACTACATAATCCGTTTCCGGAACGAATTTAGCTACGTCGTGCCGGATCACTTCGCCTTTATAATTTGCGTCCAGGATTTCTTTCTTCATCACACCTTCGCGAACGGTAGCCATCTGGGGACGGTGTTCGGGGTTGATGATGGTGGCAACGATATTACCGCCAAATGCCGGACGGATCTGGTACAGCAGATTTTCGTAAGTGATACCTGCTCTTTTATCTTCGTGAGGACCGATTTCCAATGAAGTACAGTCGGCAGTCAGACCACTGGTCAGTGCGGATGATACACGCGGACCGAGGTCGCGGCCAATAACAGTAGCGCCCATCAGGCAGATCTGGGGTTTTTCTTCCTTGAACAGGTTGATCAGTACGGAAGAGTGGGGCAGGGATGTGTAAGGGAACAAGCCCGGTGCATCGAACACATGCAGTTTGTCGACACCGTAAGGCAACACCTGGCTTTCTACGCCTTCGAGGCCGCTACCGGCAACAATTGCTTCCAGCTGGCAACCTAACTGATTCGCTAACTTGCGACCTTTGGTCAGAAGTTCGAGACTTACATCGGCAACGGTTGTGCCTTCAATCTCACAATATACAAATACGTTATTCATAATCTTATCCGATGGTATGGTTAGCTAACAGTTCAACAATCATATCTTCTATATCTTTGTCCGAGCCGGTCAGTGTTTTACTTTCCTTTGCCTGGAACACGATATTTTGTATAGTCTTTACTTTTGTCGGCGAGCCGGATAATCCGCATTGAGACAGGTCGCCGTTCACATCAGCCACACTCCATTCGGGGATGTTCAGATACGGGCGTGTTTCGTATAGTTCAGGATACTGAATAGCTTGCGGGCCATTGGGGTGGCAGGCTGTCGGTTGAGCCGCTTTTTCCTGTGCTCCCATGGCACGTTTGTATTTCTGTACCAGTTTGGCGTTACGCGGACGACAGGGAGCTGCCGAGCCGTTTACTGTGATTACGATAGGCAGCGGGCCTTCTACGGTTTCCACGCCTCCGTCGATATGACGTTTTACGGTGATACGGCGTGCTGCTTCATCCACGTTCAGGATTTCTTCAGCATAGGTGATTTGTGTCAATCCCAGCTTTTCAGCTACCTGGGGACCTACCTGTGCAGTATCTCCGTCGATAGCCTGACGGCCACCGATGATAATATCGTACTCGTTAATTTTTTTGATAGCCGTAGCCAGGGCGTATGATGTTGCCAGTGTATCGGCTCCTGCAAAGGCACGGTCGGTTAACAAAAAGCCGCCGTCTGCTCCGCGGTATAAACCTTCACGGATGATTTCGGCGGCACGTCCCGGTCCCATAGTCAGTAATGTAACAGTCGATCCGGGGTAGGCATCTTTCAGGCGCAGTGCCTGCTCCAATGCGTTCAGGTCTTCCGGGTTAAAGATGGCGGGAAGGGCGGCACGGTTTACCGTTCCGTCTTCTTTCATCGCATCCTTTCCCACGTTGCGTGTGTCCGGAACCTGTTTCGCTAAAACAATAATTCTTAAACTCATATTAATAGGAATATTAGATTTCTATTGTCTGAAAATTAATTGGTAATTAGTAAAAAAATTACCGATTGCAAAAGTAGTCAAACATTCTTTATCTCAAAGAACTTTAACCTGAAATCTGCACACTTTAGGGTTTTTTGAGCACCCAGACTGCACCTTTGTTGTTTTTGACATAAGCTGTTCATTCGCTATTTTAAGGGAAAAGTTCAATAGTTATGTAATATCCGATTTTTACAAATATTTAAAATGTAAGTTTAAAGAATGCTGAGGTATGGCAAATCGAAAGATTGTACATCTAATCGAAAGATTGTGCAAATAATTAAAAGCTGGTTACATATATAATATATGATGAAATAACTTGATGTTTAGTTGATTTTTTTGATGTGTGCTAAAGTTTTAGTTTTTTATATTTAGATAATTTCGGGAGAAACTATCATACCTGTATGGAAGATTATATAACCATATTTTTTCATCTGAGTTACTGTAGTCTTAGCAGAACTATGGTATTGTTTTAGGTTATTTAATTAACAATGCAAAAATACAGAGCTTTCTAAGAAGAGAAAAT
>ERZ857629.2853-NODE-2853-length-15471-cov-5.926635_pt1 | contig 15471 bp, 12 predicted proteins | sample MGYA00519700_ERZ857629 | MGnify/ENA primary metagenome ERZ857629 (study PRJEB31778, sample SAMEA3449351) | human gut metagenome | biome: human gut; feature: human-associated habitat; material: faeces | place: United Kingdom | collected 2010/2012 ...
AGTCACGCTTCGCGTGCCAGCTCTCCCAAAGGGAGAGCCAAGGGGGCTGCGCTCCGATAACCGGTCATTCCGAGCCGGTTCTCTTTCCCGGCGTGGGAATGACCCGTAATTGGGGCCCGGAATGACTGCATATTGGGGGACGGCGCACGGTTCACCATCCGCTGTCAGCTATCCCCCGGCGTTTCTTTCGGAACGCCGGGGGAGCATGGTGTCAGCGGTCGGAGTGATCCGGGGCAACGTCCTCTTCGGGCTTCAGCACGAGGAAGCTCTGAGCGGGCAAATGCAGGGTGCTGCCAACCATGGCGGGTTCGCCGAAGGTGTAGATGGGGGTGTACGCCCGGTCAAGCTCGCAAAGCTCCTCTTCGGTACCGGGGTTCATGGCAATCAGCAGCTCCCCCCGCTTGTAGGCAAAGAGCCGACCCTTTGCGGCGTAGACCGTGAAGGGGCTGTAGTTTTGCAGTTCCGGCTCCTGATGCCGCAGGGCAATGAGCTTCTTCACATGGGACAGCATGGAATCCGGGTCAAATTCCTGAGCCTGCACGGTGTGCAGGGCATCGGACTCCACAGGCAGGTACAGATCTTCCCCGGCGCCCTCGGAGAAGCCCAGATTCCTGCCCGCGTTCCACTGCATGGGGGTCCGGGAACCGGTACGGTGGTATCCACCCTCCTTGGTGGGGATGGCGCGGTAGTCCATGCCCAGCTCATCACCGTAGTACAGGAAGGGTGCGCCGGGCATGGTGAAGATCCAGGCAAAGGCCAGCCGCCGCTCAGTATCCGTCAGACCCGCGGCGGGGCGGGGGGTATCGTGGTTGCAGGTGATGAAGCACCACAGTCCGTGCTCCCGGCTGTCGTGGTACTGGGGCAGGTAGTCTGCCAGAAAACGGCTGACGTCAGAGCCGGAGTCCCGGGAGAAGAAGCTGCCGTTTCCAATGTAATTGTCGCAGCCGGACTTGTAGTCGTAGTCCCGCATCATGGTGCTGTAGCCGTTGCCGTGCCAGTCCAGATAGAAGTCCATGTCAAAGCCGCAGCGCAGCGCCTTATCCGGGTGGTTCCATTCGGATACGAAGGCAGCCTCCGGGTACTCCTTATGGACGGTGCCCAGAATATCCCGCCAGACCTCCATGGTGGCAAGCTTTTCCGTGCCGTCGTTTTTCACGAGGGAGTCTGCCATATCCACCCGGAAGCCGTCGCAGCCCAGCTTCAGCCAGAAGCGGATCACGTCCTTCATGGCCTCCCGGGTGGCAAGGGCGTCGGGGCTGGTGATGCTCTGCTGCCAGCTCTGCCGCCGCTCCCGGTAGCCGTAGTTCAGGGCGGGCTGACACTTGAAGAAGTTAATGATATAGGTAGCGCTCCGGGGCTGCTCGCCGCCCACAAAGGGCATGCCGTCGCCGCCGGCAAAGGCATGATCCGTCCAGATGTAGCGCCCGGAGTATTCGTTGGACTGGGCTTCTCCGCTTCTGCGGAACCACTCGTGCTCCTCACTGGTGTGGCCGGGTACCAGATCCAGCAGCACCTTGATGCCCAGCGCGTGGGCATGGCGGCAAAGCTGTGCCATATCCTCATTGGTACCGTACCGGGGGGCGATCTTCTTATAATCCCGCACATCGTAGCCCGCGTCCTTGAAGGGGGAGTCGAAGCAGGGGTTGATCCACAGGGCGTTGCAGCCCAGACTCTTTACATAGGGCAGTTTCTCGGTAATGCCGGGAAGGTCACCGATTCCATCCCCGTTGGTGTCCCGGAAGCTCTGGGGATAAATTTCGTAAAATACGGCGTCGCGAAGCCAGGATGCAGACATGGTTGGTTCCTCCTTAAAAGTGGGCAGTCGTAAAAACAGGCAGGGAACGGCGGACAGTTTTACGCTCCGCCGTTCCCTGTGCAGCACCCGTATTATAGGAAAAAAAGCAGAAAAAATCAAGTCGAAAAACCGTGAGAAAGCGTTTCCGGTAACGTTTTCAAGTAACCTTGGCAGAATTCACAATTTCCGTGCGGCTTTTTTATACACACTGCATGGTTGACTTGTTTCGCCAAGTCGAGTATACTTTCTTTGAAAGGAAAGCGTGAAACATTGGGGAACCTTCCGCACGCTTTCCGTATTTTTCCGGCAGGACTGGAAACGATTTCAGTCGGAAAAACAGGTGCTTTCCAGGTCTCATCCCGGCTTTTCCTTTCCGCGCATGCGCAGGAAGGGCGGCTCCTGTTTTCCGGGCGAAAGCGTTTTCCCTGCCAATCTGCGGAAGAACCCCAAATGATTAAGGAGGAAATGTAAAATGAAGAAGATTCTTGCACTGCTTCTGACTGCGGTCATGGTTCTGGGCCTGTTCGCCGGCTGCGCCGGAAGCACCACCCCCAACGAGACCACCAATGCTCCCGCTCAGAGCGACACCACCGAGGCTTCCAGCGAAGCCGCTCCCGAGGTGAAGGACATCACCCTGAAGGTCTGGGGACCTCAGGAGGATCAGGTCGATGCTTCCAGCTGGCTGCCCACCATGTGCGAGCAGTTCAACGCCGCTCACCCCGAGTGGAACATCACCTTCCAGTATGAAGTCTGCTCCGAGGGCGACGCCAGTAAGACCGTGACTCAGGATACCGCCGCTGCCGCGGACGTTTACATGTTCGCCAACGACCAGCTGGGCACTCTGGTCGAGGCCAAGGCCATCGCACAGCTGGGCGGCACCTATCTGGATGCCGTTACCTCTGACAACTCCGCTTCCATGATCGCTTCCGTGACCGGCACCGACGGCGGCGTCTACGGCGTCCCCTTCACCGGCAACACCTGGTTCATGTACTATGACAAGTCCGTCTTCACCGAGGACGACGTGAAGTCTCTGGACACCATGCTGGAAAAGGGCAAGGTCGCCTTCCCCCTGACCGACTCCTGGTACATCGCTTCCTTCTTCTTCGCCAACGGCTGCGGCATGTTCGGTGACTCCGGTATCGACGGCTCCGCCGGCTTCGACTTCGGCGGTGAAAAGTCCGCTGCCGTCGCCGAGTACCTGGTTGCTCTGAACGCCAATCCCAACTTCTCCGTGGATGCCGACGGCGCCGGTCTTGCCGGTCTGCGTGACGGCTCCGTGAACGCCGTCTTCTCCGGCACCTGGAACGCTGCCGCTGTCCGGGAAGCTCTGGGCGACAACTTTGGCGCCGCTCAGCTGCCCACCGTCAACATCGGCGGCGAGGCAAAGCAGATGCAGGCCTTCGCCGGTTCCAAGGCGATCGGCGTGAACCCCAACTGCCAGAACATGCAGGCTGCCGTCGCTCTGGCCGTGTACCTGGGCTCTGCTGAGGCTCAGCTGGCACACTACACCATGCGCGGCATCATCCCCACCTCTCTGGCTCTGACCGAGGATCCCGCCATTCAGGCTGACGCGGTTGCGCTGGCTCAGGCCAACACCATCGCCAACACCTCCAAGGTGCAGCCCACCATCTCCGAGATGGGCAGCTACTGGACTCCCGCAGAGAACTTCGGCAAGGCAATCGTCAGCGGTGAGGTCACCGCGGACAACGCCGCACAGAAGGCCGAGGATCTCAACGCCGCTCTGAACAACACCGGTCTGTAATCCTCAAGGATCTTTGAAAGAACGGCTCTTTGGCCGGGCGGCGGTCAGATTTTCTGACCGCCGCCTTTTTCAGGATGTTCTGATTTTCAAAGCATTGCAGCTGCATGGGATCCGGCGGAGTCCTTTGCTCCGGGGATTTTTCCGGAGTAAAGGATTCCGCCGTATTTCCGAAGGTGCAGGATTTTTATGAAGGGGAGATGTCAACGTGCCAAATACATTGTCCAAAACCGCGGCTTCCCGGCGGAAGGGCGCCGGTTCCGGCAGCCTGCTCACCGCACTGAAAAACGGCGGCGTGCTGGTCTGGCTGTCCTGCCTTGTGATGGGTCTTGGAAACCTGGCTGCCGGACAGATCATCATGGGTCTGCTGTTTCTTGCCGTCGAAGCCGGAGTGATCGTGTTCCTCGCCATGCCGAACGGCGGCCTCTACTGGATCTCCATGCTGCCGAGCCTTGGCTGGCGGCAGCAGGAAAAGGTTTTCAACGAGGAAACCTTTGTTTATGAGTACATTCCCGGCGACCAGTCCCAACTGATCCTGCTCTACGGCATTGCGTCGGTGTGCGTGGTTCTCCTGTTTCTGCTGGTCTGGCAGTCCTCCGTCCGCAGTGGCTACAGGGTCCTGTCTCTGCGCCGGGCCGGAAAGCATGTTCCCACCTTCCGGGACACCGTGTGCAGCCTGTTCGACGAAAATGTGCACAAGCTGCTCATGTTCCTGCCCACAGCCTGCCTGACCGTCTTTACCATCCTGCCCCTGATCTACATGATGAGCATGGCCTTCACCAACTATTCCAAGGAAGGCGACCATCTGGTGCTGTTCGACTGGGTGGGGATTGCCAACTTCCGGGCAATTTTTGACTCTACCTCTGCTCTGGGCAAGCAGTTTGGCAGCGTCCTCACATGGACAATCGTCTGGGCGTTCTTTGCCACCTTCCTGAACTTCATTTTCGGCACCATCGTAGCCATTATCATCAACCGTCCCACCATCAAGTGCAAGGGGCTGTTCCGTGGGTGCCTGTCCATGACCATCGCCGTGCCCCAGTTCGTTTCCCTGATGGTCATCCGCTCCATGCTCCAGCCGGAGGGTATTATCAACCGGATGCTGCTGAATGCGGGCTGGATCAGCCAGCGGCTCCCCTTCCTGACCAATGCCACCTGGGCGCGGGTCATCGTCATTATCGTGAACCTCTGGGTAGGTATCCCCTACACCATCATGGCGATAACGGGCATTCTGAAAAACATTCCGTCAGAGCAGTATGAGTCAGCCCGGATCGACGGTGCCAATGCCGCCCAGCAGTTCGCCCACATTACCCTGCCCTACCTGATCTTTGTCATGACCCCTTACCTCATCACCCAGTTCACGGGCAATATCAACAACTTCAACGTGATCTACCTGCTGACCCGGGGCGAGCCTATGTACGTGGGCAACACGGCGGGCGAAACGGATCTGCTTGTCACATGGCTGTATAAGCTGTCCGTGGATCAGCAGAAGTACAATCTGGCGGCAGTCATCGGCATCTTCACCTTTGTGGTGCTGAGCGTTGTGTCTCTTGTCACCTACCGTTACAGCGGATCCTATAAGAATGAGGAGGGCTTCAGATAATGGAAAAGGAAAAGAAAATCCACGGCGGGATGCGGGCAAAGCGGATCGCGGGGGACGTGATCACCTACATTTTCCTGACCCTCATCTCCATCATCTGGCTGGTGCCCTTCTTCTGGCTGGTCATGCAGTCCTTCCGGGACGGCAAGGGGCAGTTCATCTCCACCTTCCTGCCCACTGCCTATACCCTCAATAACTACAAGGCGCTGTTTACCCAGTTCGATGTGATGAACTTCCCCCGGATGTTCGCCAACACCTTTATCATTGCCTGCTTTACCTGCGTCATTTCCACCTTCTTCGTGCTGAGCGTATCCTACTGCACCAGCCGCCTGAAATGGAAGATGCGCAAGCCCTACATGAACATGTCCATGGTTCTGAACCTGTTCCCCGGCTTTATGACCATGGTGGCCGTGTACTTCATACTGAAGGCGCTGGGCATGACTGAGGGAAACAAGATCCCCATTGCCCTCATCATCTGCTTCTCTGCCGGTGCGGGCACCCAGTTCTATATCATGAAGGGCTTTATGGACACCATTCCCAAATCTCTGGACGAGGCTGCCGCCATTGACGGCTGCACCCGGTGGCAGATCTTCACAAAGGTCACCCTGCCCCTCAGCAAGCCCATGATCGTCTATCAGATCATTACCTCCTTCATGGCCCCCTGGGTGGACTTCATCTTCGCCAAGGTCATCGTCCGCACCAACTCCCAGTACTTTACCGTGTCCATCGGTCTGTGGAACATGCTGGAAAAGGAATACGTGGATACCTGGTTCGTCCGCTTCTGCGCCGGTGCGGTGCTGGTGGCGATCCCCATCTCCATTCTGTTCATGTTTACCCAGAAGTTCTATCAGGAAGCCATGAGCGGCGCCGTGAAGGGTTAAACGCTTATGAAAATGCAGGCAAAAAGGGTTCTGTGCCTGCTGCTTGCGGTTCTGCTCTTCTGTGGCTGCACGCCCGGAGGAACCCCGGAAAATTCCGCCGCCCTCGAGTCTTCGGGGGCGGTTGCCGAATCCGGGGAACCGGCAGTCGCCGCCGGAACCGAGCAGGCACTGGCACAGATTCGCGCTCTGGGAGAAAGCCCGGACGACAATTACCGGGTCTGGTACGAGGTTTTTCTCTACTCCTTCTGTGACTCGGACGGAGACGGCATCGGCGATCTGCGGGGGCTGATCTCCAGACTGGACTATTTGCAGGAGCTGGGGATCGGCGGTCTGTGGCTCATGCCCATCCACCCCAGCACTTCCTACCACAAGTACAATGTGGCCGATTATTACGCCATTGACCCCGCCTACGGCACACTGGACGATTTCCGGGACCTGATTGCGGCATGTCAGGCACGGAACATCCGGGTGATTCCGGATCTGGTGGTGAACCACACCGGCTCCGATCACCCCTGGTTCCTTCAGGCGGCGGAGTACCTCTGTCAGCTTGGAGACGGGGAACCGAACCCGGCGGAATGCCCCTATGTGGACTACTACAACTTCACAAAGGAATTCCGCAGCGGCTATACCCAGGTATCCGGCACCGACTGGTACTATGAATCCCGGTTCAGCCCGGATATGCCGGATCTCAACTGGGATTGCCAGGCACTTCGGACGGAGGTCCGGGACGTGATGGCCTACTGGCTGGAGCTGGGCGTTTCCGGCTTCCGGATTGACGCCGCCAAGGAATTTTACTCCGGCAGCACCGACCGGAACGTGGAGGTTCTGTCCTGGCTGCAAAGCACTCTGACGGACCTGAAGCCCGACGGCTACATGGTTGCAGAGGTCTGGGACAGCTTCGATCAGGTGGCGCGGTACTACGAAAGCGGCGTCACCAGCATCTTCAACTACCCCTTTGGGGATTCCTCCGGCAAGATCATGAAGATTCTCCGGGGGGCCGGGCAGGAAAAGACGGTCTCTTCCTTTGCCACAGCGCTGGAAAAGGCGGATCAGGCGTACCTTGCCGCCAATCCCGATTACATCGACGCCCCCTTCCTGTCGAACCACGATGTGGGACGGATCGCAGGCTTCTGCGGCGGAGACGAGGGAAAAATCAAGCTGGCAGCGGCCATGAATCTGTTCATGAGCGGCAGCGCCTTCGTATACTACGGCGAGGAGATCGGCATGACCGGCTCCGGCAACGACCCCAGTAAGCGGGCGCCCATGTACTGGAACGCCACCCGGGACTCCGGGACCACCCAGCCCCCGCCGGAGTGCGTGCTTCCGGAAAGCTACCCCTTCGCCCCGGCGGAGGAACAGCGGACGGAGGACGGCTCCATCTACAATTATTACCGGCAGCTCATTGCCATCCGCAATGCCCTCCCGGCGATCTCCCACGGCAGGACCACTGTGGAGACAGCCCTGAACCGGGGCAGCGTCAGCGCCTTCCGCAAGACCTGGGGAGAAGAAAGCTGCATCATTCTGCTGAACGTCTCCCCGGAGGGATCAACGGTTACCCTGACGGGATACGAAAACTGGACCGTAGCCGCCGCCCTGTCCGCCGGCGGGAGCCCCATCACCCGGGAGGACATCACCCTGACCTTGCCGCCCTACGGTGCGGCGGTGCTGGTGCCCTGAACCGGCTGCCGCCTGTCCGCAAAGGAGAACCCATGAATTTATCCGAAAACGAAAAAACCGGAGGGCTGAATGCCAACGGCCTTCATACCTGGGGCATGCTGTTTCTGACGCTGGGTATTGTGGGAAAGAGCCTGATTCAGAATCGACTGCTGCACATGGGCACCGTCACCTCCGCCGAGCTGATGGAGGCCATGCAGAGCTCCGGCACGGTAATGATGCAGGCAACACTGGCGCTGGTTTTTCAGGCGCTGGAAACCTGCGCCGTGCCCATTTTCGCCTTTCTGCTGCTGGAGGGCGCCGCCCACACGGCGAGCCTGCCCCGGTACATTCTGCGGGTGGGGGCGCTGGCTGCGGTAAGCGAAATTCCCTACAACCTTGCCATGTCCGGGGTCCTGCTGGACGGGACCGGGCGGAACCCGGTGTTCGGTTCTCTGATTGGACTTGTCATGCTGTGGTTCTACGGACGCTGGTCCGATAACAGCTTTTCCCATGTGGTGATCCGGATTCTTGTGACCCTTGCCGCCATGGCGTGGTGCGTGATCCTGTCCGTATCTCAGGGGCCTGCTCTGCTGCTGATCCTCGCGGTGCTCTGGGCGCTGCGGGAGAAAACCGCTCTGCGGAACCTGCTGGGCGCCGCGGCGGCGCTGGTCTGCTGCCTTGGGAGTCTGTTCTACATGGCCGCCCCCATGGGCTTTCTGGCGATCCATTTCTACAACGGCGAAAAGGGTGCGGAAAACCGGGCAGTCAACTATCTGGCATACCCGGCCCTCCTCCTGATCATCTGGGCCCTTGGTGTCCTGCTGTTCTGAAAAGCACATAAGCCGCGCCCCCGCAGACAGAATCACGGTCTGCGGGGGCGCACTGTTTTTGCTTCCTGTTTCCGAATACTTCCCGATGAAGTTTGAATCGGCAGTCTGCCGCCCGGACATGGTGCGGAAATGCCGGTTTTTACAGGTTGCTTTCCTTTTTTGCGGCGGATTTGCGGAGGTAGTTGCCCAGATTTGTCAGGCACAGGAGCAGGGTGATGAGAAACGCACCCGGGATCAGGATGATCCACCAGCTGCCGGTCATCAGCGCCTTTTCGGACAGGGACAGCATGCTGCCCCAGGAAATGATCTCCAGCGGCAGCCCCATGCCGAGGAAACTCAGGGTAGACTCGCTGACAATGGCGCTGCGGACATTCATGACCACCATGAACATGATGGAGGCAAGGAAGTTGGGGGCCAGATGCCGGCGGAGAATGTGGAAAAATCCCCCGCCCATGCACCGGGACGCCACCACGTACTCACTGGTCCGCAGCTGCCGCACCTCCGTGCGGACGACTTTGGCAATGCTTGCCCAGCTGGTCACACCGATGACCACCGACAGGCTCAGCACCGACGCCTGTCCCCAGATCGCCTGAAAGAACAGCACCAGCAGCAGGGTGGGAATGCTGAGAAAGATTTCCGCAAAGCGCATCATTACCCCGTCCACGGCCGGAGGCGCAATACCGCTGAGGGAGCCGTAGACCACCGCAATGGCGGTGGAGATCGCCGTGGCAAGGAAGCCGATGGCAATGGAGATCCGCCCGCCGTACCAGATGCCGGAGAAAATATCCCGGCCCAGCGTATCGGTGCCGAAGAGAAATTCCCGGTTCGGCGTTTCATTGCAGTGGGCAAGATCCAGATAGCCCGGGTCCTTCGTCATAAGCCCCTCGGCAAACAGGCAGCACAGGAGAAGCACAACGAGAACCCCCACGCCTCCCCGGGGGAACTCCCTGCCCCGCCGGAGCTTCCCCGGGGAGGCGGAGGGCGCAGGGCGGATGCCCACGGGGGCAAACAGCTCGGAATCCGTCATAAGCCCTGCACCTCCGTTCGTTCCGTAATTTCCTCCCCCCGGATTCGGGGGTCGATATGCTCATTGATGGTCTGTCCCACAAGGTTTCCGAGGATCACCAGAACTCCCGTCAGCATGCACAGCAGCATGAGCAGATTGTAGTCGTGGTACCGGGCGCTTTCGTAGGACAGTTTGCCGATTCCGGGATAGCTGAACACGGTTTCCACAATGTAGGTGCCCCCCAGAATGTGGGGCACGGAGATGGCCATCAGGCTGATATAGGCGGGCATGGCGTTCCGCAGGCAGTGCCTCAGAAGAATTTTCCCCCTGGACAGTCCCTTGGACTTGGCCAGCAGCACGTAGTCCGCCCGGATTTCCTCCAGCAGCTTGTTGCGCACCAGGTAAGCATAATACCACAGGTGCTCCAGCACCACCACGGTCATGGGCAGCAGCAGATGGAGCGCCCGGTTCCCGAAATCATCCTTGTATCCCACATCGTAAGCGCCGCTGCTGGGCAGGATCTTCAGATACACGGAGAAAATCAGGATCAGCATCAGCGACAGCCAGAACTCCGGAATGCAGCTGAGGACGGTGCCCCCCTTGCAGAGGATCCGGTCCACCGGACGGTCCTCCTGCCAGGCGCACAGGATCCCCAACCCCAGTGCCCCGGCAAAGGTCAGCACGAAGCCGATTCCGCCCAGAATCAGGGTGTTGCCCATACGCTGGGCGATGACCGTGGTCACGGGCTGCTTGTACTTATAGGAAATGCCGAAATCTCCACGGAGGGCATTGCCCACCCACCGGAGATACTGGACCCGGATCGGCTCGTTCAACCCCAGTTTTTCCCGGGCAGCTTCCTTTTCCTCCACGCTCATTTTCTCCGTCCGCTCCCCGTAGTAGCTCATGAGCGGATCCCCGGGGGCAAGCCGGGAAATGTAGAACACCAGCACGGAGAGAATCAGTACGCTGAGCAGAAACACCAGCAGTTTTTTGCCATAATAGAGAAAGGGGTTCCGCTTCATGCGCCCGCCTCCTTCGAAAGAACATAGTGCCCCGGCTCCGCTTCCCGCAGCTCCCCGCTCAGGTCGAAGGAAAGATTCTCGAAGTCGATCCGGGGACGGTTCCGCTCGGCAATGGGGTCCGGGATGGGGATGGCAGACAGCAGCACCCGGGTATAGGGGTGGAGGGGATTGCCGTACAGTGCCGCCGTAGGGGCAAGCTCCACCAGCTTTCCCCGGTACAGCACCCCCACCCGGTCGCAGAGATACTCCACCATGGACAGGTCGTGGGCGATAAAGAGGATGGAAAAGCCGTGCTCCTGCTGCAAATGCTTGAAGAGGTTCACGATCTGGGCCTGAATGGACACATCCAGCGAGGCAATGGGCTCATCCGCCACCAGCAGCTCCGGCTCCATGGACAGGGCCCGGGCAATGGCCACCCGCTGCCGCTGGCCACCGGACATTTCCCCGGGGAATTTATCGAGGCAGCTCTCCTCCATACCTACGTAATGAAGCTGGAAGGCAGCTTCCGCCCGGCAGCTGCCCCGGGCCGTGTGCAGATGATGAATTTTCATGGGCTCGGCAATGATCTCCGCCGCCGTCATCCGGGGATTCAGACTGGAAGCGGAGTCCTGAAAGATGATCTGACGCCGGGCCTCCAGCATGCGCCGGTTCCGGCGGAATTCCGCCCCGTCGCAGATATTGATGCCGTTGTAGAGAATCTTCCCGGCGGTGGGGGTGCAGATGTTCATAATGCACCGGGCCGCAGTGGATTTTCCGGAACCGGACTCCCCCACCAGCCCCAGAATTTCTCCCCGCTTCATCTGGAAGGACACATCGTCCAGCGCCCGGACACAGGCATGCTTTCCCAGTCGAAAAACCTGGGACAGATGCTGCACATCCAGCAAGATCTCAGACATGACGCATTCCTCCCACCGGCGGCTGAATTTTGGGTGCCCGGGGATCCAGCAGCCAGGTCGCGGCATAGTGGGTATCCGTAATCCGGAACATGGGGGGCTGCTCCCGGTAGTCGATCTCCAGCGCGTACTCGTTCCGGGGAGCAAAAGCGTCCCCGGCAGGCAGGTCAATGAGGTCCGGCGGCATGCCGGGGATGGTATGGAGCTTCCCACCGCCCCGGTTCAGGGCAGGCAGGGACTGCATCAGTCCCCAGGTATAGGGGTGCCGGGGATCGTAATAAATCTCCTCCGCCGTGCCGATCTCCACGATCTTTCCGGCGTACATGATGGCGACCCGGTCGGCGCACCGGGCAACCACCCCCAGATCGTGGGAAACCAGAACGGTTGCAGTGCCCAGCTTCTGCTGGATATCCCGCAGAAGGTCCAGAATCTGGGCCTGAATGGTCACGTCCAGTGCGGTGGTGGGCTCGTCCGCCAGCAGGATCCGTGGATTCGCCGCCAGAGCGATGGCCATCACCGTCCGCTGCCGCATACCGCCGGAAAAGGAACCGGGCAGCAGGGCATACCGCTCCTCCGGGCGGGGAATGCCCACCAGCTCCATCAGGCGCAGCACCCGGGCGGCGACCTCCTCCCGGGGAAGCTTCGGCTCGTGGACGCGGATTGCCTCGGCAATCTGCGTCCCGACGGGGATCGTGGGATTCAGGGCAGTGAGGGGGTCCTGAAAGACCATGGAGAAGAACTTTCCCCGAAGCTTCTCCATGTCCCGGTCCGTATACCGGGTAATGTCCACGCCGTTTGCCACGATCCGCCCGCCGTCTATTTTTGCGGCCTTGGGCAGCAGCTTCATGACGGCGCGGCAGAGCATGGTTTTTCCGCAGCCCGACTCTCCCACGATGGCCAGCACCTCGCCGGGGCGAAGGGAAAAGCTCACGTCCCGCACCGCCCGGACCTTCCCGGCGGGCGAGTCAATGGACACCGACAGGTTTTCAATTCTCAGCAATTCATCCATGCCCGTACTCCTTAAAAAACGCAAAAGCAGGGGCTGAATATCAGCCCCTGAGACTGTCAAAAAAGGGCTTTGCCCTTTTTTGACAAAGGGATTGCAGTCTGCACGCCTTTGCCGCTCAGTCTATCGTCCACTCGGTAATGTTCCAGAAGATGCCCACGCCGTGGTGTCCCAGAACGGTGCTGTCGTCAATGCCGTGGATGCGGGTGCTTGCCGCATAGGGGGCGTCGATATAGCACAGGAAGGTATAGGCGGGAGCCTCAGCCATGGCGATCTGGAACTGCCTGTAATATTCTGCCCGTTCCGCGTCCACGCCGGTCTGCCGGGCAAGGCGCAGATATTTGTCCACCTCCGCGTTGGAGTAACCGGAATAGTTGGCAAGATTTCCGGTGCCGAACACCTTGTAGGTGTGATCATCGGCGTCAAAGGGAGAGCCCCAGCCAATGATGCAGCACTCCTGTCCGCCCCAGTCAATGCCCTCGGCAGGGACATTGGCCTTCACATCCAGCCCGGCCTCCTGAAGCTGCTGAGCCGCGATCTGCGCCATGTCGATCCGGACCTGATCGCCGGGGGTGGCATTGATGGTAAAGCCGATCCGCTTGCCGTCCCGGCACCAGTAGCCCTCTGCGTCCCGCTCGCAGCCGGCAGCGGTAAAGGCCTCCGCTGCCTTTTGCAGGTCAAAGTCGTAATGCTCCACGCCCTCGTAGTTGTATTTGTTCAGCTGAATGGGGGAATAAGCCACCATGCCGTGCCCCAGCAGCACCGCATCCAGAATGGCCTGCCGGTCCACGCAGTAGCTGATGGCGGGGATCAGATCCCCGTTCTCCTGCCAGTAGGCGTTATGGAAGTTATACAGAATGCCCCGGTAATCGGCGGTTTTCATATTGTGGATCGTAAGATCCCCGTTCTCCGCCAGGGTCACCGCGTCCTTGGGCGTGACCTGGGCCAGATTCAGTTCTCCGCCCATGAGCTGGAGCGCCTTGGCGTTGTCATCGGTGACGATCTTGAAGATCACGGTATCAATCTTCGGAGTGCCGCCGAAGTAGCTTTCATTTTTGACCATGGTAATGGACTGCCCCACGTCCCAGCTTTCCAGCTTGTAGGGGCCGGTGCCAATGGGGTGTCTGAAAAAGTCGGACTGCCACATGTCCTCCCCCCACAGCTTGTGCTCCGGCACGATGGACATGGTCATGTAGTCCAGAAAGGCGAAATTGGGCTCGGAGAGCACAAAGGCGATTTCCGTGTCGCTGAGGACCTGAATTTCCTGCACCTCGGTATAGTTGGGCAGATTCTCGGAATCGTTGGCAGGATCCTGAATCGCCTCGATGGTGAACTTCACGTCCTCCGCGGTAAAGGGCTCGCCGTCGTGCCACTTCACATCGTCCCGAAGCCGGAAGGTCCAGGTCATGGTCTCCGCGTTGTAATTCCAGTCCGTTGCCAGACTGGGAACCAGATTGCCCTCCCCGTCCCGCTTGACAAGGGAGTCAAACAGCAGGTGCTTGATCTCGCAGTGCTCGTTCATAATGGGGTTGATGGAGTCATAGTCCGTGGAGCCATAAATCAGCGTGGAGCTCTGTGCCCTTCCGCCGCAGGCCGTCAGCGCCAGCACCGTCAGGAGTGCAAGGAGGAAGGTCAATACCCGTTTCATCATACTTCTCTCTCTTTCCATGGGAATACCCCGGCACTGTTTCCGGGGCGGTTTTTACAGGAGCCAGTATACCAGACCCCTGCGTTCCCCGCAAGCCCGGTGGGGGGATGCAAAAGTGCACAAAAACGGGCCTGCATGTTTGTGCACATTTGATTATATTTCCTGTTATCAAGCGCGCAAAAAAGCTCCCCTGTGCAAGGGGAGCTTCAGCCTGTCAAAAACCAATGTCATTCCGAGCCAGCGTGGGAATCCCCCGTTGAACGGGACTGGGGAACAATGACCGCCCATCCATTGTTCGGAAATCGGTGGCTTTTTGGGTACGGGTCGATACGTGGCACCTTTCATCCGGGAGATTGCCACACCACTTAAGAGGACTGGTTCGCAATGACACCGGGTTGAGGGGAAATTCTCACGCCAGTGACATCGGTCTCAGAATGACACAGCGTCGTGGCAAACCGGCTTATTTTTGCAGAACCTTTGCGACTTTTTCACAGAAACGCTGCCGGACAGCCTCTTCCGCACCCAGTCCGCGCATCCGGACCTGCACAGTGAAGCCCCGGCGCTCCAGAATGGATTTCCAGGAATCGTCGTCCTCCCCTGCCAGATCGTTATGGGCATGGTCACCGGCTACCAGCATCAGAGGGGCAATGGTGATCTTCTTTTCCGGAAGGGTGTCCAGCTCAGGCAGGAGGGCGTCCAGATGGTGCTTCCCTTCCACGCAGGCAAGGAACACACCCTCCGGCAGCTTTTCCCGCAGACGCACATAGATCGCATCCGCGGCGTGGTCGGTACCGTGGCCCATGAAGAGCATCTGCGTACCCGCCGCTTCCGCAATGCTTCCCATCAGCGCCGCCATCCAGCTCAGATCCGCATCGTTTGCCAGCAGCGGCTCGGACACGGGGCAGCCCTCCGCAGCCTTCCGCAGCATGTCGTACTCCGTGCCGGGAATGATATGGGTGGACGCAATGGTGATGGGGGAATAGCCCTCGGCACGAAGGCTGCTCAGCGCCTCCGGAACGCTCGGGACCGGAGTTCCCCGCTCCCGGAGTCTGCGCATGACAATGCGGGCGGTATAGGCCCGGCGCACCGCGCAGTCCGGATTTGCCTTCGCCAGCGCCGCCTCCACCGGACGGATGCAGCTTTCCTCGGCGGAAGCATAGGTAGTGCCAAAGCTGACTGCCAAAATTGCCTGTTTCACAGGTTTTCCTCCTTTTATTTGTGGGTAAATCGGAAATGGCTTGTGCAGCGAATCTCTCCCCTGGCTCTCCCTTTGGAAGCGCCGTGACTGAGAGGTCCGTCCCTGCCGCTGCGGCGGAGGACTCCCCCTGCCACTTCGTGGCCCTCCCCCCTCATAAATGCGGGGGGCAGGAACGGTGCG
>ERZ857629.2856-NODE-2856-length-15452-cov-37.321037_pt1 | contig 15452 bp, 10 predicted proteins | sample MGYA00519700_ERZ857629 | MGnify/ENA primary metagenome ERZ857629 (study PRJEB31778, sample SAMEA3449351) | human gut metagenome | biome: human gut; feature: human-associated habitat; material: faeces | place: United Kingdom | collected 2010/2012 ...
AATTGCCAAATTGTTCACTGAGGAGTTTTGGGGTACGCATTGACGAAGTCAGGAAAAGGGGATTTGCTTAAAACAAGCGAACCCCCCTTTTACAACTAATAAGCGACCTAATATAAACTCATCGCTTTATTCGGATATAGACTTCACGCACCCATAGAACCAACGATGAAGCTGCTATTATTATCAGTAAGTCTATTGCTCCTGATGTGTTGAACTTCCAATCAAGCGTATGAAGCATCGGTTCCACATTGAAGAACTCATATGCAATCTCTGTAATAAATAGCTGTCCGATAATAATGATACTAACGATAGTCCAAAACCCTTGGCTCATTTTTTGGCGGAATACACTTTCACCGGTTTCAAAGCAGCGAGCATTGAACATATACCAGAAGTGTGTCCAAACAAAGATTGAGAATAGCAATGTGGCTTCGTATGGTGTCATCGGGGATTCACATCCGACAGCGGCGCTAAACATCTGAGATATTGAAGTTACATCTGAATGGTTAAATAACCAATAGAATCCGAGGGTAATAGCAAAGAAAAGGAAGCCTACGCTAAGAAGTTCTGACATCATAGGTCGGGTGAGGATTGAAGCCTTACGGTCACGAGGTTTATCATCCATCACTTTTTGTGATGGTGGAAGTGAGGACAAAGCCATCGCACCAAAGGTGTCCATAATCAGGTTTACCCATAGCATCTGAGTTACAGTAAGAGGAGATTCAGTGCCCATGAATGAACCGAACAGGACAAGGAAACAGGCGGCTACATTGACGGTGAGCTGAAACAGCAGGAAGCGTTGGATGTTCTTGTAAAGTGAGCGCCCCCACATAACAGCACGACCAATCGAAGAGAAGGAATTATCGATTATGGTGATATCGGATGCCTCCTTTGCCACCGAAGTGCCGTCACCCATTGAGAGTCCCACATGTGCCATCTTAAGCGCCGGAGCATCGTTTGTCCCATCACCGGTCACGGCTACAACCTCATTGTTCGTCTGAAGAGCTTCCACAAGCCGTTTCTTGTCCATCGGACGAGCGCGAGCTATGATTTTCAATTCGCCGACACGCTCTTTAAGTTGTTCATTGGAAAGGTTCGCAAATTCAGGCCCGGTAACAATGTTGCGTTCAGTATCTGTCTCGTCATTCCAAAGACCGATTTGACGACCTATTTCTTTGGCTGTTCCAGGAGTGTCACCGGTAACTATTTTTACCTTTATGCCGGCATTAATTACTTCGCTAACAGCGTCCGGAACGTCAATACGCACAGGGTCAGAGATTGCAACGACGCCGAGGAAAGTCATGTTTTCAGCAATTACCTTGCCATCTGCAATAGTTGCATCCTTGTCGCAAAGCTCTTGATATGCAAAGCCGAGAGTGCGCATTGCCTGGTTTTGGTATTCGAGTAATTGGGTTTCGATTTCTGCCCTCGTTACGCCACAAGTATTCTTACACATCCCGAAAACTATTTCGGGCGCACCCTTAACATATAATATATCCTTGCCGGTCGCCGACTTTACGACTGTTGCCATATATTTACGCTCAGTGGTAAACGGCAGCTCTTCTATACGAGTTGCACCGTTTCGAAGATCCGTATAGTTCGCACCTTGTCCTCTGAGCCACAGAAGCAGTGCTCCCTCAGTGGGATTACCGAGTACCTGGGGTTTGTCGCCAGACAAGTCAAGCTGGGCGGTCGAGTTTACGGCAATACCCTCATAGAGAACCTCTTCCGATGGATGGCCAAAGAAGTTGGCCTTATACACTTGCATTTGATTTTGAGTCAACGTTCCCGTCTTATCCGTACAAATAACAGTGGTTGCACCCATTGTTTCGCACGCGTGCATCTTTCGTACAAGGTTATTAGTCTTAAGCATACGGCTCATTGAGTATGCCAGCGAGAGCGTTACTGCCATCGGAAGACCTTCGGGCACAGCAACAACAATCAGCGTGACTGCCACCATCAATGTCTTCAGCGTATGGGCCAGCAAGAGAGACCATGTGGCGCTGTCCGCGCCGGGATTGAGCATCGAAAATGCACCAATCACCATTGCAAAGAAGACGACAAAAAAGCTAACGATTGTTAGGATGCATCTTACCTTTGACCAGTCCTCAAACTTCTTGATGACAAGCCAGAAGAAAAGGGCGACAGGAACAATCAATGTCCAAGCTTGCCAAGCGCCCCACCCAAGGAAATGGATTAGCTGGCCGACGATGATAAGACCCGCGAAGACATAGCTGGCATTTGTAATCCAATCGGCGAGTCCGTCAAGTTGTTCGTTGAGAGGAGTCTTTACAGAAGAGTCAATCTGAGCCTCTTCAAAGACTTTACCCATTTCTGTCGCATCACCTACTTTGAGAACCCGCATTACGCCGTGGCCTTCCATAACCTTAGTACCGCGCATTACGTGATTTGACGGATAAGTGGCATCCTTATCGAAGTGTGCCTTGTCCGTGGTCTTGGCGCAAAGAGGTTCGCCTGTCAACGACGACTCGTCGACACTGAGCGTTACAGCATCCAAAAGTTCACCGTCAGCCGGGATTTCGTCACCGGTATTAATGAAAACGATGTCACCGACAACAACTTCTTTACGAGGAATAGTGGTTGTTGTGCCGTTACGCATCACCTCCACGGCTTCATCATCATTCACCTGATTCAGAATCTTGAATGCCTTGTTCGCTTTCTGCTCGAAGATGAAGGCGAGCGTGGTAGCCAGCCCAATAGCGACAAAGATGCCTATGGGCTCAAAAAACACCTTCCAATCCTGTCCAAGCCCGAAAAACTCATAGAAGGAAATTCCGACGGAAAGCACTCCGGCGACAAGCAGAATGATAATCAGTGGATCAGAGAACTTGTCAAGAAACTCCTTCCACCACGGATCTTGTTCAGGTGGTGTAAGTATATTCACACCATTTTTTTTGCGACTCTCCAATACTTCCGCATCGGTCAAGCCTACATAGCTTTTGCTTTGTGACATGTTTAAATTTGTTTTCGCAGTTCTTATTGTTCGGTTATCTCTGTAGCCTTTATAGGTTTGTCTAAAACGCCATGACAGGTTCTTGCCTCTTCGATAAGGCGTAACGTATACGCATCTCTCTTCCCGGAATAGAATACTTCTATCACTTTACTATAGATATCGTTTGGTGACACCGCATCAAACAACGTCATTGACGATCTAAGTTTTCTAGCGTCTATTCCTCCGAATATCGCGACAGGATCATTTGCCTGCAACTTGAGTAATTCAGTGCAACACTCACGCATCCGGCTGCCAAGGATTTCGTCCTCTAAATACTGTTTAGCTTCACAAAGGTCATCTATTCCGTAGAAATACGACCTACTACTTCTGCCCAAACCTTTCAGCTGTGGGAAAATCCACCACATCCAATGACTTGTCTTGTATCCGTTTTTTATCTCACCAAGCGCAGTCTCATACGTCGTTCCCTGCGCCTTTATGAATCGGTCAAGTTTATATGTATCTGTATTATCCATCAGTTATGATTTTGGGCTAATCGCCGACATTGTTTATCTTAACAGCCAAAATAGAGGGGCGCAAACGTCTTATGCAAGCAAAAAGAGGACAATTGATAGCCTCGGGACAACAGAATTGCCCCCCAATAATCGGGATAAAGCGCATAACTTAAATATAGGGAAGAAGCTGCAGAAACTATTGCAGCTCCTTCTCTATATTTAATTTGCACTTCGCTCAGAACACTCCTTCTCGCTTGAGTTCGTTCACTCGATTTTGGACTGCTTGATATTGAGTCCCGAGCTTGTTTTTGCGTTCTTGGCCAACGCCATAGTCGCCTTGAATAACTTTAAGCGCTTGTGCCTCTATATTATCCAAGGCTGTTGCATTAGTTGACGAGTTGGTCTTCGGCGCGGCTTCCGATGTTGTTGCCGGTAACTCTGTGGAAGTCGGCTCAGACTCTATTTCGGCCGCACCTTCCGATTGTGCATCTGCATCAGGCGTGGCTGTCGCTTCATCCGTGACGGAGTCTGTCGTTTCGTCTTCAGGCTGCATAGCGTTTTCTACGGCTTGATCCTCTGCGACGTCATTGGCAGTTGGCCACAAGAAGTACGCCAACAATGCTGCAACAACAACCAGCGCAAACCACAGCCATATCTTACGGCTCTTGCTGTTGGTTCCAGCGCCCCCGCCTACGGGGCCATCTGAACCCGACAGGGTTACAATGGGTTCGTCTACTTCCTTGGTAAGGTCGAATTTGCGTTTACCTCCTTTTGAGAGGTCGTAACTGCGGTCAGTCCCTTTGTTTAATTGGAATTTGTTTTTTCCCATAGCGGTTGGATTTTATTCTTCGGTATACATATCGACAAGGGTCTGCAAGCCTCCGTTATAGCCATTGCCAAGAGCTTCGACTTCCCACTCTCCCTTATCGTTATTTATAAAACGGGCGACGACAACTGCATCCTCCGTCTTGTAATCTCTGCTGAGTTCATAAAAACACAGGGGTTTGGGTTTATCGGACGACTCGTCGATAACGGTTATTTGGGCGTTCTCAACCTCGCCAAATGTCTTTACGTTATCCTCATTGGGGATGTAAACGGTTGCTGAGATTGCAACCTCTTGTACTTCGGAAGCTATCTTGCTAAGGCAGATATTGATTGTTTCTATGCCGCCTCTCAGTTCGTCTTTTGGACCAAGGACTGCCCCATCGGCACTCATTGGGCGTGTTTGTTCAAGATAGTTTTTTTTTTGCCAAATTTGGACTTGTCCCACTTTTCAGTACGGTTCACGGAATTGTAAAACACGAAGCCCTCGTCGTTAACGATGACTCCGTCCTGGTTCAGCAGCCACGCTTGCGCGTCGAGGTCGCCATTTTGCCAAGTCAATTCGACCCGGATATTGTCGAGGCCGAGGTCTTTCGATAGTGTGAATCGCTCGCCACCATCGAGTTTCTTGAGGTTAAATCTATCCATAGCCCTTGTCTGTTACTGATACATATCGACCAATGTCTGAAGGCCTCCGTCGTATCCTTTACCGATTGCCTCAAACTCCCAGTCGCCGTCTTCGTTGAGGACGAGGGCGCCTGCAACAACGGCTGTTTCAGACGAGAAGTGTTCTTTAAGATTATATGCACAGAGTTCTTCACCTGTTTCTTCGTTCGTGATGACAATTTGGGGGTCACGCACATTTTTAAACGTGGTATTGCCATTTTCATTGTAGATAGTAACACAGAAAACTATTTCTGTGACTTCGGGACGAACCTTTGATAAGTCTACGTGCATAGTCTCACCTGCATCGTCACCTCCATCGTCATCGCCATCACCCAAATCGTCCGCAGAGCCAACAACAGAGCCATCAAAGCTAACTGGAACAGTGTTGTCGCGCCAGTTCTTTTTGCTGCCGAATTTGGTGCGGTCATAAGCCTCAGAACGATTATTGGATTTGTAATAAACAAAGTCTGCATCCTCGGTTATGACACCATCGTCATTGAGAAGGAAAGCGGATGCGTCAAGGTCGGCACCTGATTTCCAGTTCAGGTCGACCTGGATTGCGGAAAGCTCCTCGCCTTTACCAAGCGAGAATTTTTCACCTTTTGAGAGGTCAAATTTTTTTGCCATAGTTATTTATTTAAGTTTATAGTTTGATTCCATTATATTCGGCAAGCAACTTTTTGTATTTGGCTGTGTTTATGCCAGCCTTTTCACATAATTCGATATACTCTTGGATCTCTTTGATTATTCGACTTATTTGGTCTTTGCTCCTTGTCTTACGACAATCTTCAATTCCGGATTTGCGCAACTCAATTCCTTTTTGGGCGCGTATTATCTCGGTTAGAACGCCAGCCATATTGCTATCGTTGTGAGCCCGATACCAGTCACGGGCTTCTTTAAGCTTGCCTTGTTTTATAAGTTCTTGTCCGGTTGTATGTTCTTCCGCGTTCTGAGTCTTTGAGACCTTTTGAGGCTTCTCAGCACTTTTCGGTGAAACATATACATCCCCGACGTTACATTCCGTTGCAGGGTGTTGGGATTTGTCGCTTTGAATTGAGAACAATTCCCTATCTATTGACTCGATGAGTTTATCAGCTCCATTTACTCCTTGCACTTTGTCTCGGAATTTTTTTATGTCGGAAAGGGCTTCCGACGTATTGCCGGAGCGTAACTTTCCTTTCGATGAAGCCTTGATTTCACGCCATTGCCTTTCTAACGACTTAATTAAGACTGGGTCTACGTTCTGTATCTCGGCTATTTCTGCCTTGATTTCTGCGATGACTTCATCAATGCCAGACACAGTCTGACAATACGAAAGAAAATCTTGAAGCATCTGCACGGCCTCCTGGCGTTTTCCGACAAGGTATTTTCCCTTGGCTTCAGCCCTAATACGCTTCCATCGTTTCTCTATTTCTCTTTTCCAATCATCTACTTTGGGGGGACTCGGAGGGTCTATCGGCCCTGGTGGATATGGCGTTTCAGGTATAACTTCCGAAATAATGAGGTTCATCACATCATCCCGGAGTTTCTTGTCTGCTTTAATTGTCTTAGGAAACCCGGGACAGAGATTTTGCTCAAAGAAAGAGTTGTTGGCTGTTACGCCGCGTAGTATCAGAAGGGCCTTTGCGCGATCTGTTATCCCATTATCTGCCAGAAACTTCTCTAACGATTCTTTGATTGATTTGCCCTCTGGACTTTGAATACAATCTATCGTCATTCTGTTCAGGCTATAATGATACGTATAGCCGTTAGAGAGTAATATTTCCCCTTTGACTAAAGGCCTTGACGAACTGAGGATGTCGGCGGCTGCGGCGCTTAACGCGTTTTCTTCGTTCTCTCGTTGGAGAAACCCATCTTGTCCGATTAAATCAGCCCATATTATATCCTCGACATATTTTTTTCGAGGGTCGATGCCTAAGTTTTCAAAACTCTTTATGGCAAGCTCTTTGCAATTGACCGCGTCAAATATCGAGAAAGTCAGGTCTGTGTCTTCTGCCCATGCAGCAACAACTATGTTGCAGCCATATTTCTTCGATATATTCGTGTTTATATATCGATTGAGATATTGTCCATATTTTACTACCCTGACACGGTTATATCCGCTGTTCTTGAAAAGGCGATGAAGCAGCGCACTCTCGTTGGGTAGGATATCAGACTCGCACACAATGGTAAGAGGCATCTTGTCCCTGTTGTCGCTCAAAGAACCGTAGCTACTAAAAAGCACTTTACTAAAAAAGTCACGGAATATTGACTCGGAAACATCGAGCAGCAGGTATCTTATCGGCTTGGTTTGCCCCCCTATTGTGTAGAACCCGTCTCCTGTCGAGCGTTCAAAGTAATTGTCAAAAGCATTTGCAATGCCTGTATGGGCTGCACGAGCAGCGTCCTCCCCGACTATGATGCCTGTGCCGGAGCAGAAAAACGCTAACGGAGCGGGCCAATTATCATCCGGCATAGGCACAAGTCTCTTCTCGCCATCGCGTTGCCAGTATTCGTAGGAAATACGATGATGGGAAATCGATATGACTATTTTATAACTGTCCTCTGTCATTATAGCAGTCTCAACAGCGTTTCATCATAAAACTTCATACCCTCAAGGATTATAATCGGGGCGACAAAGCCAAAAGGCCTTCCTCCTTTTGCCTCCGTTTGAGCCGCTCGGTATTCGGGTATACTCTGGACATATCCGGAAAGGCCCTCTGCACGGCAACCGTCTTCAAGCTCTCTCGGATTAACCTGCCAATTAAACAACTGGCGTGCAGCCATGTAGAAGAGTCCGCAAAATTCCGTGAACTTGTCGGCTTGCGTCCTTGTGCTGTCGGCCCGCAACCTAATTCCTATTTGTTCAAGCATAGCAGGTGTTATAGAATTTGTAAACTCGACGGGGCGTGCGATGCCATCATTGCCTGTGAGTTCAAATCCGGATTCTCCGATTATCTCAGATGGTTGCTGCGTGCGTGGGCGTTGCAGTTTGGTATCCCCCTTGGCCAAGCCTTTTGACACCTCATACTTGATATCTGAATCATTAAGTTGGGGCAGCTCGATCTGCTGCCATCCGGCAAGGGTCTCCCTCAGATGCATCTCACCATATCCCAATACGAACATCTGGCCATAGTATTGCCGTGCACTTTCTTTTCTTATAGTGTCAAGCCACTGGAAAAGCCTGGACCCTTTGCCTGCAAAAGTCACTCTGACTTTTGGTTTTTGACGCGCCGGCCATTCGGTCTCCGGCGTCTTATTCAGGTCATCGATGAGCTTGTGCGCCACCTGTCCGGCATAGAACATAAGAAGTCCTGTCACATACATATTGACGCACATAAGCTGTGGGCAGTCTGCGGCAATTTGATTATACAGAGCCTCAAGCTGGGCATCGTTAAGGCGGTTGACTATTTGATCAAAGAAGTATGGTGCGGTTCGTTCGTTGTAGGTATCATTGCCAAAATTCAGCCCGACCATCTGAATTCTGAACCTGGAGCATATTGCGCTAAGCACATTCTTGAATCTAGGGATCCTGGCGACTGACTGCGACACTCGCTGGGCAGCAAAGCGCAACGAATTTTGCTTTATCATAGTAACCCCATCCTTGAGATAGAACAGGGCCGATATATCGGTGGTGCTACCGCCAACATCAAAGCATAGGTTCAAGACATTGGCCTCTCTGCCATATCTTACTGAGATGAAATTGGCGACCGCCTCGGCCTCGGAAAGGCTTGGGTTAGAATTGGCATCAGTCATCGTGTATAGCGGTTCAGGGGCGTACGACACCTCTTTGTCGGGGTCATCCGGCATGAAGTCTTCTGTCGATGATTCGGCAACCGGATGTTTGTCCTCTTGAGAGCCGGGGTCGGTGTCGCCTCCGAATGCGTTTCCGCTGCCAAAACCGCTGCCAAAACCGCCGAAGCCTGTTGTCCCGTCTCCAAATCCACAGCCAAAAGAAGCTTCTTGTGTTCCGAACCCACCGCCGAATCCATCGCCAAACCCGTCATCATGGGTGGGTGAAACCTGATTGCCTCCGCCGAAAGTGCCGGTTCCGACCACATTGCCAAACGAGCGAGTGTCGGCATACTGACTGACGTTTAGAATATACCTTTCACCGCTCTCTTTAAGCACAGGGGAAATAGAGCCTAATTCCGACCAAATGTTTTGGTAGGAATAGAGCAGCTGGCCGGCCATGGCGGATGGATACGACCATTTGACACTGTAGGGCACGTATCCGTCCACAAACAGTGTCGCATAAACATGTAGCATCAGGGTGCGCAAGAATGCTCCCTTATGCGCTTTGTCATCGTCATTGTCCTCCCATTTCATATTATGGATCTGGGTAACCTCTCCTACACCATTGGGATAAAACAAGGTGATTTTGTTCTTTTCTGAGTTAGAGAACGGGAGGTTGTCTGCAAAGCATGGGAAACCGCCTACAACTTCGCGCTCGTTACGCATTTTTAATGTCTCACCGGTTCTCAAAGCTGGCAAGCGACGGTTGTCGTGGATTGTCAGGACACTCTTTATCGCGTTAGACTTAATACCATTAGAACCTGCTCCCTGAAAGAAAAGCACCTGGTTTTCGCGAGGGAACAAAGGCTTGCCCGGGAGTTCTTTCCCCATTAGGGAAACTCGCTGGTTGCAAAAGACGAAACCCTGCTCCCTGGTACTGTCGCTTGAATATGCAATTGATGTATTTGTGCTGCCGAAGTCGATACCCAGACGAACCGGAGTTAGAGACATATGCGAGCCGGGGCGCATCCAGTCATGAGGCAAGTTAGTGCCCTGTGCCGAACTATAGTTTACCAGCAGATAACCACCCTCGTTTCCGGTCGGAGAAAGCAGTCTTACACCCTTGAACGGCTTATTAGAACGGTATATCTCGTATTTGTAGGGGTTGTCTGCGACTGCTTCATCGGATATCACCATTAGTTCCGATTTGACTTTGTCTTCGGGAGCTACAATGCGCCCATCCCGGCTCAAAAGTACCGGAGCCTGTTCTTTATCAACGAGGATGCGGAAGTAGTCACCCTGCATTTCTCCGACAAATGGGAACGCCCGATATGAAGAACTGGTTCCGTTGTGTGGCAGCTCGTTGTACATAAAGTAGGCATCCCACTGCCGGGAAATAAAATTAGGCCATATCAAGATATCCTTATTCTTGATTTCGCCGTCGGATGTATACACTTTCTTGAATTCGCGACGTATGCCCTCTGATGTCACAAGCGTAAGGACAACCTCGAGATTTTCAATACGGGCAGACGGATCGTATGTCGCATTAAGTGTTGACTGGATAGCGCTCGTTGACGCTGACATGCCGACCAATGTAGCAATATTTTTGCCAAAGACGTTTAGCCCCTGAGCGCTCAAAGGAAGAGCAAAGTACGCCTTGCCTTCCATTCCCCTTACATCTGCCGAAAGTACGAGAATCGGCAAATCCTTGAGTTCGGCGGGAGTGATATTCAAGTCAAGTCTGGCTATACGAGCCGTATCTTCAAGCAACAGGTTTTTGGGATCAAACTGAACAGCACCGTTCGTTTCGCGTTCAGAAATGACGCCCTCGACTCCGTTAAGGATATCCTTATGGCAGAACAACTTTTCAAACGGGCCGCCGAAGGCTGCACCCACAGGAGGAATACTACCAATTGATAGCTCAAACCCGTCGAGCTCAGCTCTCTCTTCAATTTCTTGTTTCCATGAATTTAGCAACGTGCGAATTGATGTGTAATTAACCCCTTCTCCGGCAGGAAGAGCTTTATAGTATTCTTCTACCTCGCCTAACCCCTTAAGAATATGGCTTACGTAAGCATGCAAGGCCGCAATCTGCATTGGCTTCATTGACGACTTGAGCGGATCTATGAATTTCCCTGTTACTACATCAACCCATGGACGCTCATCCGCAGGTTCACATTTATAGCCGGTTGATGTAAACAGGAGTGACTCAGGGGCTGTTGCACCTACAACAGTGTTTCTATACTTTATTACATTTATAAAAGGTGTTGCCGTCTGGTTGTCGGGAAGGTTTTGATCACACCAGCGATTCTTACGGCAAAGAAGCATGTTGCCAAACGCGCCCTTAGGTTCGTAAACATTCGCCGTTTTTGAGACATCCTTTCCATCGCTGTATGAAAGTTCGATTTTTCGTACGCTGATATGCGCATAATCAAGAGCAATACAGGCGATAAGGCCGCGCCATTCATCGACTAATTGGCTGTAATAGCCAACAAGGTTGTTTGTCGCATTGTCAATGCCGCTTGTCGCGACATGGTCAAGCGCAGTTTTAAATAAATCCACACGCGCAAAAGCCGAAGGGATGCCGGAAACGAGTTGGCCGACATTTGTGCCCTTGCTTAATTGCGGTGTTATTATATTTTTGATGAATACAGTGGTATTGCCCAACTGGGACCAGTTGTCAAGAGACCCAGAGGGAATGGCTGATGTATTTACATCTATCGTGAGCGGTTTATTGGCCATATTTATTCGTTAAAATGCTGGGCAATCGTTATTGCGTTATACATTTGTGCAAGGAATTCTTCTTTCAAGGTTGTCGCCTGAGCTTCATCCGGAACCGTGTCATCGCTTTTAAGTAGACTTATAAGCGTATTGAAACGCCTATCGGAAGCAGCGCTAAACACATTGCCGGTCTTGTCCCAATGATGGAACTCATCATTAAATATCGTTCCCGGGTCAATGTTATGCAACTCGTCTATGCCGGTTTTGAACGCGTCCGGCGAGAATATAAATTTACCCGCGCCTACAGACTTGAAAACTTGATATATCCATCCAAATACTACGTTCCCTTTAACGAACTTATAGCCAAACTCCTTTAGATATTCGTCTATCTCTGCGCATTGTGCATCCGAAAGGTCATTGAATTTGGTGAATTTTGCGCTGTCAAGATAATCGAGCAGCTTCGTAGTGCCGCAAACTCCCTCGTGTGCACCCTCGAACTTAGACAGAATTATGTGAGTCAACGATAAAAGGGCGCCGAGCTTGTTTTCAAACACTTCACCACGTTCTGTGCCAACAAAGCTTGCCCCGGACAATTGCATATTCCCGTTGTCATCAACCGCCACTGTCTTGAAAACATATTCGGCCTCGCCGATTTTTCCGAGTTTGTCGCGGTCTTCATTAAAGAAGTCGTATGCGGCAGCAGCACACATAAGTTCTGCAACATGGCAATCGTTCCGCTGGTTATGTCCCCCGGTGACAACGTCGCCGGACTTCCCGTCCGAATAATTTACTTTCAAACCAATCGGCCAACCTATGTGGTACATCCGCTTATACGTTTTCTTAACGGTGGTATCATCGTTATAGAAACTTAACGCGGCTTGTGAGTTGAGTGCGAAATTATTGGCATCGGCAACGACTTTGTCTGTGGCAAGTTGCTGTGATGTCGGCGTTTTGAATGTAAAGTAATCCGTGAGCAGCGTGGAGCCAAACAGAACTTTGCTTAGGTTCAACTCGTTGTTTCCTCCCGTGGTTATTTTGAGGGCTTCGCTTATGGCGATAGGAATCACGGGAATTGATGAGGCACCTGTGCCACCGAAAACGCTGCCGAACACAAACACACGGGAATTTGCAGCATGCTTGTTTAGAAGCTCAAGGTATTTTGCAAGTTCCTTCTCCTGCGGCTTCACTGTATTACCGCCTTTTTTCGCATTTACGGCAGCCTCAATAATACCATGATACATAAGCATGGAACCAAGATGCGTCTGTGCCCTATATCCATGGTCGAGTTTAAATTGTTGAACCGAGTTTCTATCAAATAGGAGGTCCGATAAATCTTGGTCGTCCTGGCGTTGTTCATCGGTAAGATTTTTGGTTGCAGAGAGGGCCTGCAACGTCTGCCTATTGGCCACAGAATAGTCTGTAAAAAAACGATATAGGTTTAGTTTTGCCGAAAAGAAGGTGTTGCTTCGCTGTTCGCCTCCTAGATTGGACACATCGTTTGTCTTTACCTTATTATAGAGTTCTATAAGACTCTCGACCCTGTCTTTATTACCATTATTTTGGTCAGTGTCGAGTGTAAGAATTTCTATCGTGTGGTTATCGAATAGTCCTGCCGCACACAAATGCACAAAGCTTTCGAGGCACCGCATCCCGGTACCGCCGATGGCTATTAGGAATAGTTTGTCATTCATCAATCTCTACTTGTTTGGTTAGAACCAAGTGCCGACTTTCGAATTTTGGAAAATCTTGCTGACGACAAATCCTACAAGGATGTAGACAACCACGCAGACAACAGATGCTATGCAAGAGTGCATAAAGTAACGGCTTTGGATAATTGGCACCGTGATGCCGTTGCCGATTAAGAAGTTGATAAGGAAACCCACAACCCCAGCACCGATGCAAAGCACCCAGAACCATATTCTGCGTGTCGTTGTCCCTGGATTGTTCGGCTTAAATAAAATGAGGTTAGAGATTATCACGGCGAGCAGAAAAAACACCACCATGATCACGATTGCCCACATATAAGCGGTTGTAATTGATACTTGCTCCATTGTTTATCTAGTTTTTTTGTTTATTCAGAGACTATCTTTAGATAATACGTGTAAAGAATACGGCCCTGCGGATTTGACGAACCTGCAGTTAATGTTTCTTTAACCGAATTAGCCAGTGATGGATTGCCAGGCCAGCCGAAGAAACCATCGATTTCCGCTATATTGGGAGTAGCTTTTGAAATCACTATATTGGCTCTAAACAGGGTTGTCGGAGTAATATTTCCTATGAAAGTGCCGTCAAACTGCTTGTCGAAATCGACATATATTTCTTTCCAGCCAAGAGGCAGCTCTTTGACATCACGCATCGATGCAGTAAGAAACTCGTTGACCTCTGGTTTTGCAATTGCATCTATGTCTCCCATTTTAACAGAGTCTCCTTTCTCTGAAATGGCCTTCATGGTTTCGCCCATATCAAAGACACGGACTTCTACGTTCTCAATATTAAAACCATTTTGCGCTTCAAAATTGATATATAGATTACTTAACAGATGGGTGTATCTGATACTATCGGGGATACCGGCCTCCTGCATCAGTTCGGCATTAGCAATAGCATCCTTCCAGTTTACTCCAAGTGGGTAATACTCCGCATAAGCACCTAAGGACCAGTTTAAGGGCGCAAATTGTCCCGGGGCGCCATCCGCCGTGGCATACGGTTTAGCATAGCAAACATAAGCCTCCTTGCCACCATCTTCAATGACGGCGGTCACAACATCCTTTCCTTTGTCATTATGATAGTTGCCACCCTGCTTAAGCGATATATACTGTGCACTGGTGGGATACGCAAAGTCATGGCCACCAAGAACATACCGTTCTGTGTTTGGATTAGTTATGTCGACTGCTTTTTCGACTAATGAATTGAGCCGGTTTGCATTGTCATCGAATACGGCTAAGAACATATGCTTATCTTTCCCTGCCTCTACAAAGCTCCACTTGTAGAACGTGATGTTGTTACCATTCGCAAGCCAGGATATAAAATACTTTTTGGCGTAGGCGGCTTTTTGGATAGCCCCGTCCTTATATTCCTCGAAGTCCGTCATCAATAAGGCTGGCTGGTTTTGGGCGACTATTCTGTTCAACGTAGCCTCAATCGGCGCTTTTTGCTGAAGATAGTTGTCCGAATTGAGCATATAATTATATAGCTGAGTATGCGTATAGTCTAAGGGCTTTATTTTCTCGTTCGCCAACCCATAGAATCTAATAGCATCGTTTGCTGCAAGTTTATTTATAATTGCTTGCAGCATAGTTTTGCTTTCATCTGAGGAATATGCGTAAATCATACCGCCGGACATATCGACATATACTGATGCGCCGTCATCCAGCAAGTGGACATCCTGCGTCATCTCGACATATTTGTCCAATTGCTCCCGTTGAAATATGTAAATAGGCGGCAACGTTATTAGCCATACCAAGAACCCTATTACGGCTATTGCTAATACTAAGACGATAATGATTACGGCTCGATTAGTTTTTCTAGGATGGTGAATACGGGATGACGAGTTTCGTTGAGTCTTGCGTGTCACGGTAGATTTGCAATCAACGCTCTATAGACTTCTCCGGATTCGAGCGGGTACAAAAAAAGCGTGAGAGTCTGTACTTTTGCTCGCTCTCACGTTCCGAGGCCTTCGCATTGCCCATCTTCGTAGAACGAGCAAATATGCAGAAGCCTCACGCGTAATATGTGTAAACTCACCAACAAGCGGCATTCACATGCGTGTCGTTGGCGGAATATACATATCCACAGGACATCCACTGTTTGCTGCATCCTTGACGAAGATTTCTGAAAGTTGCGAAGTTTCGGAACGTCAAGAAAGAGCGTCGAGTAAACGCTTTCTATTATGTTTTTTGCATCCCTTCCCGCTTAACCCCGGACCGGGCTTCTGCGTTTCGGTCTGCATCCGCAAAGTTAGTTATATTTTTTTATATTGCAATAAGGGGGAGAAAATTTTTCGGAAGGATTTTTTGCCAGGGCAACCGCATCAAATTATGGCCGAGGCAAGGATTTCACGAAGGTAATCT
>ERZ857629.2858-NODE-2858-length-15444-cov-2.509975_pt1 | contig 15444 bp, 7 predicted proteins | sample MGYA00519700_ERZ857629 | MGnify/ENA primary metagenome ERZ857629 (study PRJEB31778, sample SAMEA3449351) | human gut metagenome | biome: human gut; feature: human-associated habitat; material: faeces | place: United Kingdom | collected 2010/2012 ...
CCGCCACCCTGTCGCCGTTTAAATAATTCGGCTGTTTATCGAGCGGCGAAGAGGTATCCGCCGTAATGTTTTCAAAGAAAACGTTCTCTATCCGACCGACGCCGATATTCTTTTCGGGTAGTTCTGTATACGCGGGCGTTTGAAGATACATTTTGAACGTTGTTACGCCCGAAACGTTTTTAACGGTGAGATTTTTAATGTAACAATCTTCCTTTTCGCCGTTTTTGTACGGATAAACGCCCGGCTGAATTCTGAAAGATTTATGCGCGCTCGCCCCGTTTATGCTTTTTACGCCGTCGACAACGACGTTTTCTATGCACCCGAAATTTATGGTCGAGTTATCCCAATCGTAAGCGTTAAGCGCGACAAGGTCGTCCTCGGTATACCCCGAAAGATTTTTGATAACGCCGTTTTTAACACCGCCGTTTACGTGCAAACCGTCGGCAAGACAATTTTCGAACGCGATATTTTCTATTAAAAAGCCGTTAATTCTGCCGATTTGACATGCAAAACCCGCGGTATTTTTGAAAACGACGTTTTTAAGCGTGAGATTATTTACGCCGCTGAATAAAAAGCAGGTGGAAACGCCTTTAAACGAATCGTTTTCGTCAAAACAACCCGATAAGCCGTAGCCAAGCCTTTCGGTATTTTCCTCAGCCCACACGCCGCCGCAAATAGTTATATCGCGGTCAACGGGCGCGTCGTCGGCAATTTTTATATCCGTTCCGTTTATAACATTTTTGTTTCTTAAAAGCAAGGTTTTTACGCCTTTTATAAGAATTATCTCGGCTTTTTCGTCGGCGACGACGGTCGTACCCGAGTTTAATATAAGCGGCTTGTCGATATAATACACGCCTTGCGGAATATAAATCTCTCCGCCCGATTTGAGCGCAGCATTAAAGGCATCGCTCCATATAAAGCCGTTTTTGTAGGTTGTTTTTAAAAGATCGGAATAATCGTTTATGTTTTTCATTTTAAAATTAGAAATCGCCCCGCCCGACGACAGCCGAACGGGGCTTTTATCCTTTTAGTTTTTAGTTCCAGAGCGTAGGCATGCCGCCTTCGTCATAGTGCCAGCAGCCTGCGACTGCGGTTTCGCTGTAGTAATAAACTTTACCGGAGAGAAGCCCATTGTTACCGCCCGTAACCCTTACGTTGCTTTCGGTTTCGGAACCGAACACATAAAGATCAATACATTTCGCATCGCCTGGGAATTGCTGTGCGTCGGAGCTGTCTCTGAAAAGATTGAAATTTTTATTTACAACAAGATATTTAAGTTTTGTGCTTAAGTGGAAATTGTTGTTTGTAACGGCATCCTCGCTTTCGTTTGCGTAAATTCCGCTTTTACCGAGATTTAAGAACGCCATATCGGTTATACCGAGCATCGAAACATATTCAAGATTTTCGCAACCTTGGAAAACGCCGCCCTCAAGTTGCTTAATGCTTTCTGGTAAAATGACTTTTGTTATCGACGTATTCCATCTGAACGCGGCGTTTCTTACGTAAGTGACCTCGAGTTCGCCGTGAACTCCGTCGTTATACTTAGCCAAAATATTTACTACCGACAAACTCAATGAATTGTTTAATCCTACGTAGTATACTTTTTTATCCGCGTCATATTCGTAAACAACGCCCTGAGTGTTGTATTCGCCGCATTCGCATTTACCGTCAATATAGTTATGCGCGCTCGCTCCGTGAACGATTTCGCCGTTTTCATCGAATTTCCATTGTCCGCACTTTACCTCTGCCGTATCGTCGACTTTGTAATAAATGCTGCCGGAAAGTAAGCCGTTGTTACCTTTACCGCCGATAACCCTCACGTTGCTTTCGGCTTCAAAGCCAAGAACGTACAGGTCGATACATTTCGCATCCCCGACGAATTGTTGCGCGTCCGGGCTATCTTTGAAAAGATTAAACGCTTTATTTACAACAAGATACTTCAAACTAGTACAACCGAGGAAGTTGTTGTTGGTTATAACATCTTCGCTTGCACCTGCATAAATACCGTTTTTCCCGAGATTCAAAAACGCCATATCGGTTATACCGATCATCGATACATACTGAAGTTTTCCGCAGTTCTGGAATACGGAGCCGTCAAGCCTTGTAATGCTTGAAGGAAGAATTACTTTGGTGATTTGTTGATTTTCCGCAAACGCGCCGTTCTTAACGATAGTTACGGCTTTTTCGCCGTGAACTCCGTCGTTAAACTTTTCAAGTACGTTTACTTCGGTTGAAGAACCGGCGTAACCCGTTACGTAATAAGTCTGAATCGACTTATCGGCGTTTTCGTAATATGCATATTTTACGCCGTTTTCATCGAATTCTCTCTTATGAACGCGAGCCCAACGGTATGCAATGACCGATTTATAATTATCGGTTTCCGCGGCGGTGATTTTACACTTGTATAAACCCGTCGTGTTGGCGTCGCTCCACGGTGCATACACAGCGTCCGAGTCGGGTTCAACAACTCCGCCCCAACTATCGCTGTTAACCAAAGTGTAAGCGTATGTGAGTTCGCCCGCTTTGGAGATTGCAGTGTTTTCGATAGGACCGCTGCCATACACGAAATCAAGGCTTAATATGTCGCCGTTCTCATTCGTTTTGTAAGTTATTTCGTTTTCGGCTTTACGCACGTTGAAAAATCTCTCGGTGGCAGCCGAGTTATAGTTATCGCTCTCCGCAACGTTTACTACGCAGCAATAAAGCCCCGCGCCGCAATCGGTCGTGCTCCATGCATCAAGTTTATCGGTCTTTGTAAACTGCCCGTCGGACAATACGGCTTTGTAATAAGTAAACGTTACGGTTGCGCCGCCCTTTACCGTTACTTGCGGGTTGGGCGTTTCTCCGTAAACGATATCTAAAGTAATAAACTCATTGCCGTTTTTGGCCCATTCAATGGTATTATCGGCTTTGTGAACGCGAACCCAACGATATGCTGTAACCGAAGTGTAGTTGTCAGTTTCCTCGGCAACTATTTTACACATGTATATACCCGAAATGTTAGCGTCGCTCCACGATGTATAGACCGCGTCGGCAGCGGGTTCAACGGGATCGCCCGTGCTGTCCTTGTTAACCAAAGTATAGGTATATGTGAGTGCGCCCGCTTTAGACATCGCAGTGTTTTCTATCGGAGCGTTGCCGTACACGAAATCAAGACCTAATATATCGCCGTTTTCATTCGTTTTGTAAGTTATTTCGTTTTGTGCCTTGTTTACGGTGAAATATCTTTCCATTGAAGCCGCATTGTAGTCGTCGCTTTCGGCAACGGTTACCACACAACAGTAAAGCCCCGCGCCGCAATCGGTCGTGCTCCATGCGTTAAGTTTTTCGGTCTTTGTAAATTGACCGTCGGTCAACACGGCTTTGTAATAAGTGTAAGTTATTTCGCCTCCGCTTACGGTTACTTGCGGGTTGGGTGCTATTCCGTAAACGGTATCCAAAGTGATATAACCGTTTTCGTCCTTAGCCCAATCTACCGAGTTTGCCGCTTTGAAAACGGTAAACATTCTTTCAAGCGTGGCGGCGTTGTAGTTTTCGCTTTCGGCAACGGCGGCTATACACACATATTGCGTGGGGTGCTCGTATACGCTCGCCCAACCGCCCGTTTTGGTTTTATCTTTATTGGCGAACGTGAACGTAACGGTCGTTCCGCTTATTGCGGTTGCCTGCGGGTTCGGGTTTTCGCCGTGAGTGATATCCAAAGTGGTATAATTGCCGCTTTCGTCTTTAGCCCATTCTATAGCGTTTTCGGCTTTCGCTATCGCAAACGTGTAAGTAAGATTCTCGGTCGTACCGTCTGCCCAACTTATGTTGGCATCTTTAAGCGCAACCGTTACGGTATAATTGCCCGCGTTGGTTTGCTTGTTGCCGCTTACCGTGTAACGCTCGTTTTCGGCGATATTGTATGTTTGTTCGCTGCCGTTGTAAACGAAATTTCTCGTATCGGCTGCGGGCTTTTCGATTGCAAGTTTTGCAATTACAAACGTGTAAGTAAGATTGTCGGTCGTACCGCCTGCCCAACTTACGTTAGCGGTATCTTTAAGCGCAACCGTTACGGTATAATTGCCCGCGTTGGTTTGCTTATTGCCGCTTACCGTGTAACGCTCGCTTGCGGCTACATCGTATGTTTGTTCGCTGCCGTTATAAACGAAATTCCTCGTATCGGCTGCGGGCTTTTCGATTGCAAGTTTTGCTATTACGAAAGTATAAGTAAGATTTTCGGTAGTACCGTCAGCCCAACTTACGTTAGCGGTATCTTTAAGCGCAACGGTTACGGTATAATTACCCGCGTTGGTTTGCTTGTTGCCGCTTACCGTGTAACGCTCGTTTTCGGCGATATTGTATGTTTGTTCGCTGCCGTTGTAAACGAAATTCGTCGCGTCGGCGGCGGGTTTTTCAAGTTTGATTTTTCCTACCGTAACCGATACGTTAACGAAAAGTTCGCCGTAACTTACGACAACGTGAGTATCGCTTACGGAAAACACCTGAGCGTTCTCGGTCTGATAAGCAACCGTGTAATCGGTTATTTCGATATTACCGCAAACACATTCGCCCTCGATCTTCATGCCCGTTTTATCGAAAGTTTCGCCCACCGTGTAAGCGGTTTTCGCAGGCTGAGCGGCAACGCTAAGTTCGGTGAATACGTGCTCGCCTTTATTCATCTCCTCGCCGCATTCGGCGCAAAGCTGCCAGTGATATTCGCCGTCCGAGTGCCAGTCGTCCTCGGCAACGTGAACGTGCGTAGCGGACGACGAACTGTCGTCGTCATCTACCTCTTCAAGGCAGCCTACCGACAATACGGCTAAACATAAAATGCACACCGTAATCAGCAACAATTTAGCAAATTTTCTCATATTGTTCTCCCTTTTTTGTTTTTATCGGCATAAGCCGAACAGAAAGTCATTTATAATCGCCTTTAGCCGAGAAGAACTTCCTCCGCTTATGCGGCAAAAACTCCTCTCGGCTTAAAGCCGTTTTGTTATATTAAGCTATTTCCCACGGCACGGCATTGCCGTTATCGTCGTAATGCCAGCAGCCCGCCTTTGCGGTTTCGCTGTAGTAATACGTTTTGCCGGAAAGCAAGCCGTTTTTGCCGTTACCGCCCGTAACTCTTACGTTGCTTTCGGTTTCGCTACCCATAACGTACAAATCGATACATTTCGCGTCGCCGACGAATTGTTGCGCATCCGCACTGTCCCTGAAAAGATTGAAATTCTTGTTTACGATAAGGCGTTTCAATTTAGTACAGCCAAGGAAATTGTTGTTGGTAATAACCTCGCTCGCGTTTGCGTAAATGCCTTTTCCCGAAAGGTTCAAGAACGCCATATCGGTTACGCCGAGCATCGAAACGTATTCAAGATTTTCACAATTCCGGAACACTCCGCCGTCAAGCTGTTTAACGCTTTCGGGCAAAATAACCTTGGTTATGTTTGCGTTATCCACAAAAGCACTGTTTTTAACATAAGTTACGGGTTTTTCGGGGTTTGTTCCGTCGCTGTATGCGGAAAGAACGACTACCTCGGTAACGTTGCCCGCGCAACCCGTTACATAGTAAACCTCGTTTGCGCCGTCATACGCGTAATTGACGCCCGCGGTATTGTATATTCCGCAGTTTGAGCACTTGCCGTTAACAAAGTTATGCGACATGGAAACGATTTCGCCGTCCGCGTTATAATTCCACTTGCCGCACTCGGACGAATTGCCTTTATAGAAGATATTACCCGTCCACAGCGCGTTATTTCCGACAGGATTTACATTACCGCTTGCGCCGTCAACGTATAAACTAAGCGTAAGTTCGGCGGGAAGCTGTTCGGTATTGAACTGTCCGCAGTTGGTTGAAAATTCCGTACCGATTACAACATATTTCAGCTTATTGCAGTTACGGAAATTGTTATCGCCGTTTTCTTTATTGTATATGCTTGCCCAGTTCATGGTCTTTACGCCGACCATGGAAACAAATTCAAGGTTACTGCAACCGAAGAACACGCTGCCCTCCAAGCTGTCTATGCTTTCGGGTAAAACTATCTTAGTTATGGTCTTGTTCTCGCTGAACGCTCTGAACTCAACGTATTTAACCGCTTTTTCGCCGTTTTTGCCGTCGTTCCATGTATCGAATATTTTTACGTTCGCATCCGTTCCGGTATAACCCGCAACGTAATAAACCTGTTTGGCATCGTTATACTGATAAATAACGCCCATTGCGTCCTTTTCGCCGCAAAGCGAACAAACGCCGTTTACGAAATCGTGATCTCTTGCCGAGGTTTCGATCATGCCGTCCTCTTCCGTCCATCTTCTGCAAGTGTCGAGTTCGCCTTTATAGAACACAACGCCCGTTAAAAGGTTGTTCTGACCGTTAGGCGCAGCGTTTATACTGCTTGTTTCAATAGAACCGATGGAATAAATATCGATTTTGGGAACTACGCCGCTACCTCTGCCTAAGAACTGCTGTGCCTCCGGTTTTTCGTAAAGATTGAACTTTTCGTTTACGACAAGCGTTTTAAGGTTGTAACAATCGAGGAAGTTATTGCCCGTGTTTATACCGTCGCCGTAAAAAATCTTATTGCTGACGTTTATAAAATGCATGTTCGTTATACCCGTCATCGAAACGTATTCGAGGTTCGGGCAATTCAGGAACACGCCGCCGTCGAGCCTTGTTATGTTTTTGGAAAGCGTAACGCGCTTTATCGACGGGTTACCCGCAAACGCTTCGTTTTTAACAAACGTTACGGGAAGCGTTCCGTGAACGCCGTCGGTATATTCGTCTAAAATAACGACTTCGGTCTGATTAAGCGTTCTGTTGTCGGCAACGTAATAGGTTTTAACGTCGGTTACGCCGTCTATATCTTTACCCTCGTAATAGCCGTAGTTGATACCGAAGTCGTTCATCGCGCCGCACTTTTTGCATTTAAACTTATTATTGAAAACGTGCTTACCGCCGCTTACAACGGTTTTTCCGTCCTCGGCGTAATGCCATTTATAGCAATCGGCAGAGTTTTCGTCATAGTAGAACACGTCGCCCGTGAGCAAAGTGTTATTACCGAAACCTAAGTCGTAACCTATGGGGTAACTGTCGTTGCAAAGTTTGGTTACCTTCTCACCGAAAACGTAAATATCCGTCTGATTTTCGGCGTTATCGGGCGTGTTAACCCAACGCATGAACGTTGCGCCGTAGTTATCGAACCCGTTTGCGACTATGACTTGTTTAAGATTATAGCAATCCCTGAAATTCCAGTGTGCGTACGCAGCGTCGGCAACGTCGCGCAAAACGGTTATGCCGGGCATCGAAACGAATTCGAGATTGGTACAGTTATCGAAAACAGTACCTCTTAGCGGACTGCTTACCATTTTGCCGTTCTTTTCCGTTTTGTTGAATTGTCCGTCTTTATCGACAAATTCGGTCATGCTTTCGGGCAGGTAAACGCGTTTAATCGTTTTGTTTGCCGCAAACGCGCCGTAACCGATATATTTTACGGGTCTTTCGCCGTGCTCGCCGTCGTTATATTTGGCAAGAATGTAAAGATCCGCGCTGTCGTAACCCGCGTCCGCGCCGACTACGAAATAACAATCGTTGTTCGCGTCGTAACGGTAAACAACCTTTTTGGTTTGCTGTAAACCGCAAACGGTGCATGCGCCGTCTAACATGTTATGGTCGGCAAGGAATTCGTTATCGGTGTATTTCTTATTGCATACCGAACATTTAACGCTTACTTTGCCTGCTTTTGCGCAAGTATATTCTTCAATAACCGTGATTTCGTACTCGTGCGAAAATTCGATAGATGCGGGTAAACCGTCGATATAGTTAAAATCGTTTTCGCCCGACATTGCCTTTACGGCAAAAATCGCTTCGTCGTTATATTTCAATCCGTCGGTTATACTTGCCACGTCAAACGAAGTGTTCGTGGTTTTAACCCATTCGCCGCCGTTTATGCTGTACATATACGCGCTTGCGTTTGCGACCGCGTTCCATTTAACCGTCTTGCAGTTTTCAACCGAAATTTCGGGCGTTGCAAGCGTTTTTGCGTTAAGGGCGACTGCCTTTATAACGCATTGTGCCTTTAAATCGCCCCATGTTGCGGTTACAACGTAATTACCCGTTTTGGCAACCGAAACGGATACAGAATTTGCGCCGTTTTGTTTAAGAGTAATATCCGCGCCGCTTTTTGCGAACGTAACTTCGTCGTCCGTTACTTTGCCGTTGGTTATAACCTCGGCGGTAAGGGTTACGTCGCCGCCCGCTGCAACGGTAACGCCCGTTGTGTTAAGGCGGATGTAGTTTTCGGCTTTGATAACGTTGACTTTGCACGTTACCGTCTTTTTGCCCGCGGATACGTCTATAAACGCAGTGCCGTCGGCTAAGCCCGTAACCACGCCGCCGCTTGTAACTTATGCTACTTTTTCGTTTGAAGAAGAGTAATTGAAACTCTCCGCACCCGAAGGTGCAAACGTATACGTTTCGCCGACGTAAACGGTTATTTCTTTATCGACGAGAATGACGTTACTCTCCGTTTTGGGTTTATCTCCGCCCGACGTAAAGCACGCCGCCAGCGATAAACAGCATATGAGCGACAATAAAACAATACTGATTTTCTTCATCATTTCCGCCCTCACTTATGCAACGTTGTTTACTACTTTTACCGTTACGGTTGCGGTTTTGCCCGCATATTCCGCTTTAACCGTGTATTCGCCCGCAGCCGAGAAAGTAACTCTTGCGGCGTTGCCGTTTGCAACGAGGTTTGCACCCGCGGGGCTTACCGTAAAGTTAACGATAAGATCGGATTTTTCGCCGTCTTTGTATACGACTGCGACAAAATCGAGCGTAACAGCTTTGTCCTTTATTACCGCCGTAATGCTTGCTTCGCGGTCGATTTCAACCGAATATTCGTACTTAACAACGGTAACTTTGCACATTTTTTCCGCTCCGTCGACGCCGTCGGCTTTAGCGGTGATATACGCTACGCCCGCGGAAACCGCATTGATCGTTCCGTTTTTGGAAACGGTTGCGATTTTATCGTCGGAACTTGAAAAAATTATCCTCTTATCGCCGTAACTGCATTCAAGTTTTTCGCTTTGCCCCGCTTCGAGCGTGACCGCCGTTTTGCTTATCGCAAAGCTATAGGTGATTTTACCGTCCGCTTCGCCGCCGTCGTCGGGCGCGGTCTTGCAAGCGGTTAAGAAACATACGCCGAGCGCCGATATTACGGCAATTAACAAACTTATTATTCTTTTCGTTTTAACCATTGTTTGTTTTCTCCGTGCTTAAATAAGCATTATATTTTTCTCGTCCGTACATTACGAGGCGTTCGAGTTCGTCGTATTCTTCCTGATTGAGATACCCCGAATATTTCATATATTCGCAATCTTTAAGCAGGAAATACTCTCTGAAAACACGTTCTTTATAAACGTCTTTCCGATTAGAGCTGCCCATGTCGATCTTATAATCGGCTTTTTCGAGATAGCTTTGAAGTTCTTTTACAAGCGAACGCGTCCAACTTTCGTTGTTTGTAATCTTGCTGTAATAAATGTTCTGATCTTCGGTGCCGTCGATAGTGTAAATTCTTTCAAAGTTTTCCATAACCGCGCCGAAATACTGTTTTACGCTTTCCGCGCCGTCGCCGTAGTAGTGTTCGATGAATTCGTCGATAAGATCCTGCGTGTTATATGCCGAGTTCCAAGCAAGTTTTGAACGAACGTAGGCACGCATAGACGACATAGGCGATATATCGTTTTGAGCGCATGCCTGTTCAAAATAATACTTAAGCCCGCACTTTTCGTAAAATCTTATGGAATCGCCGATATGCGACCAGTTGTTGAAATGGTACTTATATGCCTGGAAGTTCGTTCCGTAAGAATACATCATGAGGTAGTCGGCGATGGACGCCCATGCTTTCATTTCTTCGGCGATTTGCGCGTTCTTGTCGCAAGTTTCGACTTCGTCGCTTATGGGGTGCGTGTAGCACGCTTCGATAGGCGTGTACATAACGCCTACTCTCACCTTGCCGTCCTTTTTGGGAATAACGCTTTCGTCTACCGCAACGTATTCGCCGTTAACGAGTTTTACGGGCGGTTGACGATACGAATAGTACGCGAACGCTACAAGATAAATGGTCTTGTTTATGCCGTTTTCGTCCATATATGCCTCTACGTTGCGGGCAACGGCGTTCATAAAGCGCATTTGCACGCCTGCCGCACCGCCGTATAAAGTTTCGTTTTCCTTACATTCATCGCAATCGCACGAACCGATGCCGTCGGTTACGCCGAGCATGAGATACGGACCGCTTGCGGTGTTTATATAGTTGTTTATAAGTTTGTTCGACGCAAGGTCGATGGCTTCCTGCTTGGAATAACAAACCTGTCTGTTGTTCCAAAGTCTTATGCTCTTGACGTTTCTTTGCCATTCCGCGCCGACGTGGTAGTTACCGCTTGCATACGCGGCATTCCAACCCTTTTCGTAAGCGGTAAAGCCCGCTACGTCCGAAACGGGTTTGCCGTTTTCGTCGGTCTTTAAAATGGGATTGCCGTCCGCGTCGGTTTCGTAAACATAGTTGCCGTTTTCGATTACGGGAACGGTTTCGCCCTTATCGTTTACGGTTGTTTTCTGAACGTACTGCGGAACGATGTTTCTCTTTCTGTCGAGGATGTACTTGTACATATTGAGAACTTCGCTGTTTATGCTTTCCTGCGAAGATCTTGTGGATGCGAAAAGCGTTTCGGCGGCTTTGTTGAAACCTTTCATAAAGTTTTCGTAGCCCGCGGTATCCGCGTTTTCGGCGGGAACGAGTTCGCCGTTTACTTCCTTGTAGTTATAAGTTTGGCAAAGAGTTTCCTTTAATTCGTCCAGCTTAGCGGCGGTTTCTTCGGCTTCGGCGGTTTTTACGCGCGGAGCGTCGAGATCCTGCGATACGAGGTACGGAGTTGTATGACACCAAAGTCCGTTATACAAATTGCCGTTAAAATCGTAACCGCCGTTTTTAGATGCGTAGATATACATACGCATAGCGTCGGTAACTTTTTCTTCGCCCGACAGTTCGCCGTCCTCCGCGGTGGTAAGACCGAGCGACGGAACGTGTTTATAACTTATGTCTTTAAGTTTTAAAGTCGTGTAATAATCGACCTCTACGCAGTCGTAAGCATAGGCGTTATAGCCTACCTGATAATGCAAAAATCTGTAAGCGGCAAAGAGCGTGCCGTTTTCGGTTGCGCCCGACAAATACACGCAGTTGCCCTTCGTATTTACGGTAACGCCGTTCTCGCCGAGTTCTTCGTAATCGACTGTTATATCCTTTTGCGCGGCAAGCAGTTTGTTCTCGCCGACGGAGATATATTTGCCGTCGTTGTTATAAGAAACTTCGGCGTCGGTTGCTATCGGCAGGCTTACCGCCGTAGATTTTTCGATGAAATATTTAATTTCTTCGGCGGCGTACTTTTCCACCTTGCCCGCGTCCGCGCTTACTACTATTTTATAAGAACTTGCGCCGTCCTTAACGAAATATTCGTTCGTATCGCCGAAGGAAATCGGTTCGTCGCCGATCGTCGCGGGCTTTTCTTCGACTACGTCGTCCGCAGCGGAAGTTGTGCCGTTGCACCCCGCGAAAACCGAACCGAACACGGTCATAGCGCATAAAGCAAAAATCAATATCTTTTTCATACTATTATCCCCTTATTTGCAAATTACCGTAAATTCGACGACGGTGTAGTTTTGGTTTTTATCGTATGCGGCATAGCGGATTATATACTTGCCCGCTTCTTCAAACTTGTAAGAGCCGCTTACGAGTTTCTTTTCGTTATTGCCTTTTACAACGTAAATATAGCTCGTTATTTTATCGGTTGCGGTGTCGTTATCGCTGATTTCGGCTACGGGCAAAGCGATCTCTTCGCCTACGCTTACCCGAGCTTTAATGCCCGAAACTTTTATTACGGGCGAAACCTGATCGGCTACGTAAATGGTGGAAACCTGCGGTTTCGTATTGCCGTAAGAATCGGTTGCATAATATTCAGCCATATATTCGCCGCTCTTTGTTATATTGAACGTGTAACCGCCCTTGCCCTGATAGATAATTCCGCTATCGTCGTACAGCGTGAGCGTTACGGTAACGTCGTTATCGAGAAGGTCGAACGCCTTGAGTTCGGGAAGGTATACCGAATGACCGATATACGAAACGTAAACCGCGCGGTAATCGTTATCCGTATAGAACACGGGTGCGGCATAGTCGGTAGAATCGGTGGTTATAATATTGGAGGCGATTTTTCTTAAAGTGAGTTCGATTTGCTTTTTAACGCCGTTTACCTCGAAAGAGATATACGCCTTACCGCTTTTGAAGCCCTCGAATGTTCTGCCGTCAGCATAAGAGGAGATTTGTTCGAGCACTACACCGTTATCGCCATTTATAAGCGACTTGTTTTCGTCGTCGTAAGCTATCCACAAATTTTCGTACGAAGCAAGGCGTTTAATTTTCACTTTTACGCAGTCTGCGGCGGTTTTGCTGTCGGTTATGACCATGTAAATTTCGGAATACGAAGATATACCCGCGGTCGTGCTGATATCGAAATTGATATATTCGACGGGTATCGCGCGCGAGAAAGCGAACGACGCTTTATCGGTTGCGCCGATGCGAACGCCGTAAGCGCGGCTGTCCGTCGTGAACGGTTCGCAATTATCGAAATCGAAATAATTATCGAAAAGACGCGAGCCTGCCGCCTGATTTTTATCTTTTACCGTAAGATTGAAAGTATATTCGGCTTTTTTAGCGGAAGTAAGCGGACTTACGCACTCATATTTAACGGTGTGTGCGCCTGCTTTAAGGTCTTTGACCTGCATATCCGAACCGACCTCCGCTCCGTCGTAATAAACGCTTACGGGCAAATAGTATTTTGCGCCGTTACGGTACAAAACGCCGTCGGTAAGCGGCAGTTCAAGCGTTTCGCCGCTTATTGCCGACTCAGGCAGCGACGGTTTTTGCATTACGGGAATATCGCTGTCGGTAACGCTTATCGTCTTTTCGACCGATTTTTTATCGGCAACGAAATCGTACGCCGAATGAACGAGAGTGTACTCGCCGCTCTTTTCGGGTATGAAATAAATACCGTTTTCGGTTTCGGTGAAATCAACGTTTTCTCCGCCGAGTTTTAAAACGGTTTCAAACGTAAGATCGCCTACCCCGCCCGAAAAACTGCCGAAATCGGCGATAACCACGTCGCCCGTTTCGACCGTCTGCGGAACGCTTTCTTTGTCGGCGGAATAAACCATCGTATCGGTATATTCTTTTACGGTTATTTTAACTGTTTTTTCGGTGCTTACTATGCCGCTTACGGCAACATAGGAAATTGTGTATTCGCCCTTTACCGCGGTTTCAAATCTTCCGCCCTTTTGCGGAACGATTTCGCCGTTCGGGTTTTTAACCGTTATGCGCACGTCCGATACGGGATTGCCCGCGTTATCGGTGGCGGTATAAGCAAATACGGGATACGACTTGCCGACCATGCCGCTCGGCAGGTCGTTGCCGTCATAATCGCCGTAATCGATCTCTACCGTTACGGACATTATTTGTTTTTGGTCGGCGCGCGCGTTAAGCACGAACCCCGCCAAGCCGAAAATCAACGCGCAAAGCATAAAGACGAGCGCGCACGCTTTTGTCAACGACATTTTTTTCTTCATCATTTAATTCTCCTATCGGTAATCAACCTTTAATTCCGCCCATCGTTACGTTGCCCATGATTTTATCTTTGAACGCAACGAACAGCACGAGAATGGGTAAACAAGTCAGCAAACATGCCGCAAGTTGAATGGGGGTACTTGCCCTGTTGTCGGTCTGGAATACAAACAAGCCGTAGGACATCGTGGGAGCTTGCGGCAGGAATATCATCGGGGTGTAATAATCGTTCCAAAATTCTATGAACAACAGTATGAACACCGCGAAAGCCGTACTCTTTATAAGCGGAAGCATTATCTCTATAAAGATTTTGAAATGTCCCGCGCCGTCTATCTGAGCGGCTTCGGCATACGTCCAGGAAACACCCCTGAACGTTGCGTAAAATACAAGAAAATACAGCCCTGCATATTTACATTTCATAAGGCAAATACCGAGCAAATTGTTCGTGAAGTTAAAGGTATTAGCCATCTGAACCTCGGCTGCAAGCGAGCCGATTATGGGAAGAAGCATAACTACCACGGCAACGCCGTAAAGCAACGGTTTTAACTTGAAATCGTATTTTGCCGTAGCGTATGCCATCATTATCTGAGTAGCCATGTTAAAGAGTGCCATGAAAACGGCATACAGCAGCGAATTTAAAAACATTTGCCACAAACCTATTTCGTCGCCGCCCATGTTCATGCTCGAAACTTTGAATTCGCTGAGTACGTCGATATAGTTTTTGAACTGCCAGCCGAACTCGGCATGCGGAAACCCGAAAGGATTGAGCCACTCGTAATCGGTAGGATCTTTAAGCGAATTTATAAGTCCGAAAAACAACACGTACACCATCGATAAGCAGTAAAGCGCCACGATGACGTAAAGCACTATCTGAAACGCATCCATTTTGCGGGATATTTTACTTTTTCTTCTGATACTCATATTTTAATCCTCGCTCGGTCCGTATTTTTCAAGCAAATGCTTGGTTAAGAAAGTTATCGGAGCAACAATCGCCGTGAATAGTATACCCGACGCCGAAACGATGGGATATTCCGAACGGAGCGCGCTCATCGGGGTATTCAACCCGCCTGCTACCTTTTTGAAAAAGTATAAGCCGAGCGTCATATACACCTGAATACCGCTGCCGTCGCCGCCGTAGAACGAGTAAAAATGCCCGTAATTGGTAAAGAATGCGGCAATAGCAACGATTATGTAGGTTACTATAGTCGGGAATATGGACGGAAGAACGACGTACCAGAATTCTTTAAACGAAGACATGTGTTCGAGTTGTCCGTATTCCATAATATCTTTGGATATGCTGCACATAGCCGAAAGATAAATTATCAGCCCGCCCGCGAAATTCATCCACATTCCGAAAATCAAAACCGAATAAAAACTTGACGAACTGAACGGATCGAGAAGCAATAGATCGGGATTGTTAAGAATTTGCGGCAAACCTTTTTGTATAAGCACTTTTGCGCACATAACGAAAACAAGGCTTGAAATTATGTTGGGCATAAACAGTATTACCTTGAATACGTTTGAAAGCGGAACTTGCTTGAACACGACGTATGCAACCATGATTTGCAGCGGCATGCCTATAAACAAATTGGTTGCAAACTGTATCGCCGAATTTTTTATAAGCAGCGACAACTCGCCCGTAACGAAAAACTCGTTGAACGCGCGCTTGAACGTTTCAAACGAAAAGAGATAAGTTTGCTCGTTCGCATCCCATACCTGAAAAGCAAGTTTCAGCGTGTTTGCCGCAACGCCTACATAAAATATAAGAAATTGCGCTACCGGAAAAAGCAGGAAGAAG
>ERZ857629.2864-NODE-2864-length-15417-cov-3.371892_pt1 | contig 15417 bp, 13 predicted proteins | sample MGYA00519700_ERZ857629 | MGnify/ENA primary metagenome ERZ857629 (study PRJEB31778, sample SAMEA3449351) | human gut metagenome | biome: human gut; feature: human-associated habitat; material: faeces | place: United Kingdom | collected 2010/2012 ...
CCCCCCGCCGAAAAAGTTCCTTGCCAAATTCTGTTTCCATAATGTCACTATCCGTCATTGCGACGTAACTCGTTAAGCTTTCCCTCTCGGCTGAATTTCAATGAGTAGGCCACTAGATAGCCAATTCCTATTCCCATGACATTCTGAATCAAATCATCAACATCAAGACAACCCAGTTTGAAAATATATTGTATTAGTTCTATCGTAGCTGAACCAAGAATGCCATAGAAGAACAATGCCTTTCTCTTTTTGGGAAATGCCATGGCAGCAAGGATTCCATACGGTATAAACAACAATGCATTTAGAATAAGCCAGTTGTATCCGTATAAGAAGCAACGGATTCTCTCAAGAGTGGATATTATTCCACCTTTGGTTGCTGCCCTGACATTATCAAGGTAAGCCTGATACGCAGAAAAATAGCTCCTCAGCGGTTGCAGGAAGGCAATTCTCTCAGTTTGAGATCCTCGTGAAAGTAAAGTACTCCACAATACGGCAACGCAATATATACCGAAAGCCAGCCGATAACACTTTTGCTTTTGAAATTTGTTTCTTACACATTTCTCGAAGAAATAAATGCAAGCTGCAAAAACAATCATGGCTAAAGTATAGATACTAACTTGCGTCTTTATCACAGCCATTGCCTCATTCTTCACATCATCTGCATTTTCTTAAGTAGTAAGGTCCGATCTCCTAAGCCTCGTTGTTCTGTGCAATATCGTCCGCTTGTCCTGTTTCTACGAGCAGCTTCTCTAAATATTACGTTCACACCGTGTAATGCATGCCTGCACCATGCAACAGGGATGAGCATTGCATTTTCAGCGGATGCAGGCAGATATTGCGCAAGAACTACTCGGGCCGGGAACACTCGCCGCATAACGGTACTGGTCTCCTGTTTCAAAATGGACAGCTGGTAATTACCGGAGCCTTTACGCTGCATATATGCACTATATACCGCATGGCTTTCGCGTCCTTCATCTGGAGTATTCTTTCCAAGCCCTCCCCCTTGCTCAAGATCCGACAAGAGCATTTCTACAAGTTCAACATTCTCATCTGGAAGCTTCGGAAATTCCGATACATCAAATTCGCTATATCGTATCAACGCCCATAAAACGCTACTCACCATCACATCATAGCTCATGGCGTGAAGGACATCCCAATACTGCGAAAGTCAATTCTCTCACGATACTTAATTATAAACAGCGCAATATCGAGCATCATACGAAGACTAATTCCGCCATTAATAAAATGCTTAACCATATGAAGCGTCATGAAAAGCAAATTATCTGTATAGCCTAAGGTTATATAAGAGCCTCCCGTTGTCTCCATGCGCACACACTTTTGCAGATCAAAGATCTTTTCATCCAGGTCACGGAACCAAACGTCCGCCACCAGGCGATCAAACAGTTCTGCGTGGATCTCAAGGTAGCCATAGTCAGGATGCGTGCATACACTGTGGTGTCCATTTGTATATCGTGGAAGAACCTCGAATCCTCTCTTTTTCAAACAAGCACATACTCTCGCTTCCTTATTAGAGGGAATAAGAATATCCACATCTGAAGAGATCCGACAGTCTTTTACTGCATAGCAGTCAGACAGAACATACCCTTTCAAAAGTATTGGCTGGAAATCTGCTGTTTCCAGTTCTGCAAGTAATTCAAGCACTTTCTTCTTTTGATCGCCTGCTTTGATCAACGTTTCAAACATTTGCGCCGTCCATTCACTCCTCAATTCTTCCGGGCAGCCTAAATCATTTCTTCGTCTCAAAGCATAAGTGAGCAAAAATGAAACCTCCTGTTCCGTGGCCAATTGGAATAGCCGCTTCCAATCTACCCCTTGAATGCTCGTATTCCCCACAGTTGATCCTTTAGATGTGCACCCCACAATATACATCAGGCATTTAAACTCACGCGTCATATCTATTACCTTTTTTCTACAAATACGAATCAAGCAATTTGCCAATCATCTTAAACAGCATCAAACTAATTATACTTCTGAGTTCACATTTTTTCCCTTGAAAAACAGACCCTGAAAACATTCAATGTCTCTAGTTGTCTTTTATCCATATCAAAATAATCTACATAAGCTGATAAGTCATCGTTTGAGTCCCTTTTCCTCAATAACTCCTCCCAGTTAGGCGTGGTATCAATTTCAATCATGTTATCATTATTTCTGATTTTGCTTAAATCAGAAAGGATGCCAATTTTTCCGCTGTAAAGAAGCTGAACGCCCGATGTTACATATTCCGCTATTTTTGTAGGTGCCGCAACGCGATTCACAATATTGCTATCTCGAATCACAATACCAACATCTGTTATTCTAAGGTAATACTTCACATCATTATGCGGTACTTCCTTTACCACGATTCGTTGTTTTAGTTTCTCTTGCAACTTCTGGATTTCCGGGATGCTTCCGTTTGTCAGAACAAAGAACCTAGCGTTGTTTTTTTTATTATAAATTCGCTGGAAAATCTCAGCCAGTTTGCCAGTTGATTGCCATGCAGCAGTTGAACCAATATATGTTACAATATAATCGTCTGGTTCACAATTTTCATCACGGATTATTCTTTCCATGCCTTCATTATCCACTTTTTCATTGGAATATAACGTTGGAACGATTGTAAAAGGCAAATCCTTGTGATAACCATATTGTTCAATATCATATTCTCTCAGATTAGTCGTGACAAAATTATAGGCATCACAATGATCCTTAGCATAATTCATTGCATATGCCTTTACTCCACGATTTCTTTTATGTATCCATTGGTTTCCATGGCTCAAAATAGACTCTTCTTGCGGAAGGCCTCTATTATCAAATAAAACTCTAGCTCTGGATACCTGTCTAAATGCATACGCACCAACATATGCAGCCAAATCGCCTCGACATATTACAGCAACCTGTTCATCCTTATACTTTTTATGAACATAGTTCCTCAATCGAACTGCGTCAAGCTTTATCTGAAACGTCGAAACCACAGGAAGTGACGCAAACGTAGCACACTCGTCTACGTATTCTAGAATTCTATTCTCCAGCTTCTTTTTCCGAAACATATTTCTTTCATGCCGAAAAACAATCAATTCAACGTGTTCTACTTTATATCTCATTTTCTTAAGATATTCAAGCACTTGAGACTCAAATACCATTACATTATCTTCTCGATAAACAATATAACATACTTTCAAATGATTCTCCTCATTTCCGTTCCTTATTGGAATTCAAATCGCTCACTGCGAATAAAAGTTTGCTTCCCAAGATGGATTTCAGCACTTTTACACATCATTCTTGCTTTATTTGCTAATGATATCCGCAATCCTTTTACATGCATGACCGTCACCGTATGGATTAGATGCCTTGGACATTGCTTCATAGGCGTTTCTGTCATCCATGAGCTTAGTAAACTCCCGATAAATCACCTCTTCACTCGTACCAACAAGTTTCAAGGTGCCCGCCTTAATCCCCTCCGGACGCTCAGTAGTATCACGCATAACGAGAACTGGCTTCCCAAGCGAAGGTGCTTCCTCCTGAATCCCGCCAGAATCGGTCAGAATCAGATAACTGCGGCTCAGGAAGTTGTGAAAATCCAAAACATCCAGCGGCTCAATGAGATGAATGCGGTCATCACCGCCGAGGAACTCATCCGCAATCTCACGCACTATAGGGTTCATGTGAATCGGATAGATCGCCTTTACATCGGGGTGTTCATCCATCACGCGGCGAATGGCCTTGAACATATGGCGCATCGGTTCACCAAGGTTCTCACGGCGGTGTGCAGTGATCATGATAAGACGGCTATCCTTTGCCCATTCCAGTTCGGGATGGGCATAACTCTCGCGAACCGTGGTTTTCAATGCATCAATGGCCGTATTGCCAGTTACATAGATGCTTCCTGGATCCTTGCCCTCTTTCAGTAAGTTTTGCTTGGAAAGTTCCGTCGGTGCAAAGTTATACTTGCTGATGATGGAAACAGCCTGACGATTGAATTCCTCCGGGTACGGGCTGTAGATATTATATGTACGCAAACCAGCCTCAACGTGGCCAACAGGTATCTGCAAATAGAAGCAAGCCAGTGCGGTTACAAAAGTCGTGGAGGTATCGCCGTGAACCAACACAACGTCCGGCTTTTCCTTTTCCAATACTTCTTTAATACGGTTCAGAATATTGGTGGTCACATCAAACAGGGTCTGCTTATCCTTCATAATGGACAGGTCGTAGTCCGGTGTAACATCAAACGCTCCAAGCACCATGTCGAGCATCTGGCGATGCTGACCGGTTACGCACACCACCGTCTGGAGTTCTTCCCGCTTTTTTAGTTCATTGACCAACGGACACATCTTAATCGCTTCCGGTCTGGTGCCAAAAACGAGCATGATCTTCTTCATAAAAGCCTCTTCACAAGGACAAGTATTAACCATTGTCCTGTTTTCTGTACTTAATTATTCTTGCTGGATTTCCTGCTACCACTGCATAATCAGGAACATCCTTAGTGACGACCGCACCGGCTCCAATAATTACACCATCGCCTATTCGTACTCCTGGCAAAATAATGACTCGTTGTCCTATCCAAACATCGTTACCTATAAAAACCGGCTTTTCCTGCTGTACTCCCTGCGCGCCCATCGGAATGTCCGTTCTTTCAAAGGCATGATTTCTTGTCAAAATAACACATTCAGGTGCCATCATAACATCTTTTCCAATTGTTATACTGCCTGCGCATACGCAGTTTATCCCTATACCAGACCTATCGCTAATTTGCAAACCAGAGGATATTGTCGCACCACGCTCAATATTTACATCCCTTCCGCATGAAGAAATGCACCCTCTAACAAGCATTGCTCTAAAGCTGCGAAATACCCCCCCCGCGAAACTAGTAGAAGCGGGCAGATGCTTGGCAATTACTTCATATACAACTCTGCACAGAAGTTTTATCATCTTCATTACCTCTTTTAAACCAGATCTCCAATTCAGTTCCAAAACATTTTTCTTTATCGCTTGAATCATAGATGATAAACGCCTGGTAAATTACAAATATTGTGACAATCCAAAACCACTTTCCCTACCAGCTTATCTACGTTCTCACGGATTTCGGTATGTTTGACCATGACAACAACCATATCTACTTCTGCGAGGAACGCATCAATGTCGTGGTACTGATTCTTGACTACATCTTTTGCAATAAACGGATCATACACCTTCAATCCCTGCGCCAGGTGACGTTCTTGACTCTCCAGCAGCTGCAACGTCGGAGATTCGCGCATGTCATCCACGTTTTCCTTGTAGGTCAGGCCGTAGAGCCCAACACGGCTTACGTCTGTAAGCCCCTTCTCCTTCATGATTTCATAGATGCGGTTCAGCACGAAATCCGGCATACCGTCGTTCGTCTTCATGGCTTCATCAATAACCTTTGCTAAGGATGGATAATCCCCCACAAGGAACCACGGGTCAACACTAATGCAATGACCTCCGACACCGGGGCCAGGCTGCAGAATATTCACGCGAGGATGCATATTGCAGATCTTGATAATCTCATAGACATCCATATTGTCGTGGCGACAGATCTTTGCCAGTTCGTTTGCAAAAGCAATATTGACAGCACGGAACGTATTTTCAACTACTTTAGTCATTTCAGCCGTGCGAATATCCGTTACGACGATCTCGCCTTGGCAGAAAGACGCATATAAGGTTTTTACCTTCTCGCCAATCGCTTTATCGTCTGCACCGATTGTACGGTTATTATGCAACAGCTCATAAACCATGTTCCCAGGAATAATGCGTTCTGGTGCATGTACGAGATTAATATCTTCACCAATTTTGAAGCCGTTCCCTTCAATCACAGGGCGAACATACTTATCAATCGTTCCAGGAGAAACGGTAGATTCAATAACGATGGTAGCACCATTTGGGCAGACGCGCATGACATCCTTAACTGCCTCGACAACATAGCAAGCGTCAACCTTTTTGCTGAACTTATCATACGGAGTAGGAACAGACACAATATAAGTGTCCGTGACCTGATACTCAGTTGTAAACTTAATTCCCATTTTAACCGCATCTGCGTAGAGTTCATCCAGACCTTTTTCCTTAAAGGTAGTTTTGCCTGCATTCAGAGTTGCAACCAATTCCGCATTATAGTCCGTACCAACAACATCCACACCATGAGAAGCCATCATCAGGGCCGTAGGAAGTCCAATGTAGCCGAGTCCGATTACGTTAATCATTTTACTTTCCTCCTGTAAAACTCTATTCATTGCGTAATTGTCCGATAGAATGCAGGGAAGTTGACACCAGCATTACAAGTGTTTTCCCAAACCCTCCGTGCTTGTTTGCGAAGTTCATCCCGATTCTGTGGATCAATCACCTTTGATATGGCCGTACAAAACATTTCATTTGTAAAATCCACTGGCAGCAAATACCCATTGATACCGTCAAAGATAATTTCATGTGTTCCACCCACATCTGTAGCAATAGCCGGAATGGAAAAAGACAATCCCTCTATGATCGATACAGGAACTCCCTCTGAACTACTGACGTTTATAAATGCATCCACATGGTTTGTCTGATAAAATCGCATAAGTTCTTCATTATTAACCAAACCCATGAACCGATATTCTACATGAGGAGGTAACTCTTGCGCTTTTTGTTCCAGTTGTTCACGCAGGGGACCGTCGCCAAAGTGATACCAACGTATCTCTTTGTCCGCTGTTTTCAGTGCATCAATGATCTTATCAATACGTTTCACATCAACCATATTGGAACAGCTAACCAGCGTTGGTATACGGCAAGCGTTCGCCGGATTCACTCCCCAGTCATCTGTGCCTAGCCGCATCGTGCGAACTTTGCCATCCCACTTTCCATTATACTTCTGGCTGATGTACTCCCTTCCATCTTCAGAAATCGAGAATACTGCGTCAGCACTCTCCATAATGAAATTGCGAAATGGCAGATAGCCATTGGGATGTCTAATCTCATACAGATCAAAACCATGGCATCTGGATACAAAACGACTTGATGGGAATGCTTTTTTTAATCTTGCTGCTATGTACGCTGCTTCGTAGAGCCAATAAGAATAGAAGATATACTCATTCTCTTTGCCACCATCTGCTCTTTGATGACGAAGTATCCTGCTGAATCTTAATTCTGAGATATAAGCAAATTTAAACGCTTTGATCAGATTACGCAGCGAATTGGACTTATTCAATGCAACAGCGTACTCTTTGGTCTTAAAAAGCATCTTCAGGCTATTCCATCCTGCGTTCAGCCGTTCCTTTACCGACCACACAGAATCAAATCTCCGAACATCAATATTGCTGTTCATTTGAACTGCTTGGGCAGCCCTGTCTGCAGCGAATATTGGATAAAGATTTACCGACTGAGCATGCGGAATCCATTTCAATTCATTCTGCAAAAATATCTCTCCGCCGAATGGACAAGTATTGGTCAAAAGAATGATTCGTCGCCTCATAATCCAGCCACCTTCAATTGCATCATCGCCACATATACTCTTGCAGTATAATTATCTTACCATCTACCCTCATCTCGCTAACTTTCTCCGAATTAATCTCACAGCATCCCTGACAAGCTGATTCTTGAGCAAAAGATTCATGACTACATATATCACAGTGCCTATAGAAACACTACAAAAAAATGAAAGAAGATTTCCTTTTGCATATTTTTTGACAAGTATTATGCTAATAGCCATTATTCCCGAGGTAAACGCTGCTTGTCCAATCACTCTCCAATCAAATTTGATTCTCAACAGTCGCACAAAATACATACCTACAACTATATTGATGAATAGTTCAGTAAGCACCGAAGCTAGTGCCGCACCATCCTGCTGATATTTAGGTATGAGAACAAAATTCAAGACGACATTGATTACTGCTGCACACGCAAGAATGCCCGCATACTTCTTTTCGTTTTCAGTACAGATCATCATTTGATAACACAATAAATTGCCAAATGCAAATACTATTATCAGAACAGCAAATATCCTGAGAGTCTGCGCTGCAGGTAAGAATTTGTCACCAAACAACATTACAATTGCCTCCGGAGCAAGTAAAAACAAACCCGTAGCAGCCGGAACAGCTAAAAAAGAAATAATCTGCACACCTCTTGCAACCAATGTGTAAAATTGATTCTTGTCCTTTTGAAAATAGTAACTTAAGCGTGGAAGGAATGCTGATGTAACTGCAGCACAAAAACTGATACCCACTTGAAGCACTTTATGTGCATACGAATAATACCCCACACTTTCTTCACCCACAATAATCCCCAGCATTGTCGCATCTGTTTTGCTATAAATTGCATTAAAAAACAGAGTCCCTGCAAAGAAGAAAATAGGTTTAATATGCCTTTTGAAGTTCAAGCCATGTAACTGAAAAGTTACATATTTTCTCGCGCGCACTACATTAAACAAATAGTTTCCACAAACCGCCAAACTGCTTATCGCTGCATAAGCTACATATTCATACTTGTTTCTAACGAATAGAAACAGTGCCAATAAAGACAACGCCTTAACAGCTATGCTTCTAACAACGATATAAACGTACTCCTCATGGCCTTGATATAGCCAGTCGATGTTAATTATATTGAAGAGTATAACCAAGCCTGTCGCAAGATACAACTGGTAATCTGCCCGAAAAGCCGAATTGCAAAAAACCAGAATAGAATAAACAGCAATAGCGAGGAATGTAGAACATATATTCATGATAGATAACTCAGAAAAGATATTACTCACTTTCTGTTTATCATCTCTCGCATTTGAGATCTCTCTCAAGCCAACAGTCGGTATTCCTAATGCAGCCGCAGTGACAAAATATGCCGCAATATTTTGTGCGTATGCCACTCGTCCAACGCCTTCGGGCAGCAAAACCCTAGCTACATATATCGATGATATCAGTGGGAAAATAATATTCAGCACCTGATACATCGCATTGAACAGCGAGTTCTTTGCGAGTGATTTCATGTTTTCAGTCACCTCGATTCACCGGAATACAACCTTTCAATTTCTCGAATCACTTCGTTCATATCAAACAAATGACGTGGCGTGTATACCACACCTTTTTTACTAGTATCTATAATTGCGTTTGTCCATAGAGATTGATTTTCCAATGGAAGCATAATGACATTTTGCGTACATACAGCTTCTTTTGTAATCTTATTGGATACAATGCATCTCAAGCCTGAATACTGAGCTTCGATTAATGCAAGTGGTAAACCCTCATATTTCGATGGAAATACAAATACATCCATTGCTCTCATGATTTCGTTGACATCAGATCGCTGTGATAGAATCATGTATCGCTTTTCTAGTCCACTTGTTCTTAACCTCTCTTCTATATGAGCAGAATCACCTGCTCCTACCATAAGCAAAAAAGCATTCGGCCGAACCTTTGCAACTTCAATAAACACGTCCACTAAAAAATCATGGTTCTTCTGGTCCGCAAATCTGCCAACATGTCCAACAACGAATGCGTTTTGAGGAATACTTAGTTTTTTTCTTTCTATTTCAGAAGTCAAATTGATATTCTGAAACCGCATTACATCAATACCATTCCAAATGACAACAGTATTGTCAATATCAAACATCCGATTGAGTTCCTGTGCCATCTCTCTATGCAAGGCAATTAACTGTAAATTATTGTTACGAACTAGTTTTTCTGCAGCTCTTCGCTCTCCAATACGCTCTCCTCCGAAAACACTTTCTGGTACATTATGACAGGTGAAAAGCAAGCGAATTCCATCTAACACTGATCCAACTCGAGCCACGTCTTTTAGTACCATTAAGTGCATATGCATAACCTTTGCGTTTTCGCTTCGAATGATCTTCCTTAGCTTATGTGGGATATACCACCAGCCAAACGCTTTGTTCCAGATACGGACAGCCATATTCCATCGTGGATAGATATCGATAATTGGAATATGATTTTCCTCAAGGGTATGTCGATTTGCCGATTTTTTTTCTCCTCTCAAAGTTACAACGATGGGTTCAAAACGCTTACGATCAATAAGCCGAACGTAATCCTTTACCAAAGTTTCAGCTCCGCCATCACCAAAGTTGCTAATATACTCAATTACTTTGATTTTTTCCACGCTTTTTCCCCGCCTTCTTCTAGTCTTTTGGAAAATCTCAAGTACTACGGCAAATTTATAATATTCCAAAAATCTGGCAGTGCCGACTGATAATTGGCATACGGACTACCTGGCAATGTTATAAAAATCGCAAAAGTAGCAATGCACACACCTGCAAAACCGAGTTGTACAAAAAAGCGGCTTTTCAAATCTGAAATACTTGCTAAAACCTGAGGAATGATGAAGATGTATCCTATTTTAAGCATATCATATACACGATAAGGCAGATACATTGCACCTGAATTTAGAATTAAGATAAAAATATACAATGCCTGATTCACATACATATATCCATTTTCATTGCAACTGTCTATTTCATCATAAAACATCCATACAATTAAGAAAAACATTCCTGTAACCGCAATATTAGTTCTTGCAAGTCCAAGTGTCTTATATGCCTCGTTAGTCGACAAGGCATTCATTGCTGCAGGAATAATCTTCTGCAAAATAGGTGTCATCGCAACCGCTGCTAACGCAAATATCAAAACGTCAGTCCGGCTTTTAAAATGCAATTTGCAAAGTAGATAGATTGGAATATTCAACCATCCAGTTGAATGAAACAGCGTTGAAACAAAGAATAGCGTAAGAATAGTAATATCTTTTTTCAATCTTTTTTGTTCTGTTCCCATTAAGGCCCAACCTATCAAACAGATCGCTTCAGCAAGAGATTGTCTCAACGATGAATATGAATCAAAGTAAACTGTCAACAGGAAAAATAAGGCAATACTCCATGTTCCCCATGCAGATCCTTTATAAATTGCAAAAGAAACAGCAGTGAAAAAAAACACCCCATGCGCAAAAAGAAACCAGAAAAAAGGAGTTTCCAATTCAGCAAAAAATCTCATGAACCAATAAAAACCCGGAGCAAAATCTCTTGCATTGAGCCCATCTTTAGACTGATGGTAGGCTTCCCAATACGAAGATCCATATACGCTATCTGCTCCTACATTCCAACGAAATAACGCCAGCAAAATTAGCGGCATAAGAACTATCAACGCCGTCTTGATTCTTGGAAATAAAGCTACTTTAACTCCGCAATTTGTTATGTGTGAAACGCCAAACCGTTTACACAGCAAAAGAGTAAGTAAAAATGCTACTATATAGTACACCATAAAGGCAGTTCTCCAATCTATGGTTACTTATTATGTGACAAATAAAACTCCTGCAACCAAGGCACCGTCGTGTTAATATCATACCCCGAAGCAATGATCTCATTGTAAGTATCTTTCCGCTCCTGAGCACCTGCTTCGAATAGCGCTTCTACCCAAGCATCCAAGTTGTCCCCAGATACATATTTCACCATTCCAAGAGCATTCAATTCCTGCGACAATGTATCGCTTACGACACAGTGCAACCCGCTTGCTTGTGCCTCAATGGCAGTCAACGGCAGACCCTCCCAGATCGAAGGCAGTACAAAGACATCAGCCGCCTGCAGAATATCTGGGACATCCCCTCGCATGCCTAGAAAGCGCACATGATCGTCCACTCCACATGCCTGGGCTTTCATCTTAACTGCTTCCTCTAAGGGGCCATCGCCAACATAAATCAATGTAACATCCTTGCGAACTTTTAGAGCTTTCTCCAGCACATCAATCATAAATGCCTGGTTCTTCTCTGTTCTGAAGCGTGCCACATGAACGATTGCGAGGTTATCCCCAAGTTCCAATGCTTCACGCATTCTCTTGCGTTCTTCCGGATTATAGCGGAATCGCTTCGCATCAATCGCATTGGCGATTATATAAACTTTCCCGCTATTTATAATCTCATCGCTGAAGAGCCATTTCTGCGCAGCCTTTGAACAAGCAAAAAAGTCCGTTGCATCCTTCGTAGCAAACTTATGAAGGAATGTAGTCAGTAAACCCAGTAAGCCCTCCTTGCTGTGCGTACTGTGACTGTGAACAATTCTGCAGGTCACACCATTCTTCTTTGCAATGGGCATATAGAGAGCCGCAGTGTGCGTCATGTGCCCATGAATTACTTTATACTCTTTGTGTTCACGGAAAAACTTGTTTAGAGCTATCAGATAAGAGAAGAACCGCCAGAAGAAAACATGCTTTTCATCACGCAACGCAGGCATCTCATATATGCGGCCACCCATTGCTCGAATTTCATTATTATACGCAGCTTCACGTCCAAAATGTGCCAAGAAATCAAATTGAACCTTTTCTCTGTCGATATTACGATATATATTCATGATCATGGTTTCGATTCCACCACGATCCATTCTTCCTACCACCTGTAGAACTCGAATCGGTTCGTTACTCATGCTTTTTCATTCCTTCTCCTTCAACGAATACTCACGCTGACTTCTCCACAGCCTTCTCCGTCTTCTCCGCCGTAGTCTGCCCGTTTCCCACGCCCTGGGTGCTTTCCTTCATCAGCAGGATCTTGATGGTGGCGAAGATCAGCTTCAGATCCTCTGCCAAAGACATTCTATTGATGTACATCAGATCCATCTTCAGCTTGTCTCTCGGCTCGGTGTTATAGCGTCCATAGACCTGGGCAGTGCCGGTCAGACCGGCTTTTACCTGCAGGCGCAGGCTGAATGCAGGCATTTCCTTTTCGTACTGGGCTGCGATCTCTGGGCGCTCCGGGCGGGGACCGACGATGCTCATGTCGCCCTTGAGAATGTTAATCAGCTGGGGCAGCTCGTCAAAGCGAATGGCGCGGATGATGCGCCCCACCGGGGTGATGCGGTCGTCATGGTCGCTGGCGAGGCGGGCAACGCCGTCCTTCTCCGCATCCACTCGCATCGACCTGAACTTTAGGATGGCGTAGCGCTTTCCGTCCTTGGTCAGCCGCACCTGTTTGTACAGCACAGGGCCGTGGTCGTAGGCCTTGATGACAATCGCCGTCGCCAGCATGAAGGGGCTGAGAACCACCAGCGCCAGCGTCGAGCAGACAATATCCATCGCCCGCTTGATGAACGCATACTCCGGGCTGAGCACGGCGCGACCGGTTTCCATGATGGGAATGCTGAAGGACTGCACATGCTTCGCTCCGGCGATGATCACGTCGCCAATGTGGGGGATGAAGTAGCACGTCACGTTCTGGTCGATGCAGGCCTTCACGATGCCGTTGCGCAGCGTCGCATCAATACCGGACACGATCACCGCCTGGCAGCCTTGTAGCTTAGGCAAGATTTCGAACACGTCGTCGGGATCCCGAAGCTTGCCGATGACGTCAAAGCGATTTTCAAAGAAGACAATTTCGTTCAGCTTTTCCAAGTCTTCTTCGTCCTTGTAGATGACCAGCGTCTTCATAGGCTTGTACAGCTTGAAGTAGATTTGGTTCGCCGCAAGGCACCACAGCCCGCTGATCGCCGTCTGCGCCGCCAGCACGAACAGCACGGGAACGCAGTTCAGCAGACGCTGCTGAATCAGACAGGCGAACAGGTAGGTCAATGCGTTACCGATCAGATTGGCCAGCGTCAGGGAGTAAAACGTTTCTCCCGCACGGTACATGCCGATTTTGTAGGCGTTATAGGTTTGGTACAGGAAAACAGACAGAACCAGATAACAGAGGAGAACGGCTGTAGTGGTAATTTGAGCGGTCTGCGGTGCTATGGACGGGCTGTACATGGTCAGCCATACGATGGTCATCACCGCAACCATCAAAACAAAATGAAGCAGATTCATGCCCCGCATTCGCACGGACTTCGTCATCTGGGCCATTTTCCTCTTCCCCCTCTGTATGCTGCAAGCGCCGCTCACCCGAGCGGCAAGGATTTACGATGTATGAGCTTCGGTACATGCTCGGAAAACAGAATATGTGATAAGCGAGGTTAGATGCATGCGTGCAGACGCTTCAAATCTGCCCTCGCCGGTGCGTTCCGTCACTTCAGACAGCACATTTCTGGCGATGCACCCTCTCTGTGGAAGCCATTTACCTGCATATTATGCAGGATTCCCGCCCTAAGCGGCTTAAAATGGGCTTTTTAAAGCCTTGCGCTCCGTCTCGCTTCAGTGCGTTCTTTCTTCTTAATCCTTTGGTCTGTCTGAAAAAGCCTTATATTTCAGGCATTTTCAGTTTTGAAATAAGGTATGTTCGGTACATGCCCATAGACATTGGTACGGCGCATAATCATACCGCCGCAGTCGGAAAGCCCTCTATTCTCATAGCGCTTATTTCCGACATACCGAATCCCGCCCCGCCACCAGCGATTTTGATGTCTGATGTCCGAAATGTGTCCGGTCGTTGTGCAAACTGCTGTCATTTACACCGCAATCGCACAGGAATTTCGTGCAGAACGCCCTGCTATTCCCATGCACCGAACATTCAGAATCTCAAACTCGCGCCCGTCCTTCGTCAGTCTCGTCTGGTGATAGAAGACCGGCCCTCCATCCTGCGCCTTAATCGCGATGGCCACGCCGATCATCAGCGGGCTGGTCACAAGAATCACCGCCGCGCTGCTCACGATGTCAAACAGCCGCTTGACCAGCGCGTATTCCGGCGACGGATGGCACCGTCCGACGCGCAGCATCGGCAGGTGGAACATGTGCATCCGCTTCGCGCCGCTCATCAGAACGTCGCCGATGCGCGGAATGACATATGCGCTGATGTCGTTCGCCACGCAATACTTCAAAATCCGGTTCCGGTCATGGCTGTGAATACCGCACAGGAACACGACCTCCATGCCCTTCAGCATGCGCATGCCCTGCCCCAGACACGTTTCCACCATGCAGGTGAGCTTCACGTCGAATTTCTGATTCAGCCCATACCGGCCGATCAAGTCCTCAACGCCGCGGCGAACGTCGTAAACAATCGCCGTCCGCTGTCCCCCAAAGTGTTGAAATACCATATGTGCGCATATTTGCACCACAAAAGGCTCATCAGCAGCTGCACGACCAGTGCCGCGACCGTCGGAAGCAGATTCGGGAAGCTCCCGCTCATCAGCCACAGCACGACGAACATGAACGCGTCGCCCATCAGCACGCTCAGCAGCTGACTGCAAAAAAGCTCCGAAATCCGCTTGGTGGAAATCAGGGAAACGTCGTACACGCGCCCGAAATAGCAGAAGAGCACAACAAACACGGCCATCATGCTCGCGCTGCGCATCGGCGACGGCGCAAGAATCACCCGCTGTGAATAGTAGAAGAACTAACAGCCGGCAAACGGAAGCGTAACCAGAATAACATTCAACAGCTTCAGCAGCCGCAGCCCGACGTCATGATACAGGCTGCCCGTCCTCCGAGACGTCTGCATGCAACTCTCTCCCCCGCAATTTTCCCTTGTAAACGCCTATTCCAGTGCCACCATACCAGCCAGATACCCGCCCTCGCGGGCGACGAG
>ERZ857629.2865-NODE-2865-length-15410-cov-6.643504_pt1 | contig 15410 bp, 16 predicted proteins | sample MGYA00519700_ERZ857629 | MGnify/ENA primary metagenome ERZ857629 (study PRJEB31778, sample SAMEA3449351) | human gut metagenome | biome: human gut; feature: human-associated habitat; material: faeces | place: United Kingdom | collected 2010/2012 ...
CCAGATACTTCATGGCCAGATCGTCATCCAGAGCGGTGACGGCATCCATCAGCTTTTCATGGTACTCGTTGCAGATGTCAACCATGTCCTCGGGGATATCTTCCACGCGGACATCCTTGCCCAGCTCATCATAGAAGACGTTTGCCTTCATGGTCAGCAGGTCAACATTGCCCTTGAAGAAAGCCTCGGAACCGATGGGCAGCTGGATGGGCACTGCGTTGCACTTCAGGCGATCGTCGATCATCTCGAGAACGCGGTAGAAGTCGGCACCCATGATGTCCATCTTGTTGACATAGATCATGCGGGGAACCTTGTACTCGTCGGCCTGACGCCAAACGGTCTCGGTCTGGGGCTCGACACCGCCCTTGGCGCACAGAACGGTGACAGCGCCGTCCAGCACACGCAGGGAGCGCTCCACCTCGACGGTAAAGTCCACGTGACCCGGGGTATCAATGATGTTCAGGCGGCAGCCCTTCCAGAAGCAAGTGGTTGCGGCAGAAGTGATGGTGATGCCGCGCTCCTGCTCCTGGGCCATCCAGTCCATGGTAGCGGAGCCGTCGTGGGTCTCACCGATCTTGTAGTTACGGCCGGTGTAGAACAGGATACGCTCGGTTGTCGTGGTCTTACCGGCATCGATGTGCGCCATGATGCCGAAATTTCTGGTGTTTTCCAGGGAATACTGTCTAGGCATTGATTATCTCCTTGATTACCAGCGGAAATGCGCGAAGGCCTTGTTGGCTTCGGCCATCTTGTGGACATCCTCGCGCTTCTTCACAGAGGAGCCGGTGTTGTTGGCTGCATCCATGATCTCAGCGGCCAGACGCTCTTTCATGGTATTCTCGCTGCGGTTGCGGCTGTACTGGGTGATCCAGCGCAGACCCAGGGTCTGACGGCGGTCGGGGCGAACCTCGATAGGAACCTGATAGGTAGCGCCGCCGACACGGCGGGCCTTCAGCTCCACGGCGGGCATGATGTTTTCCATTGCCTGCTGGAACACTTCCAGGCCGTTCTTGCCGGTCTTGTTCTCGACAATTTCAAAAGCGCCATAAACGACCTTCTGGGCAACACCCTTCTTGCCGTCCAGCATGATGCTGTTTACGAGCTTGGTAACCAGAACGGAATTGTACTGAGGATCGGGCAGAACCTCTCTCTTGGGAACATTACCTCTTCTGGGCACTTTGCTTCCCTCCTTCATAAAATAATGATTTCATCGGTACTCGAAAGTGAGTCTTTCGTTGTGCCTGGCCAGAGGTTTAATAGCTATATATTAAAACGCTGGCAAGGCCTTGCCTTGCGAAAGGGCGTAGGAAAAATTCAGTTTTGCTTGGCTTGGAAGAATTACTTCTTCTTGCCGGCCTTGGGCCGCTTTGCACCGTACTTGGAGCGGGACTGCATCCGATTCTGCACGCCCTGGGTATCCAGAGTGCCGCGGATGATGTGGTAACGAACGCCGGGCAGGTCCTTGACACGGCCGCCGCGGATCAGAACCACAGAGTGCTCCTGCAGGTTGTGGCCGACACCGGGGATGTAAGCGGAAACTTCCATACCGTTGGTCAGGCGAACACGGGCGATCTTACGCAGAGCGGAGTTCGGCTTCTTGGGGGTGATGGTACGAACAGCAGTGCAAACACCACGCTTCTGGGGGGAGGGCAGGTTGGTCGCCTTGTTCTCCAGAGTGTTCAGACCTCTCTGCAGAGCGGGAGCGGTGGACTTGTAGGTAGCCTGCTGACGGCCATTTCTGACGAGCTGATTAAAAGTAGGCATCAATTTTCTCCTTTCTTTTGTTCTCGCCTCTCGGCGGGTCTATATTCTACGGATAAATCCGATAGAACCGAAATCAATCGGCGACGGCTGCCGCCGTAGCGCCGACCTCGATATGGCCGGCGCGCCCCAGCTCCGCCATGGTGCGGACGGGGGAAACGGGAATCCCATGCTCCCGGCACAGCGCTTCCAGCGGCTCGGTGACGGCAGGGTCGGCATCCTGGGCCAGGTAGACATGCTGCGCAGTGCCGCTCAGAATGGCCTTTTTCAGCTGCTTCGCGCCCACAATGAGCTTGGCAGCGCCGAAATCCGGCATTTGGCCGCACCGGGGAATCATACAATCATTCTTCGTAACCATACAGGTTGTATTATACGCACTTTTCCAGAAATGTCAACAAAAATGTGAATAAAACTTTTGCTATTGTGCCGAAAGTGTCTCCTTTTCCCGGTGCAATTCTTCAGGGCAACACCGCACAATTTGGCAAGAAGCCCCAGCCTGGATTTTTGGCTCAATTCAAAGTTTGGAAAACGAAGGAATACTGTATGTATTTCTCGTTTTTCAAACTGAAGAAGTGGGGCAAAAAGACGGCTGCGGCTCGCAGACACAATTGCGCGATGTTGCCTTAGATGTTTCCAGCAAGCGCACATTTGCTTCCATTTGATGCACATGGCCTATTTTCGGCCGCTGCGCATCCGCGCCAGCAGGAGCTTTCCCTGGGATTTGAGCCAGGCCTCTTCCCTTTTGTATTGCGGCAGCACCGCCTCCACCGTGCGCCAGAAGGCGGCGGAGTGGTCCATATGGAGGCGGTGGGACAGCTCGTGGACGATCACGTAGTCCTGCACGGATTCCGGGGCCAGCATCAGCAGGCAATTGAAATTTAGGTTGCCCGCGCTGGAGCAGCTGCCCCACCGGCCAGTCTGGCTGCGGATGGTGATGCGGCCATAGGTGACCTGCATCCGCTGCGCATAGGCTGCCACCCGGGGCGGAAGCTCCTTTGCCGCCTGCCGGGCCAGAGCCTGAATATTCTCGGCGCGCAGGGGCGCTTCCTCCCCCGCTTGGTTGGCCGCGCGCACCTTTTCCATGGTCTTTTCGATCCAAGCGGCCTTCTCCTCCAGAAAGCGGTCGATCTCCCGCTGGGGCAGGCGGGCCGGGGCGCGGACGACCAGCTCCCCCTCCGGGGTGATCTGGATGCTCAATGTTCTGCGCTGGCTGCGGATCACGGCTGCGTTCCATTTGTTCATAACTGCTCCCACTCCACGCCCTCAATGGCGCGGATATTTTCAATAAAAATCATTTCACCGTTTTCCAGCATCACGGCGTTGCGGTACGGGGCGAGCTTCTTCACCCTGCCGCATACCCACACGTAGCTGCCGCCAGGCTTGTTTTCGTCCTGCCGGAAGCAGAGAAAGCGCACCTGGCCGGTTTCCTCCAGATGGTCAGCCAGATAGCACAGCGCCCGGTTCAGCAGCTCCTTGCCGTCGGCCTCCAGGTCGGTCTCCGCCTCCGTCAGGCGGGCGCTCTCCTTCAGCACATCCTCATAGCCCACCAGCGCGGCGAAGGGCGAAAACTGCGCGCCCCGATCCACCATGGACATGCGGGCATGGCGGCCGGACACAGGGCGCGGCAGATGGAGAATATCGTCATATCTGTGCGTTTTCCCAATATCCATTGTAGGCGTAGCCATCCTCTCCAATCAGAAGCGCGCTGCTGGGGTGGAAGCCCAGCAGCTTCAGCGCCGCCTGCCGCTCCACCGCATAGCAGGGCGCTTTCGTGATCACCCTGGGGGCGAAGAACGCGGGAATCTGCGGCAGCAGCAGGGAAAGAATTGCCGCGATCCGATTCTCTTCCTCGCAGTCACTGCGCAGATCCAGCCGCAGAACCGCAGCGCTGTCATACGCATCATCCGAGCTGCGGATAAACAGCTCCACCGTCCCGATCACCTGCCCGGCTGCCTTATCCACAATGCACCAGCGGACGAACCAGCCGTTGTCATAGGAATCCTGCCAGAAATCGATGGCCTTTTGCATCCGCTCCAGGGTCGTATAGTAAAAATTATCCCCGTGGCAGTTGTCGCTGTTGAAAAACGGGAGCGCATGCTTGTCGCTGTAAACCTGCAGCAAGGCCGGAGCATCGGCCATGGTAACGGCGCGGAGCAGATACCGCTCATTTTCAAAATTCTCAAAGCTCCTGTAAATATCCTTCATGGTTGCCTCCTATGCCTTGTGTCCGCCGATCTGGCCGTTGCGGGAAATGGTGGTGGCTCCCTCCTCCAGATCCATCCCCCGGACGATGGCGTTTTTCCCAAACTTCTTTTTGATTCCCAGCATGGCCCTCTGTCGGCGCTTCTCCCGCTCCAGCTCCACATCCTCCGCCGCTCTGCGCTGGGCGTCGCCGAACAGGTCCAGCTGCTCAAAATTCTCCCTTGGCGCGTCCTCCCGCTCCAGGAAGTTGGCGGTGAGGGTCAGACGGCGTACCAATAGATCCCTGTTGGAAATGCGGTCATACAGGGCCGTCACCGCCTCCATGATCTTCTTGGTGGAGGACATGCGCCGGTCCAGATTGGCGGTGCCGTGGGAATGCTTTGGAATTTTCCGCCCGTAGCCGTCGGTCACCACCTCGCCGTGGTATTTATCCCGAATCTCCGGGCGGGTCAGGCTCTCTACATCGTAGCCGATGGTGAGGGTCAGCTGATTGGTGGTCAGGCCCTTTTCCACCAGGTCCAGCGTCAGCTGGTCGGCCATCTCCCGCACCACCAGGCGGGTCTTTTCCCAGTCGTAGGGGCAGGTGAGCACCTGGCCGGAGCTGACGGAATTGGTGGTGGGCTTATACGCCTTGATGTCCCCGATGGTGCAGGGTTCATACCCCCAGGCGTGGTCGATCAGCAGCTCCGCGTTGATGCCGAAGAGGGAGTATAAAAGATCCTCGTTGAAAAAGTCCGTCTGCTCGCCGAGAGAGCAACGGGCGATGTCCCCCATGGTGTACAGGCCGTGCTTTTCCAGCTTCCTGGCATAGCCCCGGCCCACCCGCCAGAAGTCCGTCAGCGGCCGGTGGGCCCACAGCAGCTGCCGGTAGGTCATTTCGTCCAGCTCCGCGATCCGCACCCCCCGCTTGTCCGGCTCCACGTGCTTGGCCACAATGTCCATGGCCACCTTGCACAGGTACAGATTGGTGCCGACCCCTGCCGTGGCGGTGATGCCGGTGCAGTCCATCACCCGGCGGATCAGCATTTCCGCAAAGCCCCGGCCATCCACGCCGTAGATTTTCAGATAGGGGGTGGCATCGATGAACACCTCATCGATGGAGTACACATGGATGTCCTCCGGGGCGACATATTCCAGGTAAAGCTCGTAGATCTTGGAGCTGATATACATATAGTGGGCCATCTGGGGCGGGGCAACGATATAGTCCACCTCCCAGTCCCGGTGCTTGGCCAGAAGATAAGCGTCGCTGCTCTTGCCGGTGAGCTGACGGTTCGGCGCTTTGCTCCTGCGCAGGGCATTCACCTCCGCCACCTTCTGCACCACTTCAAACAGCCGCGCCCGCCCCGGGATCCCGTAGGCCTTCAGCGAGGGGGACACCGCCAGGCAGATGGTCTTTTCCGTCCGTCCCGCGTCCGCCACCACCAGGTTGGTCCGCATCGGATCCAGCTCCCGCTCGACACACTCCACGGAAGCATAAAAGGATTTCAGATCGATGGCAACATAGCTCTTCCCCACGGGTTCCCCCCCTTTCTTTTTGTCTCATTATAGAACATCTGTTCTTATTTGTCAATCAAAAAGAGAACGGCATTATGGAAATGATATCATTTATTTTGTAAATTATACTTGACAATATGGCAGGTATATGCTAACATACAGTCATTCAGGAAAACCATTTGGGAGGTAACGATCATGAATTATTATGTACTCGGCATTTTGGCTGGCGCTGCTCTCAGCGTGGGGCTGTTCTTCCTCATCCGCGTGCTGTGCAAAAAGGCGGGCGACTGCGAATATGACGAGCGGCAGATGGCGAGGCGGGGCAAGGCCTTCAAGGCCGGATTCTTCACCATGCTGGTCGCGGGGTCCGTCTCCGCCTGTCTGGACCTTTGCGGACTGCTCCCCGGCAGCGCCTTCCCGTGGAGCATGGGCGCGCTCCTGCTGGGCGTTGCCGTGTTCGCGGTGACCGCGATCCACTACGACGCTTACATTGGCTTCAAGTCCAACCCCCGGCGCTACTACATCGTGGGCACCTGCTTCATCGCCGCCATGGTCTGCAACGGAATTCTCAATATACGCAACGCTGACCCGGATAAGGTCGCCTTTGGCATTATGGATTTCCAAGTGGCCGCCCTCTGGGTGGTCATCATAATTGCCCTGCTGGCGCGTCAGGCCCGCAGTAAGGAGGAAGAATGAAAAATCTCCGTCTGAAGGCCGCACGGGCCTCCAAGGATCTGAGCCAGGAGGCTCTGGCGCAGTTGGTGGGCGTCTCCCGCCAGACCATCAACGCCATTGAAAAGGGCGACTACAACCCCACCATCAAGCTCTGCCTCGCCATCTGCCATGCCTTGGGCAAAACCCTGGACGAGCTGTTCTGGGACGAATAACACACCGGGCAGAATAAACCGCGCCCCATTTGTCAGGCAATATGACACAATGCCTGACAAATGGGGCAATTTTTTATTCTCTTTCCTTTCCGCTGACGATGCGGTAGTAGGCGTGGGCGGTGAATTTGTAGATGACCACGTAAAAAACGCAGAAGATCAGGAACGAGCCCACGTTGGTCAGGATGACGAGCTGCTTGTTACGCAGGTTGAACATTTGCAGCAGCTGCCATACCAGAGGGAAGGCGAAGGCCAGGTGGACGCCGGCCAGCAGCAGCGGTGTAAAAAACACCGTGAGCACCTGGGAATTGATGCTTTTCTTAATATCCTGCTGTGTCATGCCCACCTTGCGCATGATGGCAAAGCGGGACTGATCCTCATAGCCCTCGCTGGCCTGCTTGTAGTAGATGATCAGCGCGGCCGCCGCGATGAAGATGATGCTGAGCATGATGCCGATGAAGAACAGGCCGCCGTAGGTGATATAGAAGTTCTCCCGCTGCAGCGCCTGGCACTCACTGGACCAGCCGATGCCGTTTGCCGCCATGGGAAGCGCCGGAATGCTGTCGCGCATCTTCTCGTGAAGCTCCACGATCCGATCCTCCGGCAGGTCAAAGTCCGCGCCATAGTAAAACTTGCAGCTGAGCATATTCCACACGGTCTGGCTGCCGGACAAGGTGTATTTCAGGCTGGTCAGCGGCTCCAGCTCCTGCAGATCAGAAACGATCAGCGTAATGGTGGGGATCACGGATACGGACATCTCCCCCGTCACGATATGCTGGGCGGTATTGCCCACGATCTGAAACTCCATGCCGTGTATCTTCATGGTGTCCCAATCATAGGTGCAGTTATGAAGATCGATCAACGCCTGACCTGGCTGCAGCTTCACATCCGTCCCGTACATCCGATTATAATCCGCCTGGCTCAGGAACGTCAGCAGGCGCAGATTCCCATAGCCTCCCACCTGGTCGACCTCCGAGCGATCCGGCTGGGCCTCGCTGTCTGCCATGGCTGCCGCAATTGAGGCGTAAAAATAATACTCCTCCGCCGTCGGCTCCACCTGATTTTCCGCATATATCCTGTGGAAATTATCCAGGATTTCCTTGCTGTGGGCCTCGTCCATTCCCTGCGGCACCCGCACATCCACCGAAAAGCCGCTGTCATGGGCATAGCGGGCTTTCAGAGAATCCTCCGCGCCGATGTACAGGCTGCTGGTGGAGGAGATCATCACCAGCACCATGGTCGCCAGGATGCAGATGGAGGCAAGGCCCGCGCCGTTGCGCTTCATGCGGTAGACCATGGAGGAAACGGAGACGAAGTGCTTCTTTTTATAGTAATAGCTCTTCCATTTTTGCAGCAGGCGGCACAGCACCACGCTGCCGGAGATCATCAGCAGATAGGTCGCCGCAATGACCATCAGCACCGCAAGAAAGAAAACGGTGAGGGCAGCCACGCTGTTGGAAATGGTGACGGCCATATAATAGGCCCCGCCCAGCAGCGCCAGGCCCAGCAGGCCCAGGAGGTAATTTGCCTTCGGCGGCTTCTCCCCCGCGCTCTCGCTGCGCAGCAGCTCCATTGGTCGGGACAGGCGCACCTGGATCAGAGAGCGCACCGTCACCAGCGCAAAAATAATGGCGAAGACGATCAGCGTATACACAAAGCTTTCCGTCCGGACGGTAAAGGTATAGTCCACCTGGCCGCGCACCATGTTTACCAGGCCCAGCTCCGCCAGCTTATACAGCAGCGTCCCCAGGCTGATGCCCAGGGCCAGGCCCAGCGCCGCCACGATCAGATTTTCCCAGAGCACCACCCGGCACAGAGCGTTTTTGTCCATGCCCAGCACATTGTAAAGACCGAACTCCCGATACCGGCGGCGAATGAGAAACGAATTGGTATACAGCAGGAACAGCGCCGCGAATGCCGCCACCACGATTTTGCCCAGCGACAGGATCATCCCCATCTGGCCGCCGCCCCGCATGGCATTCAGCGCCGGGGCGAAGCTGAGGCACTGCATGATGTGGCTCATCATCACCATGCCGATGGCGGTGAGCAGATAGGGGATGTACAGCTTTCGGTTCTTTCGGATGCCGGAGCAGGCCAGGCGGAAATAGAGCGCTTTTTTCACGCCTCGTCGCCTCCCGTCTGGAGCATGGTCAGGGTATCCGATATCTTCTGATACAGCTGCTCGTTATTGCACTGGCCCCGGTAGAGCTGGTGGAATACCTGACCATCCTTGATGAACAGCACCCGGTCGGCACAGCTGGCGGCCTTAACGGAGTGGGTGACCATCAGGATGGTCTGGCCGCCCTTGTGGATCTGACCGAACAGGCGCAGCAGCTCGTCGGTGGACTTGGAATCCAGCGCGCCGGTGGGTTCGTCGGCCAGGACGATCTTGGGCTTCATCATCAGCGCGCGGGCCACCGCCGCCCGCTGCTTCTGGCCGCCGGAGACCTCATAGGGATACTTCTTCAGCAGGTGGGCAATGCCCAACTCAGCGGCAATGGGGCCAAGCACCTCCCTCATCTGTTGGTAAGGGACTCCGGCCAGTACCATGGGAAGATAGATGTTGTCCTCCAGATTGAAGGTATCCAGCAGGTTGAATTCCTGGAACACAAAGCCCAGGTTGTCCCGGCGGAAGGCGGCGATGTCCTTTTCCTTGATGTTTGCCAGATTCTTGCCCTCCAGCAGCACGGTGCCGGAGGTGGGCTTATCCAAAGCAGCCAGGATATTCAGCAGCGTGGTCTTGCCGGAGCCGGATTCGCCCATGATGGCGGTGTACTCGCCCCGCTCCACGGTGAAATTCACATCCCGCAGGGCCTCCACACTGTTTCCGCCGAAGCGGGTGGTGTATACCTTTTTCAGATGCTCAACCGTCAGCAGGCTCATTGTTCGTCCTCCTCTTCCTCGCTGATATTTCTTTTCGCGCACAGGGCAGCCACAGCCAGAAAGGCGATCAGGCAAATGGTGCGGTTCATCTTTTTCATTTTTCGTTACTTCCTTTCCTTTGATGGCACCATTATACTGCATCCAGCCTCCCCCCGCCCGCGATTTGCATTACAGTATGGCAGGCAAAACGAACAAGATCGTCACATTTAAGTCAGAAGCCGGAGAATACTCCCCGGCTTCTCTATTCGAATACGGTTTCCCGGCGGCTCAGATCCAGCCGGATCAGGGTTCCCTTGCCGGGCGTGGATTCAGCGCTGATGCCGTGCCCCAGATTTTTGCAGATGCGTCTGCACAGATACAGACCAAGCCCTGTGGCTTTTTTATCGCTGCGCCCGGTGTCCCCCGTGTAGCCCCGGTCGAAGATACGGGGCAGATCCTCCGCCGCGATGCCGATGCCGGTATCCCGGATGCACAGGAAGCCACCTTCCCAGTAGATGGACACCGCCCCCTGGGGCGTGTACTTGAGGGCGTTGGACAGCAGCTGCTCGACCACGAAGGTGAGCCACTTCTCGTCCGTGACCACGCTCTGCTCAATGGGTGTATATTCCAGGTGAAGCCCCTTGCGGATAAACTGGGCAGCAAATTTGCGGACGGCTCCCTTTACCAGCTTATCCAGGCAGCACTCCCGGAACACATAGTCCGTGTCCACGCTGTCCAGCCGCTGATAGGTCAGCACCATTTCCGCGTACTGCTCAATGCGCTGAAGCTCCTCCCCCAGGCTGCGGCTGAAGGACGAATCCTCGCTTTCCAGCATCAGGCGCATGGCGGCAATGGGCGTTTTGATCTGGTGCACCCAGGTGGTGTAGTAATCCTTCCGCTCCTCCTCCCGGCGCTGGGTCTCCCGCTGGGTCTCCTCGGCCCGGCGGATCAGGCCCAGGATGATCTCCCGGTAGGCGGCGTCCTCCACGCCCGTAAATTCCCCCAGCCGCTCCGGCAGATCGTCCGGCAGAGCCGCCAGGGCAGTGAGCTTTTCCAGCTTCCGCCTCCGCTGCCAATGCTCCCAGCCAAACACGCACAGCAGCACCAGCGTACACAGCGCGCTGGGATACAGCGCCGCCGCCACCGGCAGATGGAACAGCCGGAAGGTCACGGCAAAAATTCCGCCGCACAGAAGCAGCAGCGCCGGATATTTTAATGTTGCAAACCGATCCCGTTTCATCCCGCACCTCAGTCGATCAGATAGCCCACGCCAAACTTGGTCACAACAAAATCGCTCAGTCCGGCGGCCTCCAGCTTTTTGCGGAGTCGGCCCACGTTTACCGTCAGGGCATTTTCATCCACAAAATCATCGGTCTGCCACAGCGCCTCCATCAGCCTTTCCCGGCTGACCACCTTGCCCCGGCTCCTCATCAGCTCCAGGAGAATGCGGTACTCATTCTTGGACAGACTGATCTGCTTTCCCTGGTAGACAAGGGAATTGTCGCCGGTATTCAGCATCGCCCCCCGGTGCTCCAACACAGGACTGCTCTCGCCAAAGGAATAGGCCCGGCGCAGAAGCGCCTGGATCTTAGCAATCAGGACGCTGCCATCGAAGGGCTTGGGAATAAAATCATCCGCCCCCATATTCATGGCCATGATGATATTCATATTGTCCGACGCGGAGGACAGAAAAATGATGGGCACCTTGGACACCCGCCGGATCTCACTGCACCAGTGATAGCCGTTCATAAAGGGCAGCCCAATGTCCATCAGCACCAGCTGGGGATTACAGGCGGCAAACTCCCCGGAGACATTTCGAAAGTCCCGGACGGTCACCGCCTCCATTTCCCAGGCGTTTACCAGCTGGGTGACGCCTCTGGCGATCCCCTCATCGTCCTCCACAATAAAGATTCGATACATCCCGCTTCACCTCCGCCGCCATCATACGGCGTTTTCCCCCGCTTGTCAAGAGAGCCGGAGCATCCCGCAAGGACGCTCCGGCTTTGTATACGGCGGTTTTTCTTTGACGCGGCCGGTCAGCCGATCTGCTCGCAGCTCCCGAATTCCAGGACGTCCGCAATGCGCTCGCTGGCATGGCCGTCTCCGTAGGGGTTGGAGGCCTTGGACATTTTTTCATACTCCGCGTCGTCCGTCAGCAGCAGACGGAACAGGCGGTATATCTCCGCCTCCTTCGTTCCTGCCAGCTTCAGCGTTCCGGCGGCGATGCCCTCGGGGCGCTCGGTGGTATCCCGCATCACCAGCACGGGCTTGCCCAGACCGGGGGCCTCCTCCTGGATGCCGCCGCTGTCGGTGAGCACCAGGTAGCAGCGATTCAGGAAATTGTGGAAATCCAGCACATCCAGCGGCTCGATCAGGTGGATGCGGTCGCAGCCGCCCAGGTATTTCTTTGCGCAGGCACGGACGGCGGGATTCAGGTGCACCGGGTAGATCGCCTTCACATCCGGGAATTCGTCCACGATCCGGCGGATGGCGCGGAACATGTGCTCCATGGGCTCTCCCAGGTTTTCCCGGCGGTGGGCCGTGATCAGGATCAGCCGGGAATCCGCCGCCCATTCCAGCTCCGGGTGGCGGTAGTTCTCCCGCACCGTTGTCGCCATGGCGTCGATGCCCGTATTGCCGGTGACAAAGATCCGGCCTGCGTCGGTCTGCTCCGCCAGAAGGTGCTGCCGCGCCGTCTGGGTGGGGGCAAAGTGGTACTGGGCCAGGATGCCGATGAGGCGGCGGTTCATCTCCTCCGGGTAGGGGCTGTACATGTCATAGGTGCGCAGCCCCGCCTCCACATGCCCCACGGGAATGCGCAGATAGAAGCAGGCCAAAGCCGCCGCGCTGGCGGTGGTGGTATCGCCGTGCACCAGGACGATGTCCGGCTTTTCCTGCTCCAGCACATCCCGCATCCGCAGCAGCACATTGCTGGTCACGTCAAACAGCGTCTGATTGTCCTTCATGATGTTCAGGTCGTAGTCCGGCGTGACATCGAACACATGCAGCACGCTGTCCAGCATCTGCCGGTGCTGGCCGGTGACGCAGACCACCGTTTGGATGCCCTCCCTTTTTTTCAGTTCCTTGACCAGCGGGCACATTTTAATGGCCTCCGGCCGGGTGCCGAAAACAAGCATGACCTTTTTCTTATCCATATTGATCTCCTTCCGCAGGGCGCTCAGAACCGCGCGTCCTGGCTGTTGCAGTATACCGTCAGGGGCAGCAGCTGGTCAAAGGACTGGATGTCGCTGCCGTCCGCTTTCTGGGAGAACGCCCCGTAAAGGGGATGCGCCCGGTCCCGGAGCCAATACTGCTCCATTTTTTCCCGGGCCAGGCGGTAAAGCTCGCCGTCGCCGGTGGATTGACCGATCAGCGCCGTAATGGCAAACACCGCCGTGGAATCATACTGATAGCCCTCCACCGCGCTGCCGTCCACCCGGTAGCGGGCGGCCAGGGTCCCGGCCTGCAGGTTTTCTTTCAGCCATTGCAGCGTCTCTTCCCGTGCCTGGCCGATCTCGCTCAGATGATAAACGGTCAGCAGCGCCTCGGCGGTGTTCAGGCTGTCGCCGCTGTACGCCCCGCTCTGATAGTCAAAGGCGGCATAATACAGCGGAAACTGCTTCCCAATAAAGCCGCCCTGGACGGTTTGCAGAAGCGCCTCCCGCAGCGGGCCATACTCCGGCCGCACCTGGGCCAGCGCATCCAGCGCCCCAAAATTGCAGTAGGTCAGGGAAATGCTCCCGCCGGTCCTTTCCTGCCGGAAATCATAGAAGGCGCTGAGCTGCCCCTCATAGAGATTCCGGCTCAGGATCCCCGCCGCAAGCGCCTCCAGCGGCTGGGCATAGCCGCCCCATTTCGTCTGCGCCTCATACAGCGCTCTGGCAATGCGCAGATCGTCCAGCAGCGCGTTGGAGGTACCCTGGCTGCCGTCCTCTGCCACGTACCAGGCGCACACGCCGCCGCGCAGCATTCTTTCGGACACATAGTTCCAGCAGCGGTCAAACAGCGCCCGGTCCTCCAGCCGCACCGCGCAGCGCATCAGCAGCCCCATGGACTCGCTGAGCACGTCATGCCCCTTGGGCGGCTCGCCGGGGGAATCCAGGTAGGCGGTATAGACGCCGCCCTCCCCATTCATCATATTCTTTTCCAGGAAGGTCAGCTGCTGCTTTGCGTGGCCGTATCTTGCCTGCTCCAGCAGTTCCTCCAGCCCTTCCGCGTCCAGTACGCTGCTGCGCATGGCGCGGACATAGCCCGCCTCGTCCACCACGATGGTGGTGGGGATTCGCTTCATGCCGTAGGCCCGGTAGGCCTTTAGGTCCACGTCGTATACATGGTCATATTGGTCCCATTGCTTTTCCCGCAAATACCGCTCCCCCGTCTGGACCGTCTCTTCCTTCCCGGCGTCGGTTTTGTTCACCAGGATCAGCCGGGTGTTGCCCTGCGCCGCAATTTGCTCCTGAAACTGCTCCAGGCACTCCAGCTGCTGCTCGCAGTAAGGGCACCAACTGCCCCAGTACATCAGCACCAGTCGCTCGCCGGGATAGGCCTGCAGCAGATCAACAGGCTGTCCTTCCCCGTTCTGGAATTGGGTGACCGGCAATTGCTCCCCAAAGGCCAGGTTTTCCGGCAGGAAGAAACCCCCCCCCGCCAGTCCCGGCTCCGTTGGGCCGGTGGGCGCGGCGGGTTCCGGCGATGGCAGCGGGCCGGACTGCCTTCGCAGCAGCAGCCACAGGCCGCACAGGTTCAGCGCGATCAGCAGCACCCCCAGCGCCGCCCCCAGCTTTTCCCGCCGGGTAAGGCCGTCACGTTTCATCCCGCTTCTCCTTTCCCAGGCGTGGAGCGCCCGCTTTTGCCGCGGTTATTTCTTCTGCCGCCAATAAATTCGGATCAGGATCAGAATGCCCGCCAGCAGGAACAGGACCATTGCGCCCACGGCCACCAGGGTAAAGATGGTCGCCTCCCGGTTGGATTCCAGCATCCGCTTCAGAATGGGAGTGGGTACGCTGCTCTTTTTCTGCGCCAGCTGGAAGGTATGCAGCTCCAGGTCGCTGTCCACCAGGGCAGTGTCCTTTTCCAGCTTCCAGACGTTTTCGGAATCACTCAGGAAGCTGCGCAAATTCTGCATTCCCGTGTCGTCCAGCGCACCCACCACCAGCACCGCCCGGCCGTCGGCATAGGGCGAGGGGAACAGCTGCATAGCAGCCACGCCGCTGGAATACCGATCCGAAAGCACCATGGCATCATTGCTCAGGAAGCTGACGCCGTTGGCGCTGTATCGGAAGCCAAGGGAACCGTTCAGCTCCCGGATCATGCTGTTGTCCGCGTAGGTGCCCACCACCAGCAGGTTGCCGGGCTTGCTCTGCCGGGCGGTCATGGCGTCGGCATAGCTGACGCTCAGGCTGCCATAGGGCGAGGGCTGCTCCCCATACAGGGCCACCACCCGCCCCAGCGTATCCAGCTCGGCGGCGGTGATGTGCTCCGGGATGACCACATTCAGCTCATTGAACCGGGAGGACACCTCAAAGGGATAGGGCCGCTGGCTCAGGCTGAAGCTGCCGCCCGCGCCCACGGGCAGATAGAACGAGGAATCGCCGGTAACATAGGCCCAGGGCATTTCGTCCATTCTGGGGGTGCAGAACAGGTCGGGCAGCTCCAGGTCAAAGGTGATGGTGATCTTTCCGGCGTAGGTGCCCACCACATCCTGAGGCATGGTAAACGACAGGGTATCGCCCCCGGCGTTCTCCCGGCTCAGGCGCTTGCTGCTCACCGGCACGTCGCCCCAGAAAACGGTGACCACCGAGCGGTCAAAGTCCAGATTTTCACTGTAACGGAAGCTCAGCTCCACCTTGCCGGATTCCGCCAGCACATAGCCGCCGGAGAAGGGCAGGTAGATATCCTCCGACTGGCGGAAGGGGCCGGAGAAATACAGCCCGGAGCCCGCCAGGGAATCCAGGGTCATCTTCCCGGACTCCACGTCCGTCCCGATCTGGGTGCGGATGGGATCCGCCGCGTGCTCCCGGACGAAGGCGGTATCGCCCTTCTCCTGGCTGAGCCGGTCCTCGTCCATCAGCATCATGGCCGCCTCCACCAGGGCTTCGCCGCTGTCGGAGGTGATCAGGAGCGTGTCAGCACCGTCCTCTTCCATATAATGCACCAATGCAGTCTTTTCCAGGCTTTCATCCCCGGCCGCCGCTTCGGCGGCGGCAC